>OCTW011608356.1_pt1 | contig 10243 bp, 6 predicted proteins | sample 1539671 | NCBI WGS metagenome assembly OCTW01 (sample SAMN02144230, study PRJEB22623) | gut metagenome | biome: sheep rumen | host: Ovis aries | place: New Zealand
CTGTGCCTGTTCCTGTTCAGTCGCACTTTCATCCTTTACCTCCTCAGCAGGTGCTTCAGCCTCTTTCTTTTTAGACTTCTTACTCTTCTTTTCCTTCTTAGCCTTACCCGGCTCTATCTCAAAGAGTGCCTCACCCTGCTGCTCTGACTCAGCCTTAAGTGTCTCTATTTCTTTCCTTGTCTGCTCTATCTGCTGAGCCTTCTCCTCTGCAGTACGCACAGCGAGTACAGAATCGTACACCTGACGGAAATCCATATATACGACATTATAGATAGAGTCAGCTATATATTTCTGCAATGCACGAGTCTCCGCATCTGAATAGAGAGAATCCATAACCGAGCGGTACTGCACATCTGCGTCATAGCGCCAACGATATCTCTTCTGGATAGGATACTGACCAAAACGATAAACGAAAGACACATGAATATCTTTCAGCACTGGATAAGGATTAAACTTCCATTTCTCAGCTTTCTCAGTTACACCATATGCATTATTCTGCTGGTCAACATCATACTTATCCGTCTTATGCATACAGAAACCAGCGCTAATACCGCAATCCAAATCAAGAGAGTTTCCATCAGAGAACTGATACAGTGGCTTCTCAAAACCCCACGTAAAACCAGCCTGGATAGCTTGACCCTGACGTCCGGTAATAGCATCCTTCAACAAGAAAGAATACTTAGTATACGCCGCATATCCGCCACGATAGAACACCCATGTAGGATGGCTTGGCAACATGGCACGAGCAGACAATATCTTCTCATACCACATACGATGGTGACGGAATATACCCGTTGGTGTAGCCTGTCTCTCACGCCAATAGCCGCGTCCCTCCAGAGACACCTCAAATATATTAAACACTACCGGCATCACAAAAGTGTTCTTCATAGCAGGACGATAACGTACACCTGCCATAAATGACCAACGGTTATAGTTACGCGCCTTAACATCAAACTCCACAGCAAGGTTCGGTATACACAACACCCAGTCTACAGCGTTAGTGTGTAGAGATATTCGCTCTACCAAAGACAACGTGTCGACATGGTGTCCATCATCCATCACTGAGTGAGCACTGACATTGAGCGACAATGACAACGCCAACATCATAACAATATGACGCAGCGTACCTTTAGCTTTTTTGCAGTATATTCTTTTCATTAGTTTCTGATGAAACATTTTACCGTATTTCTGTATATTTTTGTTACAAGTTACAAAGTTACGTCTTTTTTTTCAAATATATAATATAACATAGGCTAATTTTTACTTATGTTTAGTTTTCTTAACATATATCACCCACGTTACAAGCTTATTATTTCTGAACACCAGTTATTCAAGTTATACATTCTACGCATTAAGTAGTACAAATTTCACCTTTAACGTTAACATCTTTTACCATTCAGCAGATGCTTAAACGCTTTTGGCAATGCAGAGATGATATCACTGGCAATAAGGCTTTCCTCTCCAAGTTCCCGTGCCGCCATATCACCGGCCAAGCCATGCAGATACATTCCTATCATCGCAGCATCAACGGTGGCATATCCCCTGGCCAACAGTCCGGTAATTATACCCGTCAAAACATCTCCACTACCTGCCGTGGCCATTCCTGCATTACCTGTGCTGTTAAATATTATCTGACCATTAGGCATACACAAAGCACTGTTATGTCCTTTTAACACCACATACCCCCTTACTCTTTGCGCCATGTCACACGCCTTCATCAATCGGTCAAAATCATCCACGGGAGGTGTATCACACAGTCTGTCCATTTCTCTAGGATGCGGAGTGAATATGAGTCCTTCAGGTAACTGTTGCAGCCACGCCTTGTGTGAAGCCAGAATATTGAGTGCGTCGGCATCAATCACCACAGGCGTCTTCGCACATCTTATCTGTGTCATCATAGCGATGGCAGTCCCCTCTCCCTGTGCAATACCCGGACCTATACCAATAGCAGCGTACTTATTGCTTTCCGCCGTCTGCATTATTGTCTCATTATCCTTGTCCAGGTCTACAATTGCCTCTGGCACGCTTATCTGCAATATATCATTATTACACCTTGGCGTATGCACAGTCACCTTACCAGTTCCGCTACGCAGACACGCTTTCGCAGCCAACACCGCAGCACCTGCCATACCATAGCTTCCAGCAACAATCAGCGCATGCCCCATCTCTCCCTTATGTGCGAAGTCATTACGACAGAGCATACGTTCACGTATCATATCCTCCTCCAGTATAGTGTACTGAGCCTCAGTGTCACGAATATAATCCTTATGCAATCCGATATCCAACACTTTCAGCTTACCTATGTAGCGTTGGTTATCCGTCAGCATCATACTCAGTTTTTTCATCCCGAGTGTCAGCGTTATATCTGCCTCTATTATATTCTGCCTTACGTTATACGTATTATCTTCTGTCATCAGTCCGGAAGGCATATCTATACTTATCACCTTAGCCTCAGACTGATTAATATATTTCACGACAGCTGCAAATCCTCCTGCCAGAGGTTTGTTTATACCAGAGCCGAAAAGACCATCTATCACTACAGTGTCCTCCGTCAACTTTGGTGGCTCAAACTCCTGCGTCACCTCTTTCAAAGCCTCCGGATATTTCTGTTGCAGTCTGTCCCTGTTTACCTGACAATCCTCTGACAATTTACCGCTCACATTAAACAGGAAAGCTACGGCATTGATACCTTCTGCCCTCAGCAATCTCACCACAGCCAAAGCATCACCACCGTTATTACCTGGGCCGGCAAAAGCCACCACCGGTGAATTTCCGTCACAATATCTTACAATCTCGCCAGTCAGCAACGTGGCAACTCGTTCCATCAAATCGATAGAACTGATAGGCTCGTTCTCAATAGTGTACCTATCTAACTCTCTAATCTGTGAAGCTGTGAATATTTTCATAATTGTAACATACAGTTTTAATATGACGACTAATATTGTCCACTGTAACACAAAATTACAAAAATTATGAGACATATCGTCATTTATTAAAAGTTTTTTCGTAATTTTGCATCACATATTTCTTAATTATCAATGAAACGTATCCATATTGGCGATAAAGAATTCGAGTTAAGCATCCCCGAGAAGGAGATTCTATCCGCCGTAAACAAGGTGTCACAACTCATACAAAGAGACTATGCCGACAAGAATCCTCTCTTTGTCATTGTTCTAAATGGGGCCTTTGTCTTCGCGGCAGACTTACTACGTACGCTCGACATCTCTTATCAATTTACGTTCACAAAATTCTCCAGCTACGAAGGCACATCTTCTACGGGGACAATAACAGAACAACTGCCCATCGGCGAGGACCTCGCCGGCAGACATGTCATAATACTTGAGGATATTGTTGATACAGGCTACAGTATGCAGTATCTGCTTACCAAAGTACGCAGCCAGCATCCCGCCTCAGTGGAGATCTGCGCATTATCATTCAAGCCTTCCAACTGCAAAGTCAAAGACCTCAGCGTGAAATATATCGGCATGAACCTTCCTGACGACTTCATTGTCGGCTATGGATTAGACTACAACCAGCAAGGCCGCGGACTACGTGACATCTACACGCTGGTCAAAGAGTGACGCAAAGACGTTACATATCCACAACATTGTTTACACATTATTTATATATATATTTAAGGTAAAAATGAAAAATATCGTAATTTTCGGTGCTCCTGGTTCAGGAAAGGGCACACAGAGCGATAAGATTATCGCAGAATTTGGTGTAGCACACATTTCTACTGGCGACGTTCTCCGTGCTGAGATTAAAGCCGGCACAGAGCTTGGTAAGACAGCCTCTGGCTACATCAACGAGGGAAAGCTCGTACCAGACTCACTCATCATCGACATGCTTGCCTCAACACTTGACAGCAAAGGCAAAGACATCCCAGGTGTTATCTTTGACGGTTTCCCACGCACCATCGCACAGGCCGAGGCTCTTGACAAGATGTTGGCTGAGCGTGGAGAGTCAGTCTCTACTGTTATCGGCTTAGAGGTTGACGATGAGGAGCTCATCAAGCGCATCATTGCCCGCGGTAAGACATCAGGTCGTGCTGACGACAACGAGGAGACAGCTAAGAAGCGCCTTGACACATATTACTCTCAGACACTGCCACTGAAGGACTTCTACATCTCACAGGGCAAGTACGCTAAGATTAACGGTGTAGGTTCCATCGATGATATCTATGCTGCTATCAGCAAGGCTATCAAGGAGGCGTAAGACATACACAACACACTATCATAAGAAAGAAGGTGAAAGAGTTTTATTGCTCTTTCACCTTCTTTCTTTATACAGGTCTCACATTCTTCTGTCCCAGTTTAATAGTCATCATCACCATCTATTGGTTCCGTCGGCTCTATCGGGTTTGGATGAATATGGATATAGTCATCATCATCCACTGACGGGTCCTCCATATATGATGTTGTACAAGTGTACGAGGCAGAAAACATAAGGTCTTCATCCTCCATCTCCTCTATTCTTATTATCGGGGTTATATACTTTCTTTTGTTCATAGTGGGTGTATCCTGATATTCTTTATTCCTGACTACTCAGTCAATTTTACTTTACCAATTTCCTTCCATTCACGATATATACCCCGTGCGGAGCATTATTGATAGCATCGGCACCACTGCCTATCTTCTGTCCATTCACATTATATGTATCGACATTGGCAGCCACCACGCTTACCTTGTCATCCTCTATCAGGAGTACACCCGTCGGCATATCTCCTTCCTCGTTCATGTCATACAAATCCTCCACATAGAAGGTCATAGCCTTTGCCCCTGCACTTGCAGTCGTATTCTTACGGAAATAAGCTCTGTATCCACCTATCTTCGTATCTTCAGAATATCGGTACAGACCGTCATCCTTCGCGAAGTATGACAGTTTCGGCATTGTCTCACGCATATATATACCTTTGAATGTGTACTCTCCATTATCTATGTCAACATCAAAGCGCGACGGATCCGTGACAAGCTTTGTATCACCTGCCAGTGTAGTCAAATCCATGTCACCCTCTATCGTGACATTTCTGAAACTCATAGTACCACTCTTAGACGGCTTTACAAGATACGGTCTGCCAGCCTCCATATAGCTGTTTGCGTGACGCACGAAATGAAGCACATCATCCTCTGTCAAACCGTCACATGTCACCACAGCATAGTCATCGCCAAAGACACGTTTCGCCTCCTGCGTGCTAACTGAGAACGGCAGGCACACGCCCTCCCATTTCCATGCCTCAAACGTGCGCGCCTTCAGCACATCCTTGTCCTCCGCGCTTGTCAGTTCTGATTTCCTGCGGTCATTGACAGTAACGACAATGTTCTCCTTTAACGCATTAAAGTTCTCTGCCCTTTCCCACGTAAACGTCAGGTCTTCCACATTAGCAGACGCTCCAGAATAGTTCTTCTCCTGATTAGAGGTATTACATACCAGTGCACCCGGCTTACTGTTTATAGCATACTTGCAATTGTCCGGATAGCCCTCAGGCACAAACGAGAAACCGCCGAACTCAAACTTACTTCCCGGCTGGAACACGAAGTACGTCTTGCCAGCCTTAACATGGAAAGAATATCTTACATACGCCTTGTGAGGCAGTGCAAATCCACCTGTCGAGAGTCGTATGATGCTCTCACGCTCACCCTTGTCAGGCCATGCTGCAAGCAGATGTAAGCGGTCTTCTTGTGTTCCACGGAAAGAGCTCCAGTCAAAAGAGCATCCTGCCATAATATTTTCAGAACCCTCCTCTACAGCCTTGTCATACTCCCAAGCGCTCTCTATGGCAACCTCATGTTTGTTGCAACGTGACAGTCCAAGGGTAAACGAGCCTGCGTGCGTAGCGTCGTCACCCGTAGGAAGGTACTTACTCACGTTGCCGAAATCATTCACCATCGTCACCGGCCGTCCCGTCTCGTCAGTAATATACAGCGGTCTCCAGCGCAACTGGTAAGAACTGCCTATGCTCTGTGTGCCGTAATGGAAATCCACCGAGCCGTTCTGCACCAGGTACACCATCAGCACACCGCTCTCACGAGGCTCAAACTTTACGAATGCGCCTCTGCAAGGCAACTTATACGTAGTGTTATACCTTTTGTCAGCCTGCTCATAGTCAGTACCGCTGCCATAGGTATAGACCTCGCCGCTGTTGACAGCAGCGGCATTCTGCTCATCTACCGGGTTTTGCTTGGCCGCATTGAAATAACCGAAGCCGTCAATAGTCCTGTTGTAATAAGGGTCGTTATCGTCCAGCTCGCTACCTATTCTACTACCAAATCCCGCCTTGCTCTTATACTCCCACGTATCAGTCCTGGCTTTATCAGGATTAACGTTAAAATATTTATTGTCGCTGTCACTCCATCCGCCAAAAGTCATCGTTATGTCGGTGCTGATATTGGTGGTGGTCACCTCTGTGCCATTCTGAATATTCTGCATCCCGTACCCTTTCTCGTCGGCAATGGCGAAAGTCGGGATGTCTATTATCTGCACGTCATAGCACGTCGTGCGGTTCACACAGTCGCCCAGCGTATCGTCAGAAGATTTCACCGTTGCAGTAACACGCAGCTTGAAGATGTTGTTCTCCTCATCCAGCGTCATCTGCTGCGGGTCAAGCGCGCCGTCAGCACCCACCTCCAGATAGTCAGCTACGGTAACGCCCACACCGTGTGCGTCGCTCACGGCAAAAGTCACCTGCTGGTTCGTGCCATCGTAAAGGTCCGGCAGCTTACTTGACAGGCCATTCATAAACAACGATGCCTGCAGTGGAGCCTCAGACTGTGCCTGAGTGGTGTTGCGGTCATATATGAACGCCGGCTGGTAAGAGAAGCCGTGCAGGTTAAGGTTACCACCTTCGGTTATGTCATACAGGTAGTACGTCTCACCGGCTATGAGCGGTTTTCTGAAGGTATAGTCACCCAGCAGGTTGCCGTCGTCATCGTATGTCGCCTTGGGATATGCCACTGTCTTGTCACCGGGATTGCTGAACACTTCCTCAAGGTACTCTCCACTACTGTTGCGCGTCATGAGGACAATGGTGTTGTTCTTATAGAACTTGGCATCTATCGTGAGATATCCGTTCACCGTAGGGTTAAACTGATAGAACGCTCCGTGCGACGGTATGCCGTCGTCATCAAGCTGCAACACAGCCGTTGACTTCACTATCACCGACTGCGTCTCATGCGCACAGCACTTGGGCGTCGACTCCGCCGTAGCCACCGTGGTCCAGTCCTCGCTATTGTTAACGTCCGTGGTAGGCGTACCTACCGTCATCGTTATGCCCGGCACGCCTTCAATAACAGTGCCGCCGTATATAATGCCGTCGGTAAGGAAGTGCATACGTGCATTAGCCTCACTCACGTCGTCGAAACGGTGGTTGGTGGTATGCTGCACACACGGACTGACTTCCTTGCAGGTAGATATCACCTCCCACTTGGCACGCGTAGCAGGGTCAACAATGCGTATTGTGTAATATGCGGGATCAGGATTAGAATAGTGTATAGTTGCGCCATTACGTGTTCCCGTCACCTTTATCACCACGTCACCAGTAGCGCCTGAGCCTATAGTGACCTCGCCCGTCAGCGGGTTAATGGAAGTACCCGTCTCGCTCACGTCTGAATATATCTCATAGGCCAGGTCAAAATACTCCGTCACGTCATAGTTGTTCCATTCCGGCACCACCACCTTTGCCTCCGGCTCTTCAAAGTATGCCTGCCCCTTGTCTGCCACCTGGAAAGTGTAGCCCAGCTTTATCTTCGTAGCGGCATAGTCGTCGTCAGAGTAGCGGAACGTCACGCCAATCTCCGTGGAGTTGTCCCAGCGGGTGTGGTTCCACGGGCGCACGGTGTAAGGTATGTTATACTGTCCCGTGGCAAGGAACTCCATGGTCCAGCTCTCGTTGCCGTATCCCTTCATCGAGTTATATACTATACCCCACTCATAATCGCCCTGCAATATATAGGGATGTGTCTCCTTGAGGGTCTCGATGTTCTCAGCCGTCACCACCACGAACCTGTCACCCATATCAATGGAGTCGCCCACGGCTATCTCTGCCACACCGGTGTATCCGCTGTAGTTGTCAAGCACTATGTGGCGGTAACGGTACGAGTAGATGTCGCCCCCCGCGGCTTCCCATGCCTCCTGTCCGTTCTCATACGGCCAGCCGTTGAGTCTTATGAAATTGGCGTTGCGGTCTGATATGAAGAACTGGTAGGCAAAATTGTCGGTGCCTCCCTTACCGCCCCACAGCAGGAAGGCCTCCTCGCCATTGTGCGAGTCATCAATATATGCCGACACGTCAAAACGCGTGGGGATGTTTATCTTGTCGCCCTTCACGAATATGATGTCCTTAGGGTCAGGCGAGAACACCAAGTGCGGACGGCGCTTCATCACGTCTATGTAAAAATACACAGGCTCTGAGTAGGCAGTATATGTAGCCCAGTTCTGCGTTATGGTCACAGGGTTGTCATCATCGTCAAGCAGCGGCTGGTAAACGGCTTTCAGCGGTGCTCCGTAGCCGTTATCGTCAGGCGTACCCTGCAGCACGGCATACACCGCCACCTTCACCAGTCCCGGCTTTGCCACCTGATACATATAGTCATTGATGGACAGTCCCGTAGGCTTGCCTGCTGGCTGTACTATAGTAGGGTCGTCAAGGCTCACACCCTGATAAGGCATATAAAGGCAGTCGTCATAGTATGTGCTGTCTTCCACTATCTGATACAACAACTGGAAGTCACCCCATGAGCCGTTGCCCTGCTGCGAGTTGACAGGCAGCGCCGCCCCGTCTTCTGTCAGCAGTGATGGTATCGGTGTGAAGTATGAGTAGTGGTTATTCTCTGTTATATCACTCTGTCCGTACTTATAGACATGAATCACGGGCAGTCCGTCTGCGGCATTGTTTGACACGCTCACCTGCTTTATCTGCTCACGCGAGAGTGACAGGTGCAGCGGCATGAGGTCGTCAGTAGTCTTGCTCATCAGACGCACGTCTATGGTGCGAGTTATCTCAGCATAGTAGCCCGCATACTCCGCCTTCGGGGTGAAGGTATATGTCAGCGTGCCTACAGGCGTGCCCAGAGCCGCCACCTCGCTGTTAATCTGCTCCAGCGTCTTGGTCTGCCACTGGTTACCCACCCCGGCATAGCCCAGCGTACCCTTTAAAGGGTCATAGACTATCTTGTCTTCTTCTTCTGAGCCTGAGTAACCGATTGTCACGTCATAATAACTGGTGATATCGCTCGTCACTCCGCCGGCATTTGTGGTCGTCACCGTATATATAGGTAAGGAAGAGGTAGCTGCCGAGAGGAAATATTGATCCTCCCCTTTCTTCACCCTGTTTGTCACGAGAGTCACCGAGCCGTCATGCCCATCTTCCAAGGCTGAAGAGAACGATGGCACAAACTTCTGCACTGCTACGAGGTTGGCTATCGTCAAGTCGTAAGTAGCCGTAAGCACGTCGCCCACACCCGACTTCGGTGTGGCAGTCACCTTTATTCTGACCTCTCCGGCACGCCCCATGACAACATCTCCGTAGTATTTCTCCACATACGTACCCGTAGCGGCATCGGTGCAGATTACCACGCCGCGCGAGTCGGTTGTCTCATCTCCTTCCACAGCGAAGTTCTCACCCCCGAGTATAGAATATGATATGTTATACTGATTGGTAACGGTAACGTGGTTCTCGTCCTCTATCGTTACCGCCGGCTCTCCAAACCTGGTATATCCGGCATCAAGAGTTCTCTCATACGAACCAATGTTAATAACGTCCGCAGCGTTTGCAACCACACATAAAAATGCAGCCACAAACATAGTTATCCCTCTCCTACTCATCATAGAATAAAAAATCTTCACACTTTGTAATATATATATAGTTAGTTAAAATTCAGAAAAAAAAATCGTTGCAAAGTTACTAAAAGTTTCGCAAAAGACAACCATCATATGCTAAGATTCCCTAAAATGTACTATGAATTTAACAAAAATGAACCATACCGTGTGCGTACACAGTACAAAAAGAACATTCTTATCATGGTTATTTCCAGACCAATAGGTCAGTACCCATTCACAAAACTGAGAGAAGCCAAGTGATTTCTTGACTCCTCCCAGCTTGTTGACTTATGCAATGATATTATTTATTCGAGTTTCGCAAGTGCTCAACTTGTTAGGTTATCAGGTTCTTGCTTAGGCAAGCGTCACTGCGTGCCGAGCGATAAGGTCGTAAGGTCATGAGGTGAAATATGTTTAATTGTGGTGA
>OCTW013410668.1_pt1 | contig 10241 bp, 8 predicted proteins | sample 1539671 | NCBI WGS metagenome assembly OCTW01 (sample SAMN02144230, study PRJEB22623) | gut metagenome | biome: sheep rumen | host: Ovis aries | place: New Zealand
CATCCGCAAGTTCACCTGCACCTGCGAATTCTCGAAAGCAAGCCACCGCAAGACCATCCGCGAAGAAATCAAGAGCTTAACGAAAGGAAGTTCCACGCTCAAGGCAAATTTGTTCGAAAGCATGCGGAATATTAGGATGGATTATTTGCTGTAAGCCGACGTGTCGGGATGCACGGGAAAAGTGTATGCGTCGGAAAATGCGCATGCTTCGAGGAATGCGCGCGACCTCATATAGAATATATCTGCAAATGATACTGCGCGGACTTTACCGAACACAGCGTACAGAACGATAGTCATTTTTCGAAAACGAATTTACGCTTGCAGATTTGCTATTGAAAGCGAGGAACATGTAATACGCATTCGATTCAGGATTTTCAGAATCTTCGGTCGCGCTACAGAAATACACGTAACCGCCGATGCCATCGAACTTGCCGCCGGAAATTGTGCCGTCATCAGCTTTCGAGATCGCGCCGCGATAACCCGCCGGAAGTGCGTTGAATCCGAATTCGTCGGAGCCGTTACCTTTTTTGAACCAACCGTCGCGAGATTTTAATGCCGCGCCTGCGAGAGGTCGCGCATCATCCCCGGACGCCGCAGGATTCGTCGCAGAAATAAGTTCTAAAAAGTCCGCACTCGTCGGAAGGCGCCAGCCTTCAGGGCAAACTGTTTTCGCTTCCACCCACGTATAAAGTTGCCCCAACCGTTTGCAATTTCGCGAGTCGCCATCCGGACAAACACTCATCTCCGTTGCATAATTCAGATTCTCCGCCATCCACGAGAGATTACCAATCTTCACAACATCATAGCTCTGCCCGTCACGCGGATCCGTGAAAGACTCGGAACAAGCGGAGAGGAGGAAAAAAAGAGAGGCGATAACGAGAGATGTGTGGAATGGGATGCGCATAGGGAGAATTTAAAAAATATCATTGCGAGTTAGATATTTTTGCTTTTATCACTACGATGAACCATTTCAAATACATTGACAAACACTTTTGTAAGCGGTCCCATAATGCTATTTATCAAACAACCCGCTTAACAGTGTATGCCAAATTCAACAGATTCACACCCACAACTGGCTTATGCTCATTTTCATCCATTTCATTAAACCCACGTTCAATGAAATCTTTTCGCCATTTTTGCAGGCCATCATACCACGATGGACGACAACACGAATTTTGCGATTTTTGAAGACAAAACAAAACCGCAATATCTAGAAGCCGCTTATTCTTATATCTTTTTACGCTTTCAATAAATTTTTGAACATTGACATCGTTGTCTGCTGTATAAGTCAAAGCCCAAAAACTCTTGTTATTGGCATCTATTCCTAAAGTAAGCCCAATTAACGGAGCCAAACTTTTCATATCTTCTTGAAACAGCACTGTCTTTTTATCAATAGTATATGCAGGCACCCATCCTCCAGTACACATTATCGGAGCCATAACATCAAAACTAAAAACAGTTGCCTTGACGTCTTTATTCACGTTTTTCGTAGAAAAGGCATTTTCGCACACACTTATTTCATTTCTCAAATCGTTTAAGGCAATGTCATCTCTTTCTTTAGTAGTCTCCAGCATGCCGCACATGGGATTTGAATCAGCGCCATCGCTAGAAAGAATTTTCTCTAAAAATTCGATGGATGTCTTTTTATGAAAATATTCATAACTCATAGCCCTATAGTGCAACTGAAGAACCACTTCATCGTCAAAAATTGTTATCGGTTTATCGATTCTATTAAAAAGTTGCGTATCGTGGTGATTGCAAAAGCCTTCAAACGTAGAAGCTTTTTTGATTGTCCATGGTTCAAAGGATGTTTTTACAGAGCCTTCGCTTTCATCCATTAAATGAAAACATTTGGAAATGCTGTTGTTCCAAACACAGACTTTGTCATTTTCTGCAATACATTTTAATTGCTCCGATCTTGCAATAGAATGCGATGAAATTGGACCACCCGAACAATTTGCTGCATCAAAACAATGCGCAATACAGGTCTGGTTCGCCTTAATTTTCTGATCTAATTCTTCAAGTTCTTTTCTTGTCACTTTCTTTCCTTAAAATTCAACACAACTTTTTAATCATTTGGAAAAAAATCCCTCTTTAAACACAAGCGCAAATGAATATCCCAATCCAAAACCATATTTTTTATCTTCAATAAATTGAGGCCCAATCGAACAGTCTGTACCTAATTGCATTGTTGAATAACCATAAGGAACAGCCTCCATCCACCCCAGTCTCTTATAAACATCAAAAGCTAACACACTCAACGGATTCAGAACTATATATACGCATTGGTTTGGTTTTGGGTCTGAAGGGAAAGCCAATCCCGTAACCTCTTCAAATAGCATAACTAATTGCGCTCTAGTCGGACGCGTATCAAACAATGCGTCCCACAAACATTTAATCGCATCATCATGCTCTTTTAATACGGCATAAATTATTTCATCCAATTTTTCCTGTTTTTTTCAGCATCCGCCGCAATTGCTGCGGATACGAACGGCACATAAGAACCAATTGCGTTACATATAAAATGAAGCGTAGTAACACTTTTTGCAGAAGTAAACGCATTTACAATTTGGTTTAATTTATCCGCTGTTTCATCGGCCATATTTTTCCTCATTTTGTATAAAATCACAATTCTCGTATTCAATAACGCAGGTAAAATAATTTATTTTACCTGCATTTGCTACAAAGTAAGAAAAGAATAACTTTTTACTCCACCCCAAGAGCCTTAAACACGGCATCTTCGGCGGAGTTGTAGAAAATGAGGTTGAAACTTCCGATGAGTTCAGACGGTACGCTTCCCAAGTCGGGTGCAGATGTAATGGGCAGCAGCACTTTCTTCGCTCCGCTGTCAAGGCATACCTGCAAGGCGTTCGCCAAGTTTTCAACTTTCATCAACGTGCCGCTCATGCTGATATCACCAAGCACGGCGAGCGAACCCAGAGTCGGCTTATCCAGTGCAATAGAGCAGAGTGCAACCAATGACGGCAGAGCCAAAGTAGCAGTCATGCCGATGCCCTGCAAATCTTGATAGTTGATAATGTAGTCCTTGGTTGTCGTGCTGATGGAACCGCTTATGCGATTTCCGTTAGCCTTCAAGAAATTGAAAGCTGCAGCCGACGATTCCTTGGCATCGCGATCGCTTCCAAGTCCTGTGCGGTCGAATTTTCCATTGCCGGGAAGCATCTGGCTTTCCAGGCGGAAAACGCCAATCATTCCAGACTTTCCTTGGCTTATGGTATAGACCTGCCCTGGGCTGCATACGCCATCGGGAATGAGCTTGCCTCCGCCCTGTTCCGGGACAGAAACGTAATGCTCTTCAAATGTTTCGTTGTCGATGTACGAGAAATTCACGTCATAGAATTCCATGCCGCCCAATTTCTTGAGTTGTTCCTTGACGCGCCTGCGCATTTCCAAGGCAAACTTGAGGATTTCTTCGACATCGCTTTTTTCGAATTCGCCGTTCGGGTAAACTAGCTTTATCAAGCCATCAACGGTTCTGCGGACAGCGATAGTATCACGCTGGTTTAGATTTTTGCCCAAATGGAAATAACGGTCCAATGCATCGCCGTATTGTTCCTTGCGCAATTCACGCACAAATGCGGCGAGATAATCGGTAATAAAACCGTAATCGCCAGTAAAATGCTCTGGACGGAACTTCGGAATTTCCCAGCCAGGAATATAACAGTGTATTCTGTCGAGGAATGCCGTATCCGTTCCCATTTCAGGCGGGAACGGATCGAACAGGCTCGATGTTTTCAGCAACACATCGACGCTTTGGTTGATGTTTCCCACAAACACCATGGACGCACTCGCAGCCTTTTCTTCCTTGCCGCGAGCGAAAGAACCCGATGCCATGTAGTCCTTCATTATCTGGACGCCGTCTTTATCCTTGAAGTTGATTCCGGCAACTTCATCAAAGGCGACGCAATCCCACAAGCCGACAAGCCCTACCGTCTTTCGGCCCATGTTATAGAACAAATTTGCGACAGTCGTCTGACCACCAGAAACAAGAATACTGTTCGGCGAAATCTCCTTGTAGATATGGCTCTTACCTGTGCTTCGCGGGCCCAATTCGCAAAGGTTGTAGTTGTTTTCGACAAGCGGAATCATTCGCGCCATCAGGAGCCACTTTTCACGCGGTTTCAATGAATCGGGTTCCATTCCGGTAGAACGGAGCATTACGTCTATCCACTCTTCCTTGGTAAACGCCTTGCGGCCGTTCTTGAGTTCGCCTATATCGACGCTCGGCATCTGGATAGGAGTCAGTTTACGGACATGAATGGGCGATTCTCCACGTTCTTCTTCAATAAATTCGTATTCAAGCTGGACAATGCACCAGATACCTCCGCAAAGCAGGCGGTCGTACTTTTGTGGATATTCGTCCGGCATTATGATGTCTCGCAATCCGAGGTTCGAAAATTCGGAATGGTAGCGGTCATCACGAGTATTCAACGCGACAGAAATCTTGTCGATGACGGTGTAGGACCCTTTTGTACGGAGAAGGGAAAGAATTTTCTGCGATTCGTCGGGACGAACAAAATTATCGGAGAGGATTTTCTTGACCTGCTGCACGCCCTGTTCAATCACCGATTCGTCATCGGAACTGCAGTACTGGCCCAGAAGAAATTCCAGCACGTAAACCGGAACGTTCGCACCTTCCTTTATTTTTTTTGTCAGGTCCTTGCGGACAATCTTCCCTGCGAAATTCTCGCGGAGTTTCGCCTTTATGGTCTCGCGTTCGTCATTCATTTCGTTTTCCATACATCAGCCCGCTATGCAAAAAAGTTGAAGTCGTCCGTTGCAAAAGGAATGTCTATCTGGAATGCAATTTTATTGATTTCCAGTCCGCTATCGTCAGCAATGACCAAGTAATAAACATCCGTATTGCTGTATTTCCCCTGCTTCAGGTTGAACCTAATCTTGAACGGTTTCTGCTTGTCTTCTTCGGTCTTCTTGTCTGCAATAATGCGTCTCGGCTCACAAATCTTGTTGCCGATTTCATCGGTAAAATACACTTGGTATTCGGCCTTCTCGCGATTATCCGAAACAAGCGTTTCCTGGAAGAAGTCCAGATTGAAAATAAGGTTGCTCACCTTGCGGCCCGTAGAAAGCAATCCTATCGTTACGGGCTTTGTTTCGTACTTGGAGCGGTTCTGCAAGAGTTCCTTGTTGTCGCCACGGAGAAAATAGCATTCCACCACCGGCACGACCATTTCTTGCAGGCTTATGCCACCATGGACAAAATTCCCGTCGTTGCCACGCATCTTGATTCGTGTATTTTCGCGCGGAGCAAACGCATCCATTTCCTCGTTGTAAAGGAATTTCACCGGCATCAGGTATTCCGGCGTGGAACCCTTCTGCATAATGGCATAGCGGCGGCCATATTCAATATCTTGGGAACTGTCGGTGGTCTTGTCCACCTTTTCGTCTTCTGTCAGAGCGTCCCTTGTATAAAGGAACCCGTGGTCCGCCGTAACATACACGTTGGGCGCACGGAACATGTTAATTACACGCTTCATCAGGTCCATGATTTCGCGGACCGCAGTATCACAAGCCGTAAAGACATCGCCCTTATGCCCCGCTTCGTCTATGGTATCGTGATAGATATACACGACATCCATGCCATTTAATCTCGGGGTCAATTCTTCACGTTTCAGGCTCTTGAATTCGCTAGCCTTGATAGCTACGCTCTTCGGGTTCATCGCCTTCAAGACGGCTTCCCTGTTCCCGGCATCTGTCGCCATGCCGTCGGCAAGCACGACCAACCGCTCGGTCTTGTCGTTTCCCTTGAGTTCTACAGAAAGCTTTTTATGCGGGAGCAATGCCGCCATACCGAACTTGGTAATGGTCGGGAATACCGCCTGCATACTGTGCAATTTCACTTGGCACAGAGCCTCTTTTTTCAAGGATTCTTCGAGAGAAGTCGCAACACCGTAACGGAGCGCATCAGAAATAATCACAAACACGCGATTCTTTGCCGGGGAGACATATAGGTCGTAAAAATCGCTCTGCCTTTCAATGCCGTCAATGTAGCCAAGCTTTTGCAGCTGTTCCGCCGCAGAATTGCTCCAGTTAGTCCCCAGCTCACCCAGGAACCAGTTCTTGTACAAGTTTTCGACAAGTGTCGCGACACGCTTGAACAAGTCATCCAATTCAGCATTGTAGGAGTATTTCGCATAACTCGCCATGAACTGGCGGTAATACGCATCCATCTTATAGTATTCGCTGGTATAGGCCTCCCAGATGGCCTTGGGCTCTACGACATGGAAACCGTCCGAACAGTGCGCCATGTAAAAGTCCTGCATATTCGCCACCTGGAACAGAGCTTCGTACATCGGTTTCCACTCGTCAAACCAGGTCAGCGTCCGCCTGGATTCTACCGTACGACGAATAAGTTCAGAATCAATGTTGCTGTCAGCAATATCAGCCATCAGCTTGCCGAGGACAACCTCGTTTACACACGGGAGGCACTCGACACGCAGCAAGTCGCTTATATCGAGTTTCCGGAGAACTTCGGTAAGCTTAACATCTTTTTCTATCTCGCCGGCGATAATCTTCAACGAATCGACATCATCCGAATGCATCCACTCTGTCACAATCTCGTGGCAAAGCTGCTGGTGCGCCTCCGAAATATACTGCTCCAGCCCGGCCATACTTTCGGCCCTTAAAACATGGCTTGTCGCAGTGAGCAACAGTTGCGTCGCCAGATGGCGTAAATCCATTTCCGTTTCGCCGTAACCTGCACCATTTGCAATCCGCGCAAAGTCAGCTTCGGCACCAAACTTGACCAAATCCGCATAGAACGCATTGTTCGCGGTGTCGAGGCCCGCAATCAGGACCTTTCGGAAGATATTCTTGGCATTGCAGGAATCCATATTGCCTAAAGCGGCTATAATGGCAAGGATAATCTGCCCCGGAGAATTGAGCTTGACCTTGAGCCTAGACACTCGCTCGCGGCGTTCCTTGGCGGCAAAGAACTTGCGGTAACGCTTGACGATTTCGCGCAAGTTCGGCGAATCTTCGATATGCAGCTCTTCCATCCATATCGAAACCATGTCCGCACGGAATTCTTCGCTATAAAGCTCCACATCCATGAGCCAGTTGTCATCCGGGCGTTCGTATGCAATCGGATTGTACAGCAGGATATCGCCTTCCGTATCATCGACGGCAATAATCTTCTTGACCTCGAAGTTGTTGCTGCCGGTAAGCTTGATTACGCGGACAGCATCCAGCGACAAGCCGTCAACATCATTTTCGAACTCACGGTCGGCATCGTACCACACAACAATACGCCGGCGGTAAAATTCCGGCAGAGGCTGGGCGAACTTCTTCTTCAGTTCCTGTACAATCTGTTCAATATCCATATCTAAACTCTAAATTTAACTTGGGACAAATCGGTCGAATTTAGCCTTCTATCAAATAACCATCAAATAAAAAAGTGCCGTTTTTACGCAAATTTCGCCATTTTTAGGGCCTATCTATCAAATAACCGTCAAATAAGATTTACTTGGGACACAACTTATCGTTGATGCCTTTTCAACCAATCTATCAAAATACCAACATAAGGAGGCTTTTTAGAAGCGGTTTGATAATGTTCCAAAGTTCTTTGTATATAATTTTGAATATCCGATCTATGTTTGCTCACTTCTTTCAAAAGTCCTTCCTTTGCGGCCTTTCGTGTTTCCGGCAATCGAATCGCATCGCAATTCAAGTTCAGCGTTACATTCAAATCGTTGTTAATAACAGAATCGTCTGAATAAATCGTGCCGTCGTTTTTATAGTGAATAGCTGTCAAAGTTCTCGAATCTAGCGGATTGACCGTCAAAGCAGAGTTTCCACGGCAAGCATCACACGTTAGGCGAGCGTTACCCAGCCCCATCAACTGTTCATTATCGGAGTTTCTATTGCCAGAGCAAACCGCCAACATATTGTCATAATCCAAAGCTGTAGCCAGATTTGTGCCGCTTTGAGGATTTATATGTTCTATAGTGACCGGAGGCCAATGTTTTGAACTATCTTGAGGAATACGACACATGCAATAAGCACACAAATAGCCCTGTTCCCGCATCAAACTTTCTAGAACAGCCTCTTTTACATTAGCAGGCATATTTTCATATGTCGGTTCCCCTGCACTTTTATCAAGCCTGTAACGCAAAAGTTCGTTTGGTTCACGTCCTTTTCTAATAGGGATCACTTACAACCTCACTGTAAATTTTGTTCGAGGTCAAGTTCTACCCGTGCAGCGGCAAGTTCGGGATCATTTTCTCCAATTTTAGCAGCAATTTCACTAAGGATTGATTCTGCATGGGCATAATCGCTGTTGTCCATATCTGCATGGAATTTTTCAAACAATTCCAATACATCGCGCGGACGAGAATTAGATTCCATAATAGATTTAAGGATCCCGTTTACATCCTTCCCATAGACTTCCGTCGGAGCCTTAAGAACCCCATCTTGCGTAAGAATTCTTACATGTTCCTGTTTTACGGAGTTTATTACAGACGGAGCATGGGTTGTTACGATAAATTGAATTTTTTTGAAGATGGTTTGAAGAATACCTAAAATTTTCTGCTGCCACGAAGGATGCAAGTGCAAATCAATTTCATCAATCAGGACAATCCCTGAAGTTTCCTTAATCACATTTTCCAGAAGTTGCGGATTAAGAATTGCCATTCGGTAAGCGATATCGGCTACTAGGCTTAAAGTACATTTATAGCCATCACTCAGTTGCCTTAGCGGAATCCGAACTTTGCCATTAGCATCTTTATAAGTAAACTCAATTTCTTGCGTAAACCGATTGAAAGAAACCTTTGCATCGTTTCTGTTAGAGATTTCGTTGAAGGTTTGTTCCATAGCCTTGCGAACAGCCTGATACTCAGGAATCGGTTCCTCTTGCTCAAACTGAGTGCTTGCCATATTGTAAAACCATCTCTGGAGCAATTTATCATCAGCAGTTCCGTCCAAGGCATTAATATAGCCGTCAGTTCGTGAATTTTTCTTGCCGAAGTTTTTCTTTGTATCGCGATGGAAGCACCAAAGACGCCCTGTTCCGTAATAAGAAACAATCGGCAAAACCAATTCAGTATCACCTTTTTTTAAACGAGCCACATAATGTTTTGCCACGTCCGTTATTTCTTCGGCTTCGGCAAGCGTGCACTTGCTTTCTTTTGTTCTTTTCGAGCGTTTCCACTTTTTGGGTTCATTATTTATAGACCCTTCCGCAGATATCGTAGATGGGTACTGCGTTTGGACATCGATGACACTACCCATTTCAAAGTATTCATTGCGGACATCATCGTTTTGAATGCTATCGCACCCTCTATTGACCACTTTCATTGCTGCGGAGAACGTACCAATGGCGACTCTTGCAGCTTCTAGTATAGAAGTTTTACCTGCTCCATTTGTGCCAACAATAACCGTCAAACGGTCATCGAAATCTACATGACAATGCTTGTAGCATCGGAAGTTATCAATATCAATGGATGTTAAACGCATGTCTCTTTCTCCAGTGGTTTGGCATAATATTACTTAATTTTGGCCAGAACGTCCTTGAACTTGGCGTAGTTTACCTTGACGCCGTCGTCGAGGTCGATGGATATCATCTGGTCGGCGAGGTGGTGGATTTTTTCTTCGTAGGCGTGGAGTTCGTCTTTTTGGCCTGTCAGCTTGGCGAGCTGCTTTTTGAGGCGTACCTGTTCGTTAGAACTGATAACCTCGTTCAGGCGGGAATTGATACCGTCGATAGCGGTGTCGTAGCGGCTCTGCTGTTCGTGAACATAGTCGGTGCGGATACGGGCGATAGTATCGGGTCTGTAGCGGTGCATATACACAAGGCACTTGAAGCCGTTCTTTTTGCCGCTGTCGAACAGCCAGTAGATGGGGCGCTTGCCCGAACCCGTAACCTGGTAGGTGTTGCAATGGTCCTTGAAAAAGTCGTCCAAAAAGTACTTGCGGATGATTTCACGGGAAGAACCCTTGCCGCCCAGGGCGTTCGCGATGAACTGCAAGTTGTCTTCTAGCGTTGATTCGCCATAGACGACCTTGACGAACTCGATGAATAGACCGACGATGTCGTCTTCGAAATATTCGTCGTCGCATATCGGGATGATGTTGTCTGCATCGGCCTCGAAGGTCTTGTACTTGGAGGCGTCCCAGTCGCCGCCGGCGTAGGCAAGGCCAGGAACGTCGAGGCTGTAGCGGCCGAACATGCAGCCCACGGCATAGCTGATAAGGCTCTTGAT
>OCTW013435660.1_pt1 | contig 10240 bp, 8 predicted proteins | sample 1539671 | NCBI WGS metagenome assembly OCTW01 (sample SAMN02144230, study PRJEB22623) | gut metagenome | biome: sheep rumen | host: Ovis aries | place: New Zealand
CCCGCAACAAGTATCGTCTAAACTCCAGCGGCTGAAAGCCGCGGAAACTCCCAAACTCCTAAACTCCCCAAACATGCGGAACTTGAATTACCTTATCATCTGCTTTTTGTTGCCGACAATGTAGATGCCTTTGCGGTGGAATCCGTAGCGGGTGTGGCCAACGACTCGTCCGCTGAGGTCGCGAATGATGCCGTCATCGATACGCTGGTCGGTCAGGGGAATGTCGCGAATGGCATCGGTCGACTTGATGTAGCTGAAGCTGACGGTGCCACTTTGCTCATCCTCGGCGATGTTGCGGATGGCCTGAGCTGATGAACCATTGTAGAAAGGTATGTTGGCAATTTCGGTGACGGAAGATGTTCCGGGGTAGGGGTCGCCGCCATGCTCAGCCATGTACATCTCTGCTGTAATGTTGACGTCGTCGACGAGATAAGAGCTAAGGCATTGTCCGTCGGCGGCAAGGACGGTCATGCGTGAGTGGCCGATGACATTGTTGACGGAGTTGCTCTCGATGGAGAAGGCGATGGGGTCATAGTCGACATGTGTGGCGAGCATGCCATGGCCCAATCTGAGGCCGAGGGCGCGGTTGAAGCGTCGTGCCTGGATGTTCTGCAAGAAGAGATACTCACGGCCCGAGGGGTCGTTCTCGTTGACCAGCCGGTAGGCCTTGGCACCACTGAGCCCGAGGGGCAGCATCTGATAGTCGCCGTCCTCGTTGAGGGTTTCTATTTCCATCCATCCGAAGGCCTCACGCTCCCATGCGGTGTACTCGGTGGGATAGTTGCCGTTTTGCGTGAACTCGCCACCGTCCATGAGGTCCCAGTATTCCATGGCGGGGTTGCCGGAGTCTTGTGCCTGCTTGTTGGTGGGGTAGAAGTCGGGCAGGCCCATGGTGTGGGAGAACTCGTGGCAGAACAGTCCGATGCCGTTGATGAGTGGCATTCCGTACTGCTGTTCGCGTGAGCTTCCCTTGGTGCCGTTGATTTCGTTGTTGACGCCATATCGATAGATGGACTTGCCCTTGAAGCGAAGACCAGTGCTATGAGTGCCCGACTGAGGCCAGATGCAATCGGAGGAGTTGCCCTTGAAGCATTGCCCATAGCCGGCATATACGACGTAGAAGAGGTCAATGAGGTCGTCGTTGTTCTGGTCGTATTGTGTGAAATCGACGCCGATGGAGTCGGCCAGCTCGAACGATTCGCGCAACAGATTGCCCAACTGGTCGTGTGAGGAGCCGCTGTCATGGCCATAATAGGACAATGGCTGAGAAAGCGTAACGGGGCCGTATATATCGAATTGGGGAGTGAAGGCGCCAAAGCTCATCTCGTTGAAATACTGGCGGACGCTTCCATAGTTGATGGAAACCGTGCCGTTGCCGACATCCTTCTTGAGCGAGCCGGTAGCGTTGAAATACTCCTCGAAGACGGGCACCGGGTCTTCGTCGATGAAGTGTTCGTCCTGGAATTGTACGAGGAGCACGAGCACACGAGGACTTCCGGTGTGGGGGAAGTAGGTGCTGTTGTCTTTGACGGGCTCGTTGTGCCGGCCGAACGCCATGAGGGCACGGTCGTTTTCCTTCTTGTCGAGGGCATCGAAGAAGCGCTCCTTGTGCTGCTGGGCAATGAGAGCCTTCTCGGTGGTAGCACGATGGCTGACCTCATGGGCGAGTTGCGTGGTGGGCATGAGCTGTCCCTCTTCGTCAACGGCGGCCACATAGTAGCTGGTGCCCTGATGATAGAGGAGAACACCGTCGACGGTGGTGTACCAATGGGTGTGGCAGTCACCATGTCCGATGACCACGAGCTGGGTTCCGTCGGCTTGTGTGATGAGGGTTGGTGTGGGGTCAACTTTTACGCCCCACATGCTGACCGAGCATGCGAAGAAGAGAACGGCCAGAAGTGTCTGTTTTCTGAAAACTACTATTTTTTTCATTGTGCTATAAGTGACGTGTGAAAGCCTGTGCCAAAAGGCAAGGGCCTTTTATTTGATGATTTTCTTGCCATTGATGATGTAGACGCCGTGGGGCAGGGTAGAGGTCGGATGGCTTACCTGACGGCCGTCGAGCGTGTAGGCTCCACGTGATGGCGTGGCGATTGCCTCCGTGTGGGAAATAGCGGTAGAGATGCCCGTGTCGGAGCCCCAAAGGAGTGGTGTTCCGTAGAATAAGGGCATGGGCTCGCTTGTGACGATGCGGACGGAGGAAATGGTGAACTGCTCCTCGTTATCGGGTTCGTTGGGTGCGATGATTTCGCGGAAATCGACGTTCAGCGGTGTCCAAACACCGGCCGACAATGTGTAGTTCTGCGTGTGGCAAACGGTTTCGTCGCCCTCTTGGGTGTACACCTCTACGGTCACGACGGCGTCGGTCTTGGCATTGACATTGATGAGCATGCCTTTCTCGCGTGAGGTCTTGATGCCGTCGAAGGTGTAGGAAAGCTCATTGAAAGATGAAGCATAGTTGATGGTGGTGCCATTGTCGTCGGTATTGGAAATATGCTCGGGGACGATGGAGTCGGTGGCCACTTCGGCAATGTCCCATGGAGTGTATTGCTCGGTGTCGATGACAAACCACTCTTCAAGAGGTATCGGCGTGACAAGATAGTAGAAGCAGACGTTTTTTCCTTCGTGGTGAATGTCGAGAAGCGATTTGTTCATGGTGCCTCTGTAGACATCGAAATGGTCAATCTCGGTGACGTTGCCGCTTCCGGGGAACGGGTCGCCCGCAAAGGAACTGGTGTATTGATCCTGAGTGACGACGTTGTTGTTAACCATGTAGGAAGTATAGAACACGCCGTCGGCGGGCACGATGTGCATGCGAGGATGACCGACGGTGTTGTTGACACTATTGGCAGATAGCGAAAAGACATACTTGTCGTAGTCAACATGTGTCACGAGCATTCCCTTGCCACGGTTCTTTGCCACCCATACGTTCCACGTGTATTCGGCTAAGTTCTGGATGAAGTGATACTCGTTGTCTTCCACCTCGCCATCTTTGAGAATGCGATAGGCCTTTCCTTTTTGGTCGATGTTGACGAGCTTGATCTGCCGTCCCATGTGTTCGGTCTTCAGGGTGTCGATGGTGAACCATCCGAAAGCCTCGCGCTCCCATGCGGTGTAGGCCGTGGGCCTGTATCCACTATTGCTATATTCACCGCCGTCCATGACGTCAAAGTACTCCATGGCTGGCACATTGTTGTTCTGGGCGTAGGAGGTGGTGGAATAGAGGTCGGGCAGTCCCATGGTGTGGGAGAATTCGTGGCAGAAGAGTCCGATGCCGTTGATCTGTCGAATGCCACTATAGCCGGAGATGTTGTTCGCCGGGTCTGGGTCTCGGTTGGTGATGGTGGGGTTGTAGTTGATTTCGTTGTGAACGCCGTAGCGGTAGATTTTCTTGCCGTCGTAGGTCGTCTCGTTGTTGATGTACCACGATTTCGGCCAGATGCAGTCGGTGGAGTTGCCTGAGTAGCTCTGCCCATAGCCGGCATAGATGACGTAGACGAGGTCTACAAAGCCATCGTCGTCGCCATCGAATTGGGAGAAGTCGACGCCCTGCTCATGGGCAAGTGCACACACCTCGGGAATGAACTTCGTCATGTTGTCGGAGCGACCTGGACCATACACTTTCATGGAGTCGGGCAGATGAACCACCGCTTCCACTTTGAATACAGGTGTGAACTGATTGTTGCTCATGTCCGAGAAATATGCCTTGACGCTTTTGTAGTTGCGTCTCAGCGTGGCGTCTGGTGAACCATAGAGAGAATTGGCGTTGAGGTAGAGGTCGAAAATCTTCTTGGTGTCTTCGTCGGAGTTCTTGAAGTGCTCGTCTATAAAGTCGGCAAGAATGATGAGCGCCTTGGGACTCCCGGTATGGGGAAAGAGTTTGTCGTCGTATGTGCCGACGGGCTCGCGCCTGGGTGCTGTCTGGAACTGGCTTGCGGCCTTGTAGAAGACTTCGCGTTGCTGGCGGGCGATGTGCGCGAGCTCGGCCGAAGAGCGTTGTCCGGCATTGTGAGCAAGGCATGAGGTGGGAAGAAGGTCGCCGTCGGGAGTGGTGCGCGCAATGAAATAGTCGGTGCCCTCCTGAAAGAGGAGCACGCCGTCGGTCGTGGTGACGTAGCTGAAATGCTCGTCGCCGTGTTGCACGATGGTAATCCATGTGCCGTCTTTCTGCTTCACGGTGACAGCTCCCGGATAGGCTTTGGCGCACCATGCCGATGTGAAGCACATGAGCATCATGAATGCGATGGCAACGCGTTTGCCGATGGTGGGTATGTTCATTTTCTTCATTTTGTTATTCAGGTTTCGTATGTTAATTTACTATTTGACGATTTACTATCTACGATTTATTTACTATTTAGCTATGGAGCTATTTGTTGTGGAGCGGCAACCCGCAAAATAGCCAAATAACCAAATCGTAAATAAACAGTAAATCGAAAACAGTTAAATGGTAAATACATAGAACTACAGAAAGTTGAATTTTGTTATATTGATGTGGTATTCGGATGTTGGACGTGTCATGTCAATCTCCGAAGATGAGCCTGCGGTCGCGCTCAATGGCGGGCTTAGCCCATTCCTCTGGCACGAATCGCCAGTTGTTGAAGGGTTGTGGGTCTACGGTTCCGAGTCGCTCTATCTCCTTCGTGAGGTAATAGCGCTGGTCGCGCTTGCTCTCGAAGACGATGCGGCTACGCAGTTCCTCGTGTGGAATGCCGGCTCCCTTGGTGAGCAGTTCTCCACCGCCGTTTCCCCGATAGCTGTTCATGGCCACGTTGTAGGTCTTCTTCTCGTCGAAGGGCTCGCCGTTTGACATTCTCAGAATGCGTACCTTCTGTCCGTTGGGCTTGGTGACGTCCACCTCGTAGTCGATGCCGGCTGCCGAGTCGAAGTTGAATGCGAGGTTCTTGAAGCCGAAGCGTTGCATGTCGTCGCGGGCATCGTCGTTCATGAGCATGATGTGGTCGTCGGGGCTCTTCATGGTGTTGACCCAGAGGTCGTAGCTCATTTCCAGGTGCTTGCGTATTTCCTCGCCGGTGAGTCGCATCACGTACACCTGGTTCTCGTATTTGTAGAGGTTGAACATGTCGCTCACGTAGACGTCGCCGGCATCAATCTTCACGTCGAAGGTGAGGGGCGCGTTGAACGAGATTTCGGCACCGGTGATGCTCATCTGCAACTGGTGGATGAAGTCGCAGAAGGCCGAGCTCCCGAAGTAGCAATCGCGCGTGTAGATGGCGTTCTTGAATGTGCCGATGCGTCGTCCCACATATTGGCTGATGCTGTCGATGTCGCTCTTGAAGTGGGCCATGAACTGCTCGTCGACCTTCTGGTTGCAGATGTTGACCACTTTTCCCGAGACGTCCTTCTTCACCACTTTCCCGTCTTTCATCTGAATGTCGATGCGTGCGTCGCATACCATCAATGCCGCGCTCGACGGATCGAGACAGAGCACGTCCTTGCCCGATGCGCTCCTGACCATTTCCTCGTGGCGTGTGTGGTCGTGTCCGAAAAGGATGAGGTCGAAACCGTCCACCTCACGGGCTATGCGAAGAGAGGCGTCTTCCTCGTATTCATCGGTCACGATGCCGCCTTCCTTGCCTGAATGGAACAAGCCGATGATGACGTCGGGATGCTCGTTCTCCTTCAGATAGCTGACCCAGTGGCGTGCGCTTTTCACCATCTCGTCGAAGTGGAGTCCGCTCCAGAGGCTTTCCTGAAGCCAGTTGGGAATGGCAGGCGTAAGCATCCCCACAACGGCAATCTTCACCCCTTGTCGCACGTAGATGGCGTAGGGCTGCACGTATGGCTTGCCCGTGGCGGTGTCGATGATGTTGGCACCGAGCATGGGGCAGTGCACCTCCTGAATCCATTTGTCGTAGACGGGATGGCCTGTCTCAATGTCGTGGTTGCCCACGGTCTGTGCGTCGTAGCGCATGTAGTTGATGACCTTTGCGGCCACGTTCTCTATCTCTGGCTTCACGAAGTTGCAATAGTAGCACGTAGGCTGCCCTTGGAGGATGTCGCCATTGTCAAAGAGAAGCAGGTTGCGCCCGTAAGTAGCGCGGAGTGAGTCTACATAGGTGATGACCCTGGCCAGTGATCCGTTCTTGGGACGACGCTCTATAAAGTCGTAGGGGAAGAAGCAACCGTGCACATCACTTGTCTGAATGATGCGCAGGCTGACATTTTTTTGTTGTGCCATTATAGTGGTTGTAATGCATGTCAGAAAGAGACATGCAAGGAGGATTCTTCTCATGTCTTACCAATTATGTGTGCAAAGTTACACATTTTATTTGAATCCGTATGTGATTTGGCACACTTTTTGCATATTTTTTAATAAAAAGAAAGGAGTAAAAAGTTATGGCATTCATTGACTATTACAAGATTCTGGGCGTAGACAAGAACATTGCCCAGAAAGACGTGAAAAAGGCATACCTGAAGCGTGCCAAGCAGTTTCATCCCGATTTGCATCCCGACGACCCGAAGGCGAAGGCGAAGTTTCAGGCGCTCAACGAGGCCTACGATGTGATTGGCGACCCCGAGAAACGAAAGAAATACGACCAGTATGGCGAGCGATGGAAAGACGCTGAGGCTTTCGGCGGAGGTGGTTTCCATCAGGGCGGTGGCTCTCCCTTTGAGGGGTTCGACTTCAGCGGCTTCTCGGGTGGCGGCTTCAGTTCGTTCTTCAAGGATTTGTTTGGCGAGGGCGCAGGCGGCTTCAGCGGCTTTCAGGAGCGGCGCAATACGGGCGAGATGCACGCAAGCGTGAACATCGACCTCTACACGGCGTTGCTTGGCGGAGAGATTGTCATCATGCTGAATAATGGTGCGAAGCTGAGGCTGAAGGTGAAGCCCGAGACCCAGAACGGCACGAAGGTGAGGGTGCGCGGAAAGGGCTATGACCGTGGTGACGGCACTTTCGGCGACCTGATTATCACCTACAACGTGAAGCTGCCCACGCATCTGAGCGACCGCCAGAAGGATTTGCTCGAGCAGATGAGGAGAGGGTAGGAGCGTTCTCGATTGCGTCTGAAAGAGAAGGAGAGACGGTGGTGATGTCTTCACTACGGTCTCTCCTTTTCCTTTGTTTCTATTCGCCTGCTTTCTTCTCAGGCTTTTTCTCGGCAGGTTTCTCGGGTGCCGGTGTCTTGGGCTTTTCGGCGGGCTTGGCCTCTTCTGAAGCCTTCTTGGGCTCGTCGGTCACTTCCGACATCTTCAGGTAAGAGATTTTTCCGCCCGGGTTGACTTTCGCCGTCACGCGATAGCGCTTGGTCTGCGAGCCTTCACCGGACTCGATGTCCTTCCGGGCCGTGAAGCTCGTGGTGTATTCGTAGCGCTCGTTGCCTATCTCTCGCTTGCGAATGTCGTAGCTGCCCGGCAACCGCCATGTAATGCCCGTCACACCGTCTTTGTACTGCTTGTTCATCATCTCCAGCACGTCGGCTTCCGAAGCGTTTTGCTTGTCGAGGAGCGTCATGCCTTCAGAGACGCTTGTCACGAGCGTGGCGGCGTCGCGGCTGTTGATGCTGACGAAGAAGTTGTGGAGCACGTTGGCCACGGTGCTGCGCTCGGTGTCGGTCACCTCGTTCACCTTGAGCTTCCTGATGGCATCCTCGGCCTCGGCGTAGTGGGCTCCGTCGGGATGGTCGGTCATGTAGGCCTTGAAGGCCTCTTCGGTCTTGAGGCTGCTCGTCTGGGCCCAGTCAATGGAGTCGATTTTGTTGAGCGCGGTGGCCCGGTGAGCACTGTTGGGATGGTTGTTGAGGTATTCCTTCAAGGCGTCCTTGGTGTTGCTCTTCAGGGCGTTCTCCCAGTCCTCGTCGTTCGACTTGATGGCCTCCATGCGTGCCTGGATGCTGTCGAGGTGTTCCTTTGGCGCACTCTCGCGGAACGTGTCGATATATTGTTGCAAGATGAGGGGCTCGTTGCTCTTCATGGCAATCTTGTACTCTTCCATTTCGCGCTGGTCCTGAGCCTGCTTGTACATGTAGAAGCAGACGCCGCATACGAGGAGGGCGATGACGATGCTGATGATGAGCGTTGTCTTGCTGGCTTTCTTCTTTTTTTCCTTTTCGGGTTCCGGCTCGTTGCGGGGCTCTTCGGGCACCTTGGCCACGGGCGGCACGGCCACCCTGCGGTTTCTTACGGGGGCGGTCCTTTCCTCGGTCCTTTCATTCCTTGGCTCCATTCTGGGCGCTACGGGCTCGGTCACGCGCTCATCTTGTGCCGGCGTCGCGGCACTTGAGGAGGCATGATGGCAATGGGGACACACGGGTTCCTCCTTGAAAAATATTTCTCCACATTCGGTGCAGCGCGTTATTTTTCCTGCAATTTCTACACCGCAACTGGGACAGGTTGGTGCTTTGTCACTGATCTGATGACCACACTCTGGACACTTTATAATCATTTTACTTCAATTAGTAATGAATTGTTTTCTTAGGCGAAGGTGAAGGTTTCTTTGCTTTGACAAATACTTGCTTCCTTTCTTCTTTGTTGTTCACTCTCAGCAGCTTGCGCCGCTTTCGTTCATTTGTTTGTTCATTCATCGGTGCCTGAACCTTATCTCTCGCATGCTATGCCTGCCCATGAACCGGCTTTTGTCCACATAGGTGTTGATGCCGTTGAGCCGTCCTTTGCCGGTGTACTGCCAGAGCACGTAGTCGCGGCCATCGCTGAGCACGGGCGGAGAGTCGGTGTATTTGGCGATGAACAGTGGGTAGCCGTCCACCTTGTGCACCAGGTATTTGTTATAGAAGTTCTGGTAGGTGTACACCAGCGGCTTCTGCTTGTAGGCGTTCTCCACCATAGCCAGGAACTTCACCACCGAGTCGCAGAAGGCCTGCGTGGACATGTTGCTGTTGGTCTCGATGTCGATCATGGGTATGAGGTCCTGCTCGCCTGGTCGGCACTGGGCCTTGAAGTTCTCCAGCTGCTGGGTGAGGTTGATGCGCGGGCGGAAGAAATGGTAGGACCCCACCTTGAGACCGTGACGATGGGCGAGCTCTATGTTCCGCTCGAAGCGCTCGTCAATGCGCTCGCTTCCCTCGCTGCACTTGATGTAGACGAAGGCCATGTGGCTGTTTTGTCCCACGGTTTCCCAGAACACGGTGCCCTGATAGTGGCTGATGTCGATGCCGTGGATGTGGCGGCAGGTGTCTTCGCATTCCACGTATTCGCCTTGTGCCGGCAGCGTCTGTGCAGCAAAGAGGCAGAGCAGGGTGAGGATGATTGTCTTGATATATTCCATACATTTGCAAAGGTACGAATTCTTTTTGAAATAACCAAATTCTAGCGCCCTCTTTTTCGGCCTTTTTCTTCCACAATGCTGATTTCTGCCCCTTATCTCCCTTTCGTCACGGACAAGACGCCGCCTTTCCCGTTTCTTGACACGAATAATCATGCCCGTAAATATCTTCTTCTCATTTATTCAACTTTCGCATGTCTAAGGAGTTTAGGAGTTTAGGAGTTTTCGCGGCTTTCAGCCGCTGGAGTTTAGACGTTAGTTTTGTTGCAAAAGTCACTCTGCGACTATCGTCCAAACTTCCAAACTCCCAAACTCCCAAACTCCAAAGGACGAGCAAGATTTGAGAAACTTGAGTCTTCTTCTCATTTACTGAAGTTCTCTGCAAGCAGAGCGAACAAGGTCGAGCGCTTTGCAGCAAAGCGACTAAGGTCGAGCGTCGGATGTTATGAACAGTTAAGGGGTTTGAGAGTCTGGGAGTTCTTTGTAAGCAACTTCCGAAAGTAAAAAAAACGCCAATAAAACCAAGTTATTTTGCCAAGAAAACGACATTTTCTTGGCAAGATTTTTCGTTAAAATATAGCATCATACAGGTGCGACGTTTATACCCGTAAATCGTCTACCAGTTTTCTGGCGCAGCCACTCCCCTCCCATTTTAGGGGTGGGGTAGGGGTGAGCGTAAACCTTGCGTACAAAAGTTTTGTACCCCACCCCTGCGCCCTTCCCCTTTGAAATGGGAGGGGATTGGCTGCGCTCAGATGGAAACACACATTTGAAACTGAATGCGAATCTTCATTCTTCTCTTGACACTCCCCGATGTTTCCCGTTCCCCCGTTTCCCCGATTCCCCGTTTCCCCGATTCCCCGATTCCCCGATTCCCCGATTTCCCGTTCCTCCGTTTCCACATGTTTTACGCAAAGTTCCCAAAGTTCCCGTTCCCGAAGTTCCCGAAAATCAATTTTTGAAAAAGTTTGAGAATGAAACTATATTATAATATATAAT
>OCTW013423863.1_pt1 | contig 10238 bp, 6 predicted proteins | sample 1539671 | NCBI WGS metagenome assembly OCTW01 (sample SAMN02144230, study PRJEB22623) | gut metagenome | biome: sheep rumen | host: Ovis aries | place: New Zealand
CTGCGCGAGTTTTATCTCGCTATCGCGACGCTCGCCGCACACGAATACTTCGCATTCGGCTGCGGCTCACTGTTCGCGTAAATAAAAGACTGTCAATCGCGGCATCATCCACTCCGCAGCTGCAGGTAAACATCCGGAAACGGATGCCACTGTTTATCAGATCGTCCCGATCATCTCCCGGAGTTCTCCCACCGGAAGCTGTCCGGGTGCAGACGCGTCCCCGACAATTCCGAAGGTCATTACGGACCCGGTGATTCTCCCGCTCACACGGCTGAGTCTCCCAAGATCGCCCATCGCCATCGTCACGAGCGGATTCGGGATCTGACGGTTTTTCTCCTCGGTGACACTCATAAGTCGGAGCACATCCTTCGGCTTCTTTGGCATGACAGCCACCTTCAACACATCCGCACCGGTTCGGGTCAGTCTGTCAAAAACGAGATCCAGTTCCGGTTTTTTGGGTGTTCTGCTGAAGTTGTGCCAGGAAGCGATCACCGGCATTCCGAGCTCATGGACCTCTGAAATCAGGAGTTCTGTATTGATTTCCGGATTCAAGCCCTCAATATCAATCAGGGAAACCTCCGGACGCCCGGCGGCATACAAAATCAGTGACCGGTATTCCTCCGGCGCCAGTTCTCCCTCGCCGCCCTCTCTCTTCGTTCGGATGGTGAAGAGGATCGGAGCCTCACCCAGAATATCCCGGAGGGACATCAGCACCTCCGCCACTTTCTCCACGTCTCCAAGATCCTTGAAATAATCGGCGCGCCATTCTACTAGATCCGGTGATACCGCAGCAATCTGCCGTGCCTGTGCTTCCAGTTCATCCTTTCCTTTCCCGGTTAACGGAACACAGATTTTCGGCAGTCCCTCTCCCAAAACCACTCCGTTTCTCAGCTGCACCGGCTTCTTGACTGCTTTCACCGGTTTCGGTGATTTTGCAGGTTTTTCGCGACGCCACTCATAGAGCGAACGCTGCTTTTTCTCGTGCGCTTTGTCCCGCTTCATTTCCCATCCACGATGATCTGTATGTTCGTCCGCAGCCTTCTCCGCTTCAGCGTCATCTGTCTTCTTCATCTCTGCAGACGGCAGAGCCCCCTCCTCCCCGGTTTTCACAGTGTTTGTACCGATTGCCTTCTGCCCGGTCAGCAAGTTCTCATTGTCTCCGGATACCTCATTCTCATCCCGTTCAGACAGCCTGTTCATCTTTTCTCCGGAACGGATACGCTCATCCTCCCCGGGCTGCAGATCCGCAGGCTCACCCCCCGGCCTGTTTCCCTGTTCCGAGGGATTCACATTCATCGAATATTCTTCTGATGTTTTTTTCTCCGGATTCGTTTTCACCGGATTCTCGTCTGACGCACTTTCCTCATCACGGCCTGTCGTCGATTTCTCCTCATCCACAGTGGTCTGACTCTCCGGCATCCTGTTCTTTCTCCCTAAAAAGGCATTTCTCTTTCTTCGTCTTGTGAACCACATAGTTTTTCTCCTTTGTTTCTGAATCACCGGTCTCCCTGATTTCACGCTGGAACTTCCGACGATTTTATCTGCAGTCCAAAACAGCCCGGATAGGTTCCGGGCTGTAAAATCTCTTATTATCTAATTCGGTATCTCTGAGATCTGCCGTTCTTTTCATGAATCAGGCAGGAGCCTTCATTCTGCGCTCTCTCAGTGTTTCTGAAGGAAATCCGGAATCTGGATATCCTTCTTCGGTGTCTTCGGGCCTGTCGGTCTCGAGGCAGATGGTGCAACCGCCGGCTTCGGAATTGTGAAGCTCGGCATAGAATATGACGGCGCAGTCTTAGGTGCAGCTCCGCTTCTGCGGTTCTGTGAGGAACCGAGGATTGTCGGCTCTGTCTTCTCGATTTTCTCTGCCTCTGCGTCCTTTACATTCGCTACTCTGGCGGAAGCGTCATCCAGTCCGGTTGCAATTACCGTGATCTTGCAGGTATCCGGCGTGGAGTCATCATACATCGCGCCAAAGATGATATTTGCGTCATCGCCGGCAAGATTCTGTACATAGCTGGCAGCGTCATTGGCATCCATCAGGCTGATATCTCCAGAGATATTGATAATGACATTGGAAGCTCCCTCAATCGTCGTCTCCAGAAGCGGGGACTGAACCGCCTCCTGAACAGCCTCAAGCGCCTTGTCGTCGCCCTTGGAAGCGCCAATTCCGATATGCGCCATGCCCTTGTCCTTCATAACCGTCTGTACATCCGCGAAGTCGAGATTGATCAGCGCAGGTACATTGATCAGATCGGTGATGCCCTGAACGGCCTCCTGAAGCACCTCATCCGCCTTCTTCAGCGCCTCCGGCATAGTTGTGCGACGGTCAACGATCTCGAGAAGCTTATCATTCGGGATCACAATCAATGTGTCTACATTCTGCTTCAGTCTGTCGATACCGGAAAGAGCATTTGTCATTCGCTGCTTTGCTTCAAAACGGAAGGGCTTGGTAACAACTCCGACTGTCAGGCATCCCGCTTCCTTTGCCAGGCTTGCAACCACAGGAGCTGCACCGGTTCCGGTTCCGCCGCCCATACCGCAGGTGACGAATACCATGTCGGCACCCTCTACGAGCTTCTTGATCTCGTCTGCGCTCTCTTCTGCAGCCTTCTGGCCTACTTCGGGCTTCGCTCCTGCTCCGAGTCCCTTGGTGACCTTCTCGCCGATCTGCAGTACGGTCGGCGCCTTGCAAAGAGTCAGTGCCTGCTTATCTGTATTGATTCCAACGAATTCCACCCCTCCGATGGACTCGTCTACCATTCTGTTTACGGCATTGTTGCCGGCGCCTCCGACACCAATTACCACAATCTTTGCTGAAGATTCAGCCTCATTCGTCATTATCTCTAACAAAATGCTTCCTCCTTTATCTGACCAGAGACCTGAAGCAGGCCTTCTGCCAATTATTTATCTTCCCTCATTCCTTATAATCAAAGAAAATAACACACTTCCTATAATATAGTCTTCGTTGGAAATATTCAACACTTTTTCAAAAAAACGTAGGCTGCCGCAGCCATCAGTATGCAGCCCCGCCATAGCCATCCGCCGCTCCGTCTGTCCCGGCATCGTAGGTGTTTTCACCCCCATATGCGCCATCTGTGCTTCCGTCTCCGCCCGCATCATCGGTATCCCCGTCTCCATACGTGGCGTTTGTGCTTCCGTTTCCGTCCGCATCATCGGTGCCTGCGTCTCCATATATGACACCCGTGCTTCCATTTTCGCCCGCGACGTACGTATCTGCAGTTCCGTCGTTTCCGTCCGTTGTACCTGCTCCATCAGCGGCCGTATTGCCCGCATCAGCTGCATTCCCGGAAGCAGCAGTGCTTCCCACATCACCGGAACTGCCGGAAGCGTTTTTACCCGTCTCCGTCGTATCGAAGACGATGTTTACCGTATCCTCCGTATAGTTCTCAAGATGAAGTGTTCCTTCCATTCCGGAGAGCTGAGGCAGAATCGCCGCAGCCTTCGAGATCTTGTCCTCCAGAAGCGTATCCTGCCCCAGAAGGATCTTCACCTTGCCATCGTTGTAGTACAGGGTAATATTCTGGTCTTTATCAAAGGCGATCTTATCGGGTCTGATGCCGAATTTGCTGATCAGCCGGCTTAATGCCTGGATTGTAGAAAAAACGCTATCGTCTGAAACCGGGACGGCCTTTCCAACCGTCAGCTTCTTGTCGGTCAGACCGATAATCCGTGTAACATCCGTCAGCGCCGGATGATACTCCGTATCAATGGAAGAGTCGCCCGTAGAATCGGCAGACCCGGATGAAACAGCTTGAAGTACATTTGTGTCATTCTCCGTCCGGCTCGCAGAGGAATCTGCTGCAGCTGCCGCAGACGCCTCGGCCTTCTGCTTTTCCTCCTCTTTTTTAGCTGCCTTTGCATTATCATAGTCAGTCTGTGTGATATCCGGAACGCCGTCGCCGTCGATATCAATCAGGCCGACACCAGAGGTTGTCTGGTCAACCATCCCGTCGCCATCGGTATCCACAAGCCAGTTTCCATCCGCGTCTGTCTCCGGGACACCATCACCGTTGAGATCCACAAGCGTGGCCGTAAGGCCGAGCGACTTATAATCAGTCTTCTGCGCGGCAGACGAAGAAGACGACGTAGAAGAAGAAACAGATGAGGAGGAGACCGATGACGAAGAGACACCCGACTCTGTCTCCTCCTCATCAGACGTTGGATGATCGTCCTTGACCGCCTCCAGCACAATTCCGTTTGCGTCGAAATAATAGTTGATGCCGTCCTGCTGAATATATCCAACCGGAGAATTTTCATTAACCACAAGCCTGACACTGCTGTGGCCTTTGTATTCCGCATGTATGGACGAGATAAACGGTGCGTTTTCAGGTTTGATTGTCTTTCTGACATAGCACAGATACAGGGAATTGCGGTCCGCGAGGCCTCCGAACACCATCTCCCGGATCTCCTTTTCCGTATACCGCGAACTTCCTGTCACTTCCGCGTTGCGATCCGGCACATAAAATACACCGGTGAAAATCACAAAGCACACCAGAAGGCCTCCGACAGCCGAAAGGATTATCCGCAGTTTTTTCCGCCGGATCCTCTCCCGTTTTTTCTTTTTCTGATGTCTTGTTTTTTCCTGATCCAAACCAAACTCCTTTATTCGTGACATCCGCACATGCTTCTGACGTACTGCTTGAACATATCACCCCGCTGCTCGTAATTGTCAAACTGTCCCCAGCTCGCACACGCAGGAGAGAGAAGCACGGCATCACCGGGAACCGCATGCTCCGCACAAGCCTTCGTCGCCTCCTCCAGGTTATCGAAGAAAGCAATATCTTTCTTCGGGAAGCCGAGCCGCACCGCCGTCTCTGCGATCTTTTCTCTTGTCTGTCCGATCAGCGCGAGAAACTTCACCTTACCGTCAAAAGCCCTGATCCATTCGTCAAAAGCAAGCTCCTTGTCGAAACCGCCCCCGATCAGACAGGTCGGCCGGTTCATCGCCTGAATCCCCTTAATGGCGGCGTCCGGATTCGTGCCCTTGGAATCGTTGTAATATCTTACACCGTTAACCTCGGCCACATACTCGATGCGATGTTCAACCCCCTTGAAAGCACACACCGTCTTCCGGATGCTCTCCACAGGTACGCCCGCGTGATATGCCATCGCAACAGCAACCATGATGTTTTCAAAGTTGTGAAGGCCGAGAAGCTGAAGATCCTCTGTCCGGACTACCGGAAGCGTATCCTTTCCATCCGCGATATAAATCGTCCCGTTGTTCAGAAAAATCCCATGTTCCAGAACTCTTCGACTGGAAAAATAGATCACCTTTGCTCTTATCTTGCTGCCGAATTCACGAAGTACATCGTCCTCATAATTTAGAACGCAGATATCCTCCGAAGTCTGATTTTCCGCGATCCGCTCCTTACACCGAATATATTCCGCCATTGTATGATGGCGGTTCAGGTGATCCTCCGTAATATTTGTAATTGCTGATGCGACCGGATGAAAACGGTCAATGGTCTCCAGCTGAAAGCTGCTGACTTCCGCCACCGTCCACGCGTTCTCACTCTGCTCGAGAACCACGTCTGTGTAAGGTGTTCCAATATTTCCAACCACATAGACCTCAGGGAAATAATCCTTCATAATCTCGCCCAGGAGCGTCACCGTTGTCGTTTTTCCATTAGTTCCGGTAACTGCGAGCACTTTCCCCTTGCCAATCCTGTAAGCAAGCTCGATCTCTCCCCAGACCGGAATCCTTCTCGCATAGAAATCCTCTACAACCGGTATGTCGCAGGGAACTCCCGGGCTCATGACCACAAGGTCAATCTGTTTCGCCGTCTCCTCCGGGAGACTTCCGAGAATAATCTCCACATCCTGGCCCAGATTATCAAGAATCTTCTTCCGGTCCGCTTTCTCATTGCTGTCATAAATCACCGGCACCGCACCCTTTGCCAGCAGAAGGTGTGCTGCGCCGATACCGCTTTTTCCGGATCCGAATACAAGTACTTTCTTTCCCTTTAAATCCATGTCTATGTCCCTTCTTTATTCTGAAATAACGGCTCCGTTTCCGGAGACCGGATATCTGCCTCTGAGAAATCCCCTTCGCGCCGACTCGCTGTGTTACTTTGTAGCAAGAAGACAGAGCAGGGCTGTGATAATCGTGAAGGTTGTCACGATCCTTGTCTCAGACCATCCGCAAAGCTCGAAATGATGGTGAATCGGCGTCATCTTGAAGATCCGTTTTCCGTGGGTCAGCTTAAAATACGATACCTGAAGCGCTACCGAGACCAGCTCAAAAGCATAGATAAATCCGACGATCGGAATGTACAGCGGCATCTTCATCATATAAGCGCTCCCGGCGACAAAGCCGCCCAGCGCCAGAGATCCGGTATCTCCCATGAAGATCTTCGCCGGATATGCGTTGAACAGAAGGAATCCCATCAGTGAACCGACCACAGCAAAGGTAACCGGTGTGATCCCGCCGGAAAGCATCATTGAGGATACCGAGAAAAACAGCGCAACCACAATTGTGACGGAGGATGCCAGACCGTCCAGACCATCGGTGAAGTTTACGCCATTCACCGTCGCAAGAATCACGAGAAACGCAAACGGGATACTGAAAGCCCCGAAATCAACAGATGCCGCTGCATTGAACGGAACGAGCATTGACAGGGAAACACCGTACACATGCACCATCACATACAGAAAGACCGCGGTAACCACAATTTCAAGGAGCAGCTTCTGCCATGCAATCAGACCGTCGGAACGGTGAAGCACCACCTTCAGAAAGTCGTCCAGAAAGCCTACCAGTCCAAAGCCAAAGGTCAATATCATGATCGGCACAATGGCAGGCTCCGAGCGGAAATACAGAAGCGCCACGACAAGAATTCCTATGATAATCGCAATACCGCCCATTGTCGGCGTTCCCGCCTTCTTCAGATGAGATGCGACGCCCTCCTTACGCTCTGTCTGATCCACCTTTTTGCGGTTCAGAAAAGGAATCAGCAGTCCGGTGCAGACCGCAGTCACCAGAAACGCAATAAATACCGGTAAAAATTCAATCCATTTCATATCCTGTCTCCCACTCTTAACATTCTTCATTTCATATGATAACTGACCGGTCCTCCGAGAAAACCCGGACAACAGGCTGCTCTTTGCAGATGGACAGGGCTGCGTAACGTGCGTTGCGCCGTTCCTGTCTTTTTCTTCGCAGAGCTTATGCCGTACACATATATTACATAATTTGCGCATCCTGTCAACCGGTTGCGGAATATGTCCATTACTGATTCTCCGACAGGTAATTAGAAAGGTCTTCATTGCTGACACCGTCGGTAAAATAGTCGTTCCCGCTCTCGGTATCCTCCGATCCGATATCCACGGTCGGCAGATCCGTTCCATCCTGCGCTGTTCCTACGGTTATATCATTGCCCGTCACCGTTTCTCCCGCCTCAGTCGTAGACGCATCCGTCTCTCCATTTCCGGAGGATGTGTCATTTCCGGAAGCTGAAGATGCCGTTGTCGTATAAATCGGGCCGTTATCACCGATCGAGAACTCCTTGTTGATCATCTGCGCAGTGGTCACAAATCCTGTCTCAACATCAGAAGCGGTGTACCCGTCTTCATCCGGGAAGATATTCATATATGGAAGAAGCTCTGTGAAGATGTTCCTCGCAATACTTTCGGCGTAGCATGAGGATTCCTGATTCTCCGCATTCGGTTCGTCAACCGCGACATAGACCACCACCTTCGGATCATCAAGCGGCGCAAATCCGATGAAGGAGAGAATATACTTGTTGTTGCCTCGCGGAAGCTTCTCTGCGGTTCCCGTTTTTCCTCCCATGCTGTAGCCCGGGATTTTTGCGACATAGCCGGTTCCGCCATACTCCATTACTGTCCCCATGGCTTCCCGGACCTTCTCGCTCACCGCTTCCGTGTTTGTCCTTCTCTCAAGAACCGGATTGATGGTCTGCACTACAGCTCCGTTTTCATCCGTGATCTGCTTAACGACGTGCGGTTTATAATAATAGCCGCCGTTGATGGCTGCGGAGATGGCAGCAGCCTCCTGTATCATTGTCACGGTAAAGCCCTGTCCGAACGATGAGGTGGCCAGCTCCACCGGTCCCATGGTATCCGCATCAAACAGAAGGCCTGTGCTCTCACCCGGGAGATCAATGCCCGTCTTCATCCCAAAATTGAAGATATTATCATATTTGAGGAATTCTTCTTCTCCGATCAGTGCGCCGATCTGCATCAGAGCATCGTTGCAGGAATACTTCACCGCCTCGTCGACGGTTACCTGCCCGTGAGTGCCCTCGCAGGCGATATATTTATCGGCTACCTGCTGTCCCCCGTCACAGATAAAGGTGGAATTATCATTCAGAACCCCGGTCGTGTATCCCTCCGCGACAGTGATCGGCTTGTAAACCGATCCCGGCTCAAACGCATCGGATATGGTAAAGTTCTGCCACAGACTGCTCAGAGCATCCATCATATCATCATTGCTCATTTTTTTGATCTCTTCCTCGGAATAAAAAGGTGTCAGATCACGCGGATTATTCAGGTCATACCATTTATCGGAATCCAGTCCCAGAACTTCTCCGGTATTCGGATCCATCACAACGACACCGACATTTTTGGCGCCATTATTCTTCTCATCGTTATCCGCCTGCTCATTTTCATACTCTTCCAGAGCGTCACGGATAATCTGCTGGACATTGACATCGATCGTGGATACGACATTGTCCCCATCCTTCGCGGCAATCGTAGACTGTTCCACATCCGCGTTATCGGTGTAATAACCGTACTGTCTTCCATCGACCCCGTTGAGGATGTCTGAGTAATATCCCTCAATACCCCAGTCCGCCGTTGTGCCGTCATAAGTAAAACCGATGGTGTCACAGGCAAGTGAATTCAGCGGATATGTCCGGACATAATTTTCTTCAAACCAGACTCCCTTGATATTCTCCCTTTCTTCCTTTTCCTCGTCTGTGAGCTTTGCATTTTCCTTACTGGTCACATCCGTATATTCTTCGAAGTTCTGCTTGTCCGTGATGGACAATCCGGTCTTCAGAATCTGATACTGACTGTTCTTTGTATCATCATCCGTGAGCAGCTTGCGAATGGAAGCCTCATCAATCCCAAGAACATCGACAAGTGCCTTTACCGTAGGCTCCAGATATGTCTGAGTGGAAGTCCCGTCAAGACCGCTCACCTCAGTATTCACGACCTTACAGTCCAGAATGACGTTGTATTCCTTCTCACTCGATGCCAGAATTGTCCCGTTCCGGTCTGTAATATCTCCTCTCCGATAGGGAATCGTTGCGCTTGAGTACTGCTGCTGTGCCTGTGTCTGCACGATTCTTTCATACCGTTCGCCCTGAGAGGCGTTGATATAGGTAATCCGAAGTGCAAGCCCCGCCAGGCATATGACAACCAGAAGGAACAGCGCCACAAGCTTTCTGCTCGTCCTGAGCCCGATCCGCCGCTGACGCATGCGGCGCTCTCTTCTCTTCTCCGGACGTTCTCTTCGATTCGTTCTTCTGCTCAAATCAAATCTCCTTTTTCACGCGCACAAATCTGTCATTTCCCGGAAAAAGCAATCCGAAAATATACTTTTCTGCGCAAAAAACATCAGAACCATATGAACTAATCTGGGAAGCCGCGGATACGCGCTGCCCGACGGCAGCGGCGCGTCTTCTCAGATCAATTCACATGGTTCTGAAATTATAACATAATAATGTCTGCTTGTCTCGTTTTCCATTCAGCATCCGGATCCAACGGCGATTCGCAGGAGTTCTTCTCTCCCGGCTCATGCGGATCACCCATCATCCTCAGATAAGTTCTGGTACTGACGCACATAGCTCTCATCCTCTGCGCTGTAGTAACGAATCTGGGATTCCGTTGCATAATGCATATTCAGCTTATTCAATGCCGTTTCCTTCACATCATCCATCGACAGCGATGCCATGGCCTCCTTGTAGTATGCGTCATTGTCTGCCTTAAGCTGACTGAGCGCATTCTGCATCGAGGCGATCTCCTCTGTCTGATTCGTCAGATCAGAGCGGAGCTGCAGATAATGAATGCAGAGAAAAACCGTGACGATACATACTGCGGAAAGAAAAAGAACATATCCGGCGCTCATATTCTTCGCCCTGGCGCGGTTGCTCTTCGTCCGCTCACTCACCTTCGGCCTTACCTCCTCAATAATGTCCTCCTCTGTTTCTTCCTCGAAACTTCGGACGGCATTACCGTCTTCATATGATTCCTGC
>OCTW013428361.1_pt1 | contig 10236 bp, 7 predicted proteins | sample 1539671 | NCBI WGS metagenome assembly OCTW01 (sample SAMN02144230, study PRJEB22623) | gut metagenome | biome: sheep rumen | host: Ovis aries | place: New Zealand
CCTTTGTCGGTAAGCTCTGTCGTAAGTTCCTTCAGGATTTCCTTACATTCACGTAATTCACGAATGGAAATAATCATCGGGAACATGATACCGAGATTGCCATAGGCAGAAGCACGGAGCAAAGCACGAAGCTGTGTTTTAAAGAAATCTTTTCTGGTGAGACAGAGTCGGATGGCTCTGCAGCCCATAGCCGGATTTTCTTCTTTTGCAAGATCCATATAATCTACCTGTTTGTCGGCACCGATATCACAGGTACGGATAATAACCTGCTTTGGTGCCAAAGATTCAACGGCAAGACGATATGCGGTGAACTGCTCTTCTTCGGTCGGATAATTCTTGCTGTTCAGATATACAAATTCAGAGCGGAATAAGCCTACGCCGCCTGCATCGTTCTGCTGTACGAGACCGATGTCGGAAGTGCCACCGATATTGGCATAAACCTTAATGGTCTTTCCATCCATAGTGGTGTTGGACTGTCCCTTTAATTCCTGCAGAAGTGCCTTCTGTTTTGTGTCTTTATCTCTCTTCTTTTTGAGAGATTCCATCAGGTCTTCGTTTGGCTCAATATATGCGCAGGAGTTGTAGCCATCCAGAATGGCAATCTTGCCATCCCACTTGGAGGCAACATCCGTACACTGAACCAGAGCCGGGATGCCCATGGAACGGGCAAGAATCGCGGTATGGCTGTTTAAGGAACCTTGTCTTGTGATAATGCCGAGAAGCAGTGATTTGTCCAGACGTACGGTCTCGGACGGAGTAAGATCATTGGCAACCAGAATAGCCGGCTCGGTACCCTGCATGGACTCCGGATCAATGCCGAACAGCACATTCAATACGGCCTGCTCAATATCGTAAATATCAGCGGAACGTTCGCGCATATATGGATCATCCATTTCCGCAAAGACACGAGCCTGATTATTGAAGGCGATTTTTACAGCATATTCTGCCTTATGCTTCTGCGTCTGTATGATTTCCTTGGTAGCATCGATGAGATCGTCATCATCAAGCATCATGGCATGGACGGAAAAAACTTCAGCGCTCTCTTCGCCGGCGTCAATAACAGCCTTGTCATACAGTGCATTCTGTTGGTCGATCGCCTTTAAACGAGCGGACTCAAAACGCTCGAGCTCTTTGCCGGTATCTTCTACAAGTTCGTCGGAAATGACTACCTTAGGTGGTGTATAGACCTTGATTTTTCCGATAGCGATACCGTTTAAAACACTTTTTCCGGTAACAACCTGCATACTATGTCCTCCTGTCGGATGCACAGCCCGGCGATGGGAATTCCAATTCCGGTACATCGTCGGAAACCGTGACTCAAAAAATGCTCCTCATGCAAAGATACATAGAAAAAATCTGCATGAGGAGCGAATGTTGATTACACAAAGGATCCCGTTGGGACCCGGATAAAACCAGTCGGCTCAGAATTTAAAAATTCTCTTTCAGTGCCTTCTCAATTTCAGCTGCGCAGGTTTCTTCATCATCGCCCTCAACCTTAACGGTTACGGTGTCTCCCTGCTTGATGCCCATACCCATAAGAGCAAGAAGCTTCTTCATATCAACGCTCTTCTCGTCCTTAGAGATGGTAACACTGCTGTTATATCCCTTAAGAGTCTTCACAAGCACGCCTGCTGGTCTAGCGTGAATTCCATTCGGATCCGTGATCGTGTAAGTAATTTCTTTCATAATAAACTCCTTTTATTACCTTTCTCTGCATTTGCAAATTATTTTATACTTTAAAACGTTTTCGTTAATTTTTCAACAATTATTTTTTAAATGTTGACGTCATTATAATCATCACTGTTTGTCAGCAGTACAACAACGACATCCGGATGACCTGCATCGGCAATCATTTTTTTCGAGAAACGAAGGAGCGGCTGGCCCTGTGTGATCTTGTCGCCATCGTTTACCAACGGAGTAAAACCGTTACCTTGCATTGCGACAGTGTCAACGCCGACATGGATCAGGATTTCCATACCGTTCGGTCCGCTGATGCCTATAGCATGTTTGGATTCTGCTACGGAAGAAATTTCACCGTCACATGGTGCATATACGGTTTCATCATCCGGCTGGATACCGACACCGGCACCTAAAATTCCCTGTGAGAACGTGGCATCCGGGATCTCTGTCTGAGGAATGACTTTACCTTTTACCGGGGCTACGAGCTCTCCTGCCTCACAACGGATAATCACTTCCTGCGGGAAGGATGCCTTATGTTCTGCAGAGGCGGCTGTCAGAGAACCGGCTGCCGGATTCTTTGTTTCCTCTGCGGCGTTCTTTTCGTCCTTGGCCTCGGTGCTCTTCGTATCCTTTGTTTCGTCCTTTGCGTCTTCCTTGAAAAGAACCCAGGTGATTACAAAGGCAATTGCGGCGGCGGTGCCGATTACAATGGTGTACTGAACCGGCTGTTCAATGGTCAGATAACCAGGAATACCGGTAACGCCATAAGCAGAAGCACCAATACCCATAAAGGATGCAAGCAGTGCGCCGATGGCTCCACCGATCATACCGCCTACGAACGGCTTGTAAAATCGCAGGTTGATACCGAAAATTGCCGGTTCTGTAATTCCGAGCGCTGCGGACAAAGATGACGGCAAAGCAATGGATTTGGTTTTATCTTTTTGCGATTTCAAGGCGACTGCAAGGCAGGCGCCGAACTGAGCAAAGTTTGCTGCAGATGCAATCGGCATCCAAATATTACCGCCAACCGGCTTTACGGCAAGCATGCCGGCTTCGATTACATTATACATGTGATGCAGTCCCATTACGACGGTTACCGGATACAATGCACCCATGAGGCAGGAACCGATTGGATTCTGTACCAGGATCTTTGCGCCATCCAGTACGATGGTTTCGAGGGTGGAGAAAATCGGTCCAATGATTGCGAAAGTGGCAAGTGCTGTAATGAATACCGTGGTTAACGGTGTGACAAACAGGTCAATCATCTCCGGCACATGTGCATGCAACCACTTCTCAACCTTACTCATCAATAAAACGGAAAGCATAACCGGGATAACATGTCCCTGATAGCCCAGCTGGTTGATCTGTCCCAGCGTATAGTTTCCGATTCGGATCTGTCCGAACAGATACCAGACGTCATAGCCGTTTGCCGCATTCCAGCCGTTGGTGAGAGCCGGATGAATCATAAGACATCCGATAACGGCGCCAAGGAAAATGTTTCCGCCGAAAACACGTGCTGCGGAAACCGCAATGATTACCGGCAGGAATACGAAAGCAGTATTGGCTACGAGATCCAAAAAGGCATACCAGTCAGTGGAAGCAAAGGAAGGCGATGCCTTACCAAGTGCCTCTACAAGACCCATCATGAGACCGGATGCCACGATAGCCGGAAGAATCGGTACAAAAACATCACCGATTGGTTTTAGAAGGCGTTTCCAAAGCGGCTGTCTTGCGGCGGCTGCGGCCTTTACGTCGTCCTTTGTTGCCGCACTCATGCCTGTGATAGCCAAAAATTCATCATAAACCTTATTGACGGTTCCGGTACCGATGATCAGCTGCAGCTGGCCATTGGACTCGAACATGCCCTTTACACCCTCGACATTATCAAGATATTCCTTATCAACCTTGCTGTTGTCTTTGATGACCAGGCGAAGGCGGGTCGCACAATGCGCTGCTTGTGCAACGTTTTCACGTCCGCCTATATGGTTTACGATTTCCTGTGCGCATTTTCTGTAGTCTAGTGCCATTGTCATTACCATCCTTTTAAAATATCCGGTATCCCCCCTTAGATATCGGATCTATAAAACATGCTGTGAATACAACCACGGCATGAAATAGACAAATCAGTTTGTTTCTAAAAGTCCAAGTTCCGAAAAGGCTGTGTAGAGTCCGTCTTCCGTAACGGCCGGGCAGATCCGGTCGGCTCGTTTTTTGAGTTCCGGAGAACCGTTTGCCATACAGACGGAAGTACCGACTGTCTCGATCATTTCAAGATCATTCATGCTGTCTCCGAAGCCAATGGTTTCGCTCAACGGAACACCATAGTATTTGGCAATCTCTTCTACCCCGTGTCCCTTATCAAAAGCACGGTTCACAAGTTCTCCGTTTACGCACCCGTGAGCCGGTACATCCTGGAGCACGAAATTAAAATCTTTTTCCAGCAGTTTGCGGCAGTCTTCAATCTGGGAAGCCTGTCGTGCCATGATAACCACTTTGTAAATCGGCTGGCCGTCATATTCCTTCATAGGCCGTATACCGAGGTTTTCCGACAATGCCTTCCGCCACCGTTCGATCTCGGAATTTCCGCCGTCGGTCGTTGAAAGAAATTCTTTCAGATCAGCATCGCCAAAAGAACCGTTCCGTCCTTCAATCGTACAAAAAACCCCGTTTTTATGAAGAGAATCCAGAGCAAGATCCAACTGCTCCTTTGTCATGGGATGATCATACAGTACCTTGTCTTTAACGGAGACATAGCCTCCGGAGCAGGCAACCATTCCATCAAAATCGTAGCGAAGCAAAGGCGCCAGCATAGCCGGGTTGCGACCGGTGCAGAGAAACAGGAGATGTCCGTTCTGCTTGGCTGTTTCAAGAGCCTTTACCGCTGAGGCAGGCGGAACGTTTGTCCCCGCTTCTGTCAATGTGCCGTCGATATCCAAGAAAATAAGTTTACGCAATGGTGTCCTCCTAGCGTGAAATGCATGAACCGGGTCAATGCATACGGGTGATCAGCCATACAAAATCATGTGCCGGGATCCCGACGGCTTTTGCCGGCTGCTTTTTGCCCGTTAACAAATTCCGATACTCTTCTTGTTCGTTGATCCAGGCGGTTTCGTCATGGACGCTGAAATTGAAAAGAGCAATAAGCTTTTCACCTTTATAATAGCGGCCGATGCCAAGGATATGATCGTTATAGGTTTCCACGATCCAGCAATCTGCATCGGATTCGAATACGATATGTTTGCTGCGAAGGGAATACAGCTTTTTTAAAGCTTTAAAGATTCGGCCCGGACGCTTGGTACGGGAATTCCGGACTTTTGCGTCTTCCCAATGGAAGTCTCCGCGATGGAGATAACGGGAGTCATCCCATTTTAACGGATCTTCGTGATAGTAATAATCGTTCAGCTGCCCCAGCTCGTCTCCGGAGTAAATGATCGGTAATCCGCTTTGTGTGAGCAGAAATGCATGAAGCATAAGGTCCAGTCGGATGGCAAGATCCAGTTTGTCTTTCCGCCCTTCGTATTCTGCAGCTTCGATTCCGCATAAGGATGCGGTTGTTCCGCATAAGCGGGCATCCCCCAGACGCGGATCATCGTTATAGAGCTCGCCCCGGGCGTCGCTTCCCGGGAAATATCCCTGAAAATAATTATTTAAAAAACGTTTATGCTGAACTTCATCAACACCAAACTGCTTTAAATAGGCATAATCGAGTCCCCAGCCAATATCATCATGGCAACGGAGATAATTCAAAAAAAGATAGGATTTCGGAAGGGCAAAAACCTGTCCAAGCTGATGCTTCATCAGACGGACATCCTGTGTTGCCACGGTATGCCAAGTGGTAGCCATGGTCGTGACATTGTAGAGCATATGACACTCCGGCTTTTCCAATGTTCCGAAATAAGGTGTGACTTTGCTTGGCTCCATAACTACTTCCCCAAGTAACAAGGTACCGGGACAGACGATCTCACATGCCATACGCATGATGCGCACCAAAGTATGAACCTGCGGTAGATTCCGGCAATTGGTGCCGATTGTTTTCCAGATATACGGAGTCGCGTCCAAACGGATTACATCGATGCCATGATTGCAAAGATTCAGCATGTTTGCTGTCATATCGTTAAAAACCGTCGGATTTGCATAGTTCAGATCCCATTGGTATGGATAGAAAGTGGTCATGACCACTTTAGATGCTTCCGGACACCAGGTGAAATTTCCGGGCGCGGTTTCCGGGAACACCTGTGGTACGGTTTTTTCGAATTCATTGGGAATGGTCCAGTCATCAAAGAAAAAGTATCGATCCTGATATTCTTTTTCACCGGCTTTGGCGCGCTTGGCCCACATATGATCTTCGGAAGTATGGTTCATGACAAAGTCCATACAGATACTGATTCCCTGCCGGTGCGCTTCTGCCGTCAGTGCCGATAGATCTTCCATCGTACCGTAGGCCGGATCGACTTTGCGGAAATCCGAAACGGCATAACCACCGTCCGAGCGCCCTACCGGACTTTCAAGGAACGGCATGAGGTGCAGATAGTTGGTGCCGCTTTCCCGGATATAATTCAGATGTTCTTTTACTCCGTTCAGTGTCCCGGCAAAGGAATGAATGTACATCTGCATTCCAAGCATTTCATTGCCACGGTACCAGTCCGGCACCATTTCACGGGCATCATCCCATTCTTTCAGATCTTCGCTTCGCTCGTCGGCATAATGACGCAGCATGGAAATAAAATAATCAAAAGCAGCGGTATCATTGTGATAAAGCTCGCTGTAAAGCCATTTTAATTCATTGTAGTGATGGCTCAGCCTGTCTTCAAAACAGGATATGGAAACCGATGATTTTGAAATGTTTCTTCTTTTTTCCTTCATATTCTCTCACCCCATATGATCACTACTATTATTATAGAAAAACCTTTCCACTTACACAAGACAAAGTGGAAAATTCATTTGTCAATTAGGAACGGATATTTTTGGTTAAAATGACGGTGAACCGTTTTCGGCATTGATTTTTAAAGCACTCTAAATTAAAATTGAATGGTTAAGAAAAAACTTTATTTTCACTTCGTTTTCAATTTAAAAAAAATAAAAATTTTCGTCATAAAATACGGAAAGTCGAGGTAGGTATCATGTTCGGTGCTTTAGAAGCTGGCGGAACCAAAATGGTTTGTGCGATTGGTGATGAATTCGGAAAAATTCAGGAGCAGGTCTCGATTAAAACAACGACACCGGAAGAAACCATACCGGAGATCCTTCAATGGTTTAAGGCACATCCGGTAGAGGCATTGGGAATTGCATCCTTCGGGCCGATTGATCTTAACCGTAATTCGAAAACATATGGCTATATCACAACGACGCCAAAGCTCGCCTGGGCTAATTTCGATTTGGTCGGTACGGTGAAGCGGGAGCTTCATGTTCCGATCGGCTTTGATACGGATGTCAACGGATCTTTGCTTGGAGAAGTAACATACGGACAGGCCAAGGGACTGAAAGATGCGATCTATCTCACAATCGGAACCGGCATTGGCGGCGGTGTAATGACCAACGGAAAGCTCCTGCATGGTATGCTGCATCCGGAGCTGGGACATATGCCTATGGTTGTTCATCCGAAGGATACCTATAAGGGCCACTGTCCGTTCCATGGAACCTGTCTGGAAGGCATGGCTGCAGGACCTGCGATTGAAGAACGCTGGGGAAAGAAAGGAAGCGAGCTTGCAGACCGGCAGGAGGTCTGGGAGCTGGAGGCCTATTATATCGGACAGGCACTTACCACATTGATCCTGACCTTGAGCCCGGAGATGATTATTCTGGGCGGCGGTGTAATGCATCAGCAGCAATTGTTCCCGGAAATCCGGGCGCAGGTAAGCTCTATGCTGAACGGCTATCTCAATACCAGACAGTTGAACGATATGGAGCATTATATTGTACCGGCCTCTCTTCATGATGATCAGGGGATTATGGGATGTCTGAAGCTGGCTGTGGATTCGTTGCATGAATAGTCATGCGGAATTCATTTCCTGTCCGGCATGCGGAATTCCTGCAAATATTTAGAAATCGAGTTTAAACTTAAAATGAAATCAGCAAAAGTGTTTCGTGATTATTTGCTTTCTGTATCAAAGAAACTTCTGAACATTGTAAAATGGATTTTTTTCGGCGTTGTTGCAGGCGTTCTGGTAGGAGCCGTCTCTTCTCTTTTTGCCATTTTGATTGTAAAGGCAACGGGATTCCGTGCGGAACATCCGAATATCCTGTTTGCACTTCCTCTGGCCGGATTATTTATTATTTTTATGTATCACCGGACCGGAGTACCCCAGCCGAAGGGAACCAATCTTGTGCTTACGGCAATTCATGAGGGAAGCCGTCTTCCGGTCGTAATGGCACCGCTTATCTTCGTTTCTTCGGTGATCACCCATCTTTTTGGCGGATCCGCAGGACGGGAAGGTGCAGCTTTGCAGATCGGCGGCAGCCTGGGCAATACGATCGGGCGCATTCTTCACTTTAAAGGGGAGGATCGCCGTCAGGTAATCATGTGCGGCATGAGTGCTTCCTTTTCGGCACTGTTTGGAACACCGCTTGCAGCCGCTGTGTTGCCGATGGAAATCAGTACGGTCGGCATTTTATATTACAGTGCGCTGGTTCCATGTGCGATTGCGTCGCTGACGGCGCATTTCATGGCAAAGGCAATGCATGTGAGTGAAGCCAGTACCAAAATCACGTCGGTTCCGGGGTTCACAGTAAGAAATGCGTTCATTACGCTTGGATTAAGTATAGCGGCTTCCATGGTATCTATTCTTTTCTGCGTTGCCATGCACAAAACCAAGAGCCTTCTCGGAACGTATTTTAAAAATGCCTACCTCCGCATCGTTGTTTCCGGATGTCTGATCATTCTTATGACTCTGCTGGTCGGAAGTCAGACATACAATGGCACCGGCTCCCAGATCATTGCCGCCTGCATTACGGATCCGAAGGTTTCGCTTCCGCTGTTTGCGTTTCTTTTAAAGATCCTGTTTACGGCGGTAACTTTATCCGGCGGTTATCAGGGCGGTGAAATTGTACCGTCTCTTTTTATCGGGGCAACCTTCGGTGTGGCATTTGCTACAATTACACACGTAAATATGCCGTTGGCCGCTGCGATCGGAATGACCTGTGTATTCTGCGGTGTAACCAACTGCCCGTTGGCGGCTCTTCTCATCAGCTTTGAGATGTTTGGATTTGAAGCCGCACCGTATTTCCTGATGGCGGTTGCCATTACCTATACGTTTTCCGGAAATTTCGGTATTTACCATACCCAGAAAATCTATTTTTCAAAATACGAGCCTTCGATCGTTGACCGTTATACACATTAAAGAAAAAACTTCGCAATCCGGTAGATGCCGGTTGCGAAGTTTTTTTAATACTTTTCGGTTATAGAGAGATGGTTTCAAGGTCATCCGGAACTTCAATGCGGCCATGGAAATATGCTGCCGCTTCGCCGGTATAAAGAGATTTACGATTCCGGATGTTTTTATCTTCTGTATGATACAGTACCAGAGAAGGAATTCCGAGACCGGCGGCCAGCTCTGCTGCGTCTTTTACAGTAGAATGATGCTTCTCGTAAGGATGGAATTCTTCCCGTTCGCCGTAGAGACAGAAGGCTTCATGAAGCAGCCAGTCGGCTCCACGGGCATAACGTTCCTCGAAGTCTGCATTATAAGGCTCATCACCGCAACAGCAGATGGTTTTACCGTCTTCTGTTTCCAGAGTGTATCCAAACTGCTTTGCCTTGGTGGAACCGATATCAAAGAAAGTGACGCGGTGATTGTTGATCATACGGCTTTCGCCGTCATCCACCGGAATCAGCTTCAAGCGATCACCGATATATTTGATCTGTCCGGGCTGCAGCAGTTTCCGACAGATATCATCCAGAAGCGCAATGACTTCGGCATGACCATAGATATGGGTTTCTCCGTCATACTTTCCGGCTTTCATGTTCTGTGTGATCAAACGTACCATCCAGATCATACCGGTGAAATGGTCAATGTGTTTATGCGTTAAAAAGATTTCATGAATCTGTTTCCAGTCGATTCCGGCCATCTTTAACTGTGTGAAAATCTGACCGCCGCCACCGGCATCCACCATAAAATAGCGATGTTCCGGTGCCTGTGTTTCATCGGTATAAACGTAGCAGGTATTATAGCATTCGGTTACAAGCGCATTGCCTGTGCCAAGCATCGTTAAATTCATAGATTGCTCCTTACATCAATATATAAATTCATTTACATTTTTTGCCGGATCGATAGGACCGTCTTCCAAAGAAAAATTCTTTACGGTACGAATGGCAACGGCATCTAATATTATTATATACAGGAAAAAAACAACTTCCAAGAGCAGGCTTCCGGTAGACAGCAGGAAATCATAGCATCCGTGCAGTATGACAGGAAGGAAAAGACTTAGAAAGCGATAGGAAAAAAGCTTCTTTCGTTCATTGTATTCCGCCCATTTGCATAACGCGTAAAAATAGCCCATAAAGACGCCAAATACCGCATGTCCCGGGATCGACGTCACGGCGCGGATAAGGCCGTTGAT
>OCTW011533734.1_pt1 | contig 10231 bp, 7 predicted proteins | sample 1539671 | NCBI WGS metagenome assembly OCTW01 (sample SAMN02144230, study PRJEB22623) | gut metagenome | biome: sheep rumen | host: Ovis aries | place: New Zealand
GACGCGGACGAGAAATGTCCGACCACGAAGTCTATGCAAACAAAGGAAAAGGCCCATCCGATCGCTCGAATGGACCTCTCTCCCGCGGCGGCGAGAAAGCGTGCGGCCGCCACGAGAGAGCTGGGCGGGGCTTGACCGCAGGGGCCACTCCGCCCATAATGTTTTTAGTGAGCCCCCCGAAAGGGGGTGTTTTGCTTCTTAGACGATTGGTGGGCTCGTCAGATGGCCAGTGGCCAAATGGCGAGCGCCACCAATATCACAAGAATCAAAACGCGGCGCAAGCGCCTGCGTCTGTTTTCCGTGATAGAAAACGCGGTCACTAACGTAGGAGCACATTATGGACGTGCCAGCTCTCGAAGGTTGGTTCATAGAACTACCTCCACATACTTATTGCTGTCGAAAACGTAAAAGCGCTTCTAGCATTTTTACGAAATCAAAGAATAGTGAAATAATGGCCTTAAAAAAATATTTTTAAAGTTTTATTTTTTCTATTTTTCCGCCCATCCATAAGCAAATGATGGGCCAACGAATAACGGGCCGCTCCTTGGCTAAGACATCGCGCCGGGACAAGCACTCTTAAGATTGTTTTGTCTTCCTTATTCCAAGGTATTAGAATTCTATAGCATTAAGGCGGAACTCTTTTGGGCTTCCGCGCAACGGAGGGGAAACATGGAATTGCTAAGCTGCCCAAGGTGTGGCGAATCGCGACTTGTAGAAAAAGGTAACACCTATAAGTGCGAGGTTTGCGGCGCAACCGTGACCGCTAAGCAAAAAGAGGACCTCGAGCAGCGGCTTGAGCAACTTCGCCTTCGCGGAGAATTCGTCGATATCGGTCGCAGCAGAGCTCTGCTTAGAACCGCCCTTCGCGCCCAATACGTCAATGCGGAGGAAGTCATCAAACACTGCATCGACATCCTCAAGCTCATACCGGATGACTTCAAGGCCGGATTCTTCAAAGCCTTTTACACCCGTTCTGCGGCAAGGCGCGAATACCATAGCTTCCTCGACGAGCATAAATCCGATAAGCTCAGCCATTACGATAAAGACACCGTCTACCCATTCCTAATCGACAGGATGGACTTCGAGGACGAAGCGGCGGTCAAGGATTTTTTGCGCGCTCAAGGCGATAGCTCGCTCTGCCAAGACCAAGTCGCCAAAGCCCTCCGCCAAAGGGAGATCGAGAACGATCTTTTCGCCAACATAACCCGCGACGTCTTCATCAGCCACAAAAGCGATGATTTCGATCGCATCTTCCCGTTGATTCAGCAACTCGAAGACGATGGGTTCGAGTGCTGGTACAACGAACGCAATCTACCCAAAGACATCGCCAATTACAAATCCAACATCGAGCAGGCCATCAAAAGCTGCAAGATTTTCCTCGTCTTCGCCTCGCACAAGGCGATGATGTCGAAAGACGTCCAATGGGAACTCGACATCGCCGAGAAATACGAAAAGAAGTTCCGCATCGAGTATCGTCTCGATAATCGCGAGAACACCACGAAGTTCAAGGAGTTCTTCGATGGGGTTCAATGGATCGATGGCTCCGTCGTGGAGCAAGGAGACGCCCTGCTAAAGAGGGTCTACGAAGCCTCGAAGCTCGCCAGGAAGCTAGAAGAAGGCGCCCCAGTCGAGGAAGAAGAGGAGCCGGTCCGCGAAGAGCCACCCAAGAAAACGGCCAAAGACGCTAAGAAAGAAGACATCGACAACAAGCTCTCCGCCGCAAGGCAAGCGTATGCCCAGGGCGGGATGAAACTATTCGAAAGCTATGAGATGGCCCTCGTGCTCGAGGCAGAGAACGTACCGGGCGCCAAAAAGCTCAAGGAAGAAGCCAAGAGGGCAATTCTCCGCATGGAGGACCAAATGGTCGGCGAAAGGCACGAATATCCTCGCCACCTCGACCGCGAGGATGACTACCATATCGAATTCGCTCAGCGCGTCATCGACGTAAGAAGTGAGCACAAGAACCATAACTTCGGTCCGGTGTCGAGCAAATACGCGGCTTTATTCCGCGAAATGAACGATTTCCTTAGCCGTGGCGGCGAGAAAGCGGAGAAAAGCCGTAAGAAAAGCGCTTCTAAGCCAAGTCCGCTATGGGGCGGATCGAGTTCCTCGTCCAGCGATTCATCAGATTCGCTGAGCCCCTATCAGAAAAAGGAGAAAAGGAACGGGACGATCATGCTCGTGATTGGCATATTGATGCTATTCAGCCCCTTATTCTTCCTCGGTCTCATCCTCATCATCCTCGGAGCTTCCAAAATTAGGAAAGCTCAACAATAAATGAACCTAATATTCGATCTCGATGGCGTTCTATTGGACACTGAAAAGTATTACGTGGACTACTGGATGGAGGCCGCGCGTTCTTTTGGCTATCGTTTCACCAGGGATATGGCGCTTGGATTCCGTTCTTTAGACCATGGCTTATCAAACGAAATCTTCAAATCCTACTTTGGCGAGGATGCCGATGTTGAGGCGGTCAGAGCCAAACGGATTGAGCTCATGTCCAACATCGAAGTCGTTGCTAAACCATATGCCAAAGAGACCGCAGAATACGTGAAATCGCACCACATCTCCCACTGCATTTGCACTTCTTCAAGCGTAGAAAAGGCAGCAAAATACCTTGAAATTGCAGGGTTAAGCGGATTATTCGATAGGATAATCTCCGCAAAGGGCACCCCAAGGGGCAAGCCGTTCCCTGATCCATATCTCAAGGCTTGCAGCGTCTTAGGAATCGAACCAAAAGAGGCGATATGCGTTGAGGATAGCCCAAACGGATTCCAATCGGCCGTGCAAGCTGGATGCCAAGCGATATTCGCCGTCGATTTGACCGAGCCTACTCCTGAAATTGCGTCCAGAGCGCTTGCGGTGATCCATAGTTTGTCTGAGCTACCCGCAATACTTGAAAGCCATCTATAGACACGCACATGCGCGTGCTCGATATTCATTCCATCCCGTGCCCCAAATAACGCCAATTGTGACAAAGGGGAATCGATTCTGTTCTAGTGGCTTGATAATGAAGCCATTATGAAAAACAGAGTATTTTTGCCTTTAACCATTTCGATTGCGGCGGTCTTGACTGGGGCCGTCATCGCCGCGGACGTCATCTGCCTTGGACGTTTCGACCCACTTCTAAGGATGTACCTCGGGGCAGCGCCAGATAGCACCTCGCAGATCGAAGGCGTGGACTCGCAATATCACAAAGCGCACTACGCCACGACCGATGAGCTCGTCAAAGCGGAGGAGAAGCTCGTCCGCGACATCGCTAGCGAAGGCGTCGCGCTCATCAAAAACGAGGACAATGCCCTTCCTTTGAAAAAGGGAACGACCGTTTCGCTCTTCTCCGTCTCCAGCGTCGACTTCACCTATGGAGGATCCGGATCTGGGTCTAGCTCAGTCTGGCTTTCCACCACCCTCAAGGACGGGCTGGAAAAGAACGGCCTCAAGGTCAACAAGACCCTTTACGATTTCTATGAGAACGGGGCTGGCAAGAAGTATCGCCACGGAGCCGGCGTCATCAACTTCGGCTATGGCGGCGAAGATTGGGCAGTCACCGAATGCCCGGTCGACGTCTTGACCGCGGATACCTCGGTTGTGGCTTCCTTAGAAGGAACGACCGCGATCTATACCTTCTCCCGCACCGGTGGCGAAGGTGGCGACCTTTCGCGCAACATGGCCGCTTTCGGCGGGACCTCCTCCGAACATTACCTCGAGCCCGGCAAAGACGAACTCGCTACGATCAAATACCTAAACGACCATTTCGATAAGGTCATCGTGTTGCTTAACTGCAACAACGCCTTCGAACTCGGCTGGGTCAAGGATTATCCAAACGTCAAAGCGATCCTCCACGTGCCTGGACTAGGCAGAACCGGGACGCTCGGACTTGGTGAAGTCCTCGTGGGTGAGACCTTAGAAGGCGAGAAGATCTCGCCTAGCGGCAAGCTCGTCGATACCTATTGCTACGACAATTTCTCCGCTCCTGCCAATCAGAACTTCGGCAACTGCGTCTATGAAGGCTCGCAGTATTACTATTCCGCCTATAACGAAGGCATCTACATCGGCTACCGCTACTATGAAACCCGCCACTTCGACAAAGTGATCGGACGCGAGAATGTCGGCGACTTCGATTACGATGCCACCGTCGCTTACCCATTTGGGCATGGCTTATCCTACGCTTCCTTCTCCTATGGTCCCGCGACCTATTCGAAGCAAGGCAATAAGCTTATCGCCACCGTCACGGTCACCAATGACTCCGCAACCTATTCTGGCAAAGAAGTTGTTGAGGCCTATTTCTCAAAGCCCTATACCGCATATGATGTGGAACACGGCGTCGAGAAAGCCGCGGTTGAGTTAGTCGGCTGGGGTAAGACGAAGAACCTCGCTCCTGGCGAACATGAAGCGATTTCGATTGAGATCGACCTCGAATGCATGAAGTCCTATGACGCAAAAGGCGCGGGGACGTATATCGTTGACGAGGGAGATTACCGTTTCGTGATCTGTAATAACGCCCACGCCGCAACTGAGGCTGTCCTCGCCGAAGAAGGTCATGGCACAAGTTCGTTCAATACCTACACCCTCCACCAGGATGCGCTAGATTCCACCACCTACGCTACCGATACCACCACCCATACTGAGATCAAGAACCTTTTCGCCCACGGCGCATATGAAGGACAGAAGTTCCTGAGCCGCTCCAACTGGAAGGAGATGGATAACGATGGCCTAAGATATGGGTATGTGAGCCAATCCGACTACGCAGCCAATCGCAGCGGAAAGATCGTCATGTCCCCGCTATCTTCTTCCGAAAAGGCTCGCCTAGATAGCACCTCTTCCCTCAGTCCGAACCCCAATGTCCCGCTTCGCGAATCAAAACACTCTAGCGGCGATAAGTTCATCGCTAGCCTCCGCGGCTTGTCCGTCGACGATCAGAGAATCGACGAAGCCGTTGGCGCGATGAGCGATAACGAAAAGGCAACGATCATCACCAAATCCGGTTACCAGATCCCGGGCGCCGATTCGGTGTCCATGCCCCAAAGCGTGGTCGTCGATGGCCCTGCGGGACTCAATACCCTGCCTGACCACGATTCCAAAGAACTTGGCCCCAATCAATGGTGCATGTCCTGGCCTACTGAGCTAGCGATTGCTAACACCTGGGACCAGAGCTTCGCCGCCAAGATGGGCGAGATGATCGCAGACGAAGGCATCTTCACCCACATCGCCGGATGGTATGGCCCTGCTTGCAATATCCATAGGTGCCCCTTCTCCGGACGTAATTTCGAATATTATTCCGAAGACCCCTTCCTCTCCGGCATCTTCACACGCGAAGCAGCCTCCGCGGCTGGCAAAAACGGGCTCATCCCCTTCGTGAAGCACTTCGCCCTCAATGACGAAGAGACCCACAGGGATACCAACGGCCTCATCGCTTATAGCAACGAACAGGCTATCCGCGAGATCTACTTGCTCCCCTTCGAAAAAGCGGTCAAGTGCCCCGCCGAGGAAATCGTTTCTTATCAAAAGAACGGGGACGTGTATCAGAAAACCATCACTTCCCTCAACCCCGTCCGCGGAATCATGACCTCCTATAACCGCATCGGAAGCACCTGGGCCGGCGGCAACTACAATCTCATCACCGGCGTCCTCCGCAACGAATGGGGATACGAAGGCATGGTTTTGACCGACTGGAACGTGAATGGATACATGAACGCGGTTCAAATGCTGGAAGCTGGTGGTGACGCGAAGCTCGACACGATCGGCGTCTCCTCCGCGGAAGCCCTAGAAATCCAGAAGTCCATCCATAGCGACCACGCGATGGCGAACATCCTCTATGCCGTCGCGAACTCCAATTCGATGAACGGCTTCGCCCCGGATCGAAAGATCATCCACGGTGCAGTCAACTACCACTACCTCCTCCTCGGCGTTGGCATCGCCTACGCCCTTGCGATGGTCGGCATCGGTATCAGCTACGTCGTCCACTTCCGCAAGAAAGACAAAAAGGATTAACCCCTTATTCAAAATGGCCTCACTTGATGAATCGGGCGAGGCCTTTTCTTACGCGTTTTGCTCAGTTGATTCCACGAAGGGGAAGAGTATCTTCACGCGGAATTGCCCGTCCTCTACCGCGACTTGCATGAGGCCATTGTATTTGGTGGCGATGGAACGGACCGACTTCATGCCAAAGCCATGGTTCTGCTTATGCTCTTTCGTGGTCTTGGGCAAGCCGTCTTGGAATTCGATTGCGCCAGGGGCTTTGTTATTCAGTTCTACCACCACCATGCCGCGCTCTTTGGCAATTTTTAGGTGGATTACCTTATCCTCGGGATGCTCTAACTTCTCGCACGCCTCTATGGCGTTATCGAGCAGGTTCCCGAACATCGAATAGATCTGATAGGCCTTCATGAAGTTAATGAGGGATCCATCGACGACCGCTTGGACATGGACGCCTTTTTCTTCTCCGAGCCTCCGTTTCTCAATCAGAATAAGGTCGAGGGCATTGTTACCGGAAAACATGAGGGATATGTAGTCGGTTTCGGTTTTCTGCAGCTCTAGCTTCTCTTCTTCGTCGAGCGTCCTTTCCGATAGGGCGTGCTTCAAGTCATGGTACTTGATCGAAATGCCCTCATATGCCCTTTTGGCGGTCTCGTATCTCTCTTTGTCTTTGCGCGAAAGCATGTGGAGGATGTAGTTCTCCTGCAGAAGGGTGTGAGCGATCATCGATTCATACAAAAGCGCCAAGCCAGCGGCGCATAGGAGGACGGCCAGCAAATTGATGAGGGCCAGGATGTATTTATGTTCCGCTAATCCGGCGAATAGAGTCTCCTGCGTATAGAAGGAGATAACGATGGTCGCGATTGCTAACGCGCCGGCAGAAGCGAACGTGAGGACGTTGCTGATATAGAAGTCTGGCGACTTCATCTTCCTGCCAAAGCTGAAATAGGCGACAGCGCATGTTCCAGAAAGCACGAAGAGCTCAGTAAGAAGCAACCAGTTCGTTTCTCTTAGAGGTGGATTGATGAGACAAAGGAACGCGACGGAAAGCTTGTAGACGAAATGCTGAAAGGAACCCATGACCGCGACGACGAACAAAGCATGGACAACATCGGTTCCGTAGATGAACATCGTTGAGAAAACAGCGACCACGTATATCGAAATATAGAGGAAAATGGTCTGCCAATCCTGAAATCCGGGAATCATGCGAATCAGCCAGATTCCTGTCCATACCGCAAAGCAGGCAATCATCTTCAGCCACCAGTACTTGGAGTTGCCGCGCAAATTGAAGGTGATGAAAAAATAGCAGGCCATAAGGCCAATCACGTATTCGATGTTCCAAACGAAAAGCATAGGGATCAGCCAATGGAAGAAAGGAACGCTTCCGTGAAGGATTTCTTCTTGCTTCTAGCGATTGGAAGACGCTCCCCGTTAGGCATGACGACGTCATCGCCGACGACGGAATCAAGAGCAGACAGGTTCACCAAGAAGGAATTCGAGCATTTGCAGAACCCCTTACCGAGTTTCGCTTCAATCTCTTTCATGGGCATCCTCGTGGTATAGGTGCCGGAAGCGCAGTGGAAAGTGAGATCGTGCTTGATGACTTCGATGTAGAGGATGTCCGATTTCGCGATGGCCTTATAACCATGCTTGATATGAATCACGACTTTCTCGCCTTGGTTCTCGTGGTAATGGCGAATGACCTTCTGGAGGCAGACGTCCAAATCGCCTTGGGTGACGGGCTTCACCAAGAAATCGATGGCCGACACGCTATAGCCATTGATGGCAAGGGAGGCATAATTGGTGACGAAGACGATGCTGATCTTCGGATCGAGGGAGCGCAGCTTCTGGCTGGCTTCAAGCCCATTCATGACGGGCATGTCGATGTCCATGAAAACGACGTCGTACATCTTCGCGTAATTGTCTAGGAAATCTAGGGCGCGCGAATAGGTATCAATCTGCGACTGCTCGCCACCAAAAGAAGACGAAGAGGCCAAAACCTCTTTTAAATGCTTGGCGTCAGACGCCTTGTCGTCGACGATTGCGATCTTGATCATATCTTGTGCATTTATATTGGCGAATGGGCTATTTTTTGTCAATAAGGACAAGCGCGCACGCGTAAAAGGCAATGCGAAAGCTCGATTTCGGAAAACGGGCACAGAACGTGATGCGATCTTTCAATCGCGTCGGCCGGGATTAGTAGGCTTCAAAGCCAAGCATTTCTTCAAATTTAGGAAGCCACCAATCGCGATAGCCCGCCCTCGAAGGATGGACGCCATCGTTCATGTAGATGTTTTTCTGCTCTTCGCTTATCGCGTTGAACTCTTCATCATCATGAAGGTTGAGAAGGGTGATTCCCCATTTTGAGACGAGTGGCTGGAACTTGGCCACCAGGTTTCCGTAAACGGAATTGTAGTAGGAGTTCGTGTAGATATAGATCGGGCAATCATAAGCGGCTTTCACTTCGGCGATGATCGTCTCTGCGGCACCAAGCGTAGTGGCTCTATTGAAATCGGCGACATCCACCACCGAATCTTCGCTCACTTCACCCCGCCCATTCGTCAGGCGGATGTCGTTAGTGGAAAGCCGAAGGATGAAGCCGTCCAAAGATTCGGCTTTATCCTCTTTGGCAAGATAGTCTTCCAAGTGGCTCACATAGCTTTTGCCCTTATCGGAGGGGATGTCCGCCAAAGTCGTGCCAGACACCGCTTCTTTTTGCGCGCTGTGACAAAAAACAGGCAATCTATGTTATGGGTATTGAAGAAAGGAGAGAGGGGGCTATAGTAAAGGCGCATATGAACACATCCGCAAAAAGCAAACTCCTCCTTTTCGCTTCAATTTTGCCTTTCGCCTTGTCAGGCTGCAGCAATCGAGGCGGACCAACGGTTGACGTTAAAGACGCCCCGGCTTTCATCGAAGGCGAATACGTCGATTTCAGCGAAGGCGATACCAGAGTCTTCGATGTGAGCGATGACTACTCTAATGGCAACCCTTTCGGCTGCGTTTGGTCGAGGAGGAACACGGTCTACACTAACGATTGCTTTGAGCTATCAATCACCAAAGAAGAGGATACCTTCTATGGTGGCGAGCAAAGATCTCGCGGAGAAGAAGGAAGGTTCCTCTATGGGTATTTCGGCTGCTATATGAAGCCAGCCAAAGTCGCCGGAACCGTTAGCACATTCTTCACCTATACGGGCCCATACGAGAACTGCCCTCACGATGAAATCGACATCGAGTTCCTTGGCAAAGACACGACATCGGTGCAGTTCAACTACTTTGCTAACGGAAGCCACGGCAACGAATACATCTATGAACTCGGATTCGATGCCAGCGAAGAATACCACCAATATGGTTTTTATTGGGGCAAGAACGAAATCGTGTGGTACGTGGATTTGAAGCCCGTATACAAAGCGACCAAAGGGATCCCAAATACCCCAGGCAGGATTTTCCAGAACTGCTGGTGCGGAGATCCTACTAACGGCAGCATCATCGGATGGATGGGGTCGCTAGAAGAAGATAAACTTCCAGCCATTGCCCAATATCAGAAATTGACTTACGCCGATATTGAGGGCAAGAACGTAGCCGAACGAGAACTCCCGCCTCCCCTGCCTCTAGATTCCGCTTCTGACCTCAAATGATTCGCACCGCTTCGGCGGTGCTTTTGTTACGAAAACGCATGCATGCCCCTAACGGATTTCGCTTCACGCGCATCCTCGCGCGAGGCCTGCAGTTTTTTCAAAATGGGTCTTCCCTTTCTTTCTCCGTGCGCTATCATTTAATTCCGGCGAGGAAATGAAGATGCGAATCCAACGACCGGAAATACAATCGCAGATAGAAGCGTTTCCTCTCCCGTTGTCTCCCGTTACCAAATCTAAGGCTTAGTTGTTTCTAGGCCTTATTTTTTATGCGGGCAAGGAGGAAAAAGTATGGCAAACGACAAAAAACTCGTACTCGATGTAAACGAGTCGCCGAAGCGGATCCGAGATTGGGTGATCCTTTCGGTTCAACACATCCTAGCGATGTTCGTCGCCTGCATCACGGTGCCACTCATCGTGTATGCGCCCTATTCCACCGCTTCTGGGGCTTCGTTAGCGCAGACGATGATCCCACCGGTCCTTGCATCGGCAGGCGTTGGCACGATTTTCTATCTGATCGTGACCAAGATGAAGAGCCCGGTGTTCTTAGCATCGAGCTTCGCCTATATCGCCCCAATCTCTGCGGCGCTATCCATTGGCGCAACGGGAACCACCCCTAA
>OCTW013368334.1_pt1 | contig 10231 bp, 9 predicted proteins | sample 1539671 | NCBI WGS metagenome assembly OCTW01 (sample SAMN02144230, study PRJEB22623) | gut metagenome | biome: sheep rumen | host: Ovis aries | place: New Zealand
TTCAGAAGGACTAAGTTCCACTTTCTTTTCGGAAAGATTAACTTCCGCTCTGACGTTTGGAGGGGTGGAACTTTCAAATTCAATTCACGATATAATTATATTCATAAATTATTATCAAATAATGCTTGACAAAGTAAAGATATATCAATATTATATAAGTAACAACAAGATATCTTTCCGAACCGGAAGTTTCCTCTTTTCTTCCCTTTGAAGAGTTCCTGACAGAAGATAGTGCAGAAACTCCACAGAAGAGAAACCTTCCCGGAACTGTCAGAGGATGGTTCTCGGAAGAGAATGAATTCGAGAGAGCAGATGCTTATGGTGAACCTGCACAGCAGGTTGCAGAAATGACGATTCCAGGAACGCGAAATGCTTCTGAAGGCAGAAGATGAGTGATTCAAAGGAAGAGAGAATTCAAAAGTCAGCACTGAATACAGAATTCGGAAACGCCGTTAATATCTGACGAAGAAGACCAGAAACCCCAGAGGGAAAGATCTTCAGATTCAGGAGACAGGAAAGGAATCTTGATGAAATAACAGAATATAGAAAAGGAGGTTATAAAGTGAAGCTTCTAGAAATTCATTAAAAGGGCTGTTTCGTGACGAGAAAGCGGAACAGCCCATTTTTTTGTCCTCCTTCCTGTTTTTCTTTTCCTCTCTTCCTGAAATACAAACCTTTCGTCTGCTGAAGGCGGGAGTTCTCTGCAATCATGTCATGCTGTGTGTAGTTGACCTTCCTTCTTTTTTCTCTCCGTTCTTATTCTATCTTCTTGATTCAAATCAATATTTCCATCTCATTTTCAGATCCTGCGAGCGGTAAGCCGGATCCACAGATAACTTTCGCTATTATTCATAATCCGGATTTTCTGATTTTATGCAGATGTATGCGTAATACATCTCTCTGCCATGTGGTTTGCGAATAATCATGGACTAAAGATATTTTGTCATAATCCTGCGAATTATATGCACAAATGATTGAAAAACGTGGAACAGATGTCTATAATATTGTTATCATCAGTTTCAGACAACGGATGAATCCACACAGATCTTTTATGACACGCAATCCGTCGCGATTTGTCGCTTCTTCGATATGCAGAACGTTGCGTTTCATAAGTGGAATACCAGCCAATTGCACAGGCCGGCGGAGAGAAGCCGGATAACATCTCAAACGTATATCACTGACAACGCACCTATATTCTTGACCTATATTCGTGACCGTAATGCCGGTGATTTTTTATTTTTGCAGAAAAGAGGTGGTGACAGTATGCTGTCCGATGCGATTCAGACTGTGAAAGACGCGGAAGCGGAGGCCGAAGCCCGGATCATTGAAGCAAAGAACCGCGCCGCATCCATCGTAAAACAGGCAGGCATGGATGCGGACCGGATCCGGAAAGATGCGGAGCAGGAAGCCGCCGCAGATTATTCAGAGGAGATGGAAGCTGCGAAGGAAGCCGGAGAGCAGCTGCTGAGGGAAGCCTCTGCAGCTGCCGGGCAGGAATGCGCAAGGTTCAGGCAGAAGGCAGCGGAACAGGAACCGGCGGCAATAGAGAACGTGATACGCCTTGTACTTGGCGGATAAATAAAGGTGGAATCTGAATGGCAATTGTAAAAATGCAGAAGCTTGGCATCTGCGCATTGAACCGCAACAGAAAGGCCATTCTTGAGACATTGCAGTCGATGGGGATCATGGAGATGCGTCTTGAGGATCTGGGCGAAACCTCCGATTTGTCGGAGAAAGACACACAGGCAGCCAGATCCAAATATGAGAAGCGCGCTGCCTGCTTTGAGGATGCACTCACCCTCCTGAAACAGTACCCCGGAGGAAAGACCGGCGGACTTTTTTCAGGAAAGGAGGCTTTGGAACGCTCCGTCTACCAGGAAGCCATCCGGAACCGTCATCAATTCAATGTCGAGGTCGCAGACCTTCTGTCAGCGGAGAGAAAAATCCAGGAATGCGGCGTTATCATACAGAAGGACGAAAATCTAAAAGAAAGCCTTACCCCGTGGAGGAATCTCGACATACCGATGAGCATGACCGGAACCAGGAAAACATCTGTTCTGATCGGGACGCTTCCGGGAATCTGGAGCACGGAAAAGGTTCTCGTGACCGCTTCCGGCAGCCTTTCGGAACCTGCCGCGGTCATCTGTGAGATTTTGTCCTCCGAAAATGAAATGACCTGCATCTGGGTGCTTTGTCTGGCCGATGAGGAGCGCTCTGTGGAAGAAAGCCTCCGGTCAGCAGGTTTTGTCCGTCCGTCGCTTCCGGTGACCGGAATCCCGGCAGAGGTGATTGCCGGATGCGAGAACGAAATTCGTGAGCAGAAGCAGCAGATTGAGAATCTGAAGGATCGGATCGCTTCCTATGCGGGTGAGAGGGAAAACTTCCGGATCATGGCGGATTATTACCGCACCCGCGCGGAGAAGTACCGGCTTCTCGGTCAGATTCCCATGAGCAGAAACGTGTTCTTTCTGGAAGGATGGGTTCCTGCTGCCCAGGCTGAACGTATCGGGCAGTTTCTGTCCGAGAAGTATGGCGCCTTTGTGGAGACCGAAGAGAAGCGGGAGGACGAAATCGAGCCGACACTTCTGAAAAATAACCGTTTTGCCGAATCGGCAGAGGGAGTTCTGGAATCTTACGGCCTGCCGCAGCATGGCAAGGTGGATCCGACGGCAGTCATGTCCGTGTTTTATGTGTTTTTCTTCGGGATGATGCTCTCAGACGCCGGGTACGGGATCGTCATGGCACTCATCTGCAGCATCCTTCTTTTGAAACACAGAAATCTGGACCGCGGGCTGAAGCGCTTTCTGAAGCTTTTTTTCTTCTGCGGAATATCCACAGCCTTCTGGGGGTTCATGTACGGCGGATTCTTTGGGGACGTGATTGATGTCGTTGCTCATACATGGATGGGAGTTCCGGCGGATACCGTTGTTCTTAAGCCTCTGTGGTTTGCCCCGCTCAACAATCCGATGCGGCTTCTGATCTGGTGCCTTTTCTTCGGTATCATACACCTGTACACCGGTCTCGGCATCAAGGGTTTTGAGATGCTGAGGGATCGCGACATCACTGGTTTTTTCTCTGATGTGGTGTCCTGGTACCTGTTTCTGACGGGATTGATCCTGATGCTCCTGCCGACAGATCTGTTCCATTCCATCTCGGGAATGACCTTTGTGTTTTCTGACGGAGTGTCCGTTTCGGCAAGGGTTTGTGCGGCAGCGGGTGCTCTGATGATCCTTCTGATGTCGGGACGTTCCAGAAAGAACTGGGCGATCCGTATCGCGCTCGGCGCCTATGATCTCTACGGAGTAACCGGCTGGCTGTCCGATGTTCTGTCTTATTCCAGGCTGCTTGCTCTCGGGCTGGCGACAGGCGTCATCGCGAATGTTATCAATATGATGGGCTCCATGTTCGGTTCAGGGCCCGCGAAAATAATCATTTTCATCGTGGTATTTCTGCTGGGGCATACCCTGAATATCGCGATCAACGCACTTGGGGCATATGTTCATACAAACCGGCTTCAGTACGTAGAATTCTTCGGCAAGTTCTATGAGGCAGGGGGCAGACCCTTCGCTCCTTTCCAGACAATGACGAAATACATCCAGATCAAGGAGGAAAAGTAACTATGAATATGGGAATGGTTTTTGCACTCATGGGCGCTGCACTGGCGACAGCACTGCCGGGCATCGGATCTGCCTGGGGAGTCGGAATCGCCGGTCAGGCTGCCGCAGGAGTTGTGTCGGAGGATCCGGAGCAGTTCGCAAAGGTTCTTCTGCTTCAGCTTCTCCCGGGCACACAGGGTATCTACGGATTGCTGGTAGCCTTTATCACACTCTCCAGCATCGGAATTCTCGGCGGCAGCCCTGTAACAGATACCGCGACCGGCATGCTTTATCTGTTCGCCTGCCTGCCGATTGCTCTCGTAGGGTTAATCTCCGCCTATCATCAGGGAAGAACCTCTGTGGCCTCCATCGGACTTATCGCAAAGAAGCCTGATCAGTTCGGAAAAGCCATGCTGTTCCCCGCGATGGTTGAGACTTATGCTATCCTGGCGCTTCTGATTTCCATCCTTTCAGTGAGCGGAATCTGATGAACATCCGTTGTGCCGGAGAAAGTGTCAGCAGATTTGCAGAAAAGAGGATGACAGGGAGACAGATATGGAAGGATTAGAAAAGATTACCGGGAGTATCCTTCAGGAGGCCGGGGAGAAGGCTTCCGCCATTCTCCGGAAGGCACAGGACGACGCGGAAGAAATATTGAAGAGGGCAGAGAACGAACGCACAGACCTGCTTGTCCGGACCAGACAGAAGGCAGAACGCGACGCGGAGACCTATGCGGCATCGATTGCCTCCCGGGCTGCGCGAAAAACACGGGAGGCACTTCTCTCGGAAAAGCAGGCAATCATCCATGAGACCATACAGAAAGCCTGCCATGAACTGGCAGACAGAGATGACAGCCAGTATTTCAGGATGATTGAGAACCTTGTACGCAGATATATCCGGGCGGAAAACGGAGAGATCCTGTTTGGACAAAGAGATCTGCACAGACTTCCCTCCGGCTTTGAAGACCGGCTCAACCGGATCGCAGGGGACGCCGGTGGATCGCTTCAGATTTCCAGGAATCCGGCGGATATAGAAAATGGATTTTTGCTTCGATACGGAGGAATTGACGAGAACTGTACTCTGAAAGCGCTCTTTGAGGAGAAGATGGATCTGTTGCAGGATGCGGTTCATGAGATGCTGTTCCGACAGGAGAAACGATATGAGTGACCTGGACTACATATACGCGGTTGCCAGAATCCGGGTGAAAGAGAAGCTTCTGCTCTCGGACGAGGATATCCGGAGAATGTCCGAAATGAAGGACTGCAGGGAGATCCTGCAGTTCCTGTCTGACCGGGGATGGGGTGACGGTTCACCCCCAGCGGATGACGGTGTACAGATACTGGAAGCAGAAGAGAAGAAAACTGCGGATCTGATGAAGGAGCTCAAGGCGGATCCCGGTATTTTCCGGGTGCTTTCCTACCCACGGCTGTATCACAATCTGAAGGCCGGAATCCGGGAGCTCTGCACAACGGATCACCCGGATCATCTGTATTATGACATCGAGGGTTTTGGAAAAGAGGAAATCCGCAGAATTCTCAGAGAAAAAGATTACGGTGCGCTCCCGGAACATATGCGAAAGCCGGCACAGCGGGCGCTGGAGACGATGATCCGCACCCAGAATGGTCAGAAATGCGATCTGATCATCGATCGGGGATGTCTGGATGCCTGCGGGAGAGCCGGACGCCGGTCCAAAAACCGGCTTCTGAAGGATTACGAAGAATCTTCAGTAGCTGTCACAGACATCAAAATAGCTGTGCGCGCACAGAGAACCGGTAAGGATCTGGAATTTCTGAAGGAGGCGCTCTCCCCGTGCAGCACTCTGAATATCGATATTCTGGCAGCGGCGGCTGTCTCGGGAGAAGCTTCCCTCAATGATTATCTCAACAGTCATGGATTCGCGGAAGCTTGTGAGGCGCTGAAGGATTCCCCTTCCGCCTTTGAGTGCTGGTGCGACAACCGTATTATTGAAGCTATTCTTCCGCAGAAGAGAAACAGTGTGTCAGCCGGACCTCTGATCGCCTATTATCTGGCCAGAGAGAATGAGATACGAATGGTGCGGATTCTTCTGACGGCGAAGGCCAATGGCTTTTCCGTAGAGAATATACGTAAACGGATAAGGAAGATGTATGGTTAAAATAGCAGTCATGGGCGATTATGACAGCATCTATGGCTTTGCGGCCATCGGGCTGTCCACATTTCCGATTCGGAACAACAACGCCGCAGAAGGGTCAAAAATCCTGAAGAATCTCGCGGAGAACGGTTTCGGCGTCATCTACATCACAGAGGAGCTGGCCGGCGTCCTTGCCGGCGAAATCAGCAGATACCGGGACAGACTGTTCCCCGCAATCATCCTGATACCGGGGATCCGGGGGAATACCGGCGAAGGCGTATCCTCAGTGAAGAAATCCGTGGAACAGGCGGTCGGAAGCGACATATTGTTTTCCGGCTGAAGTCTTTACCCGGTATGATGATTCAGCGGACCGCATGCCCATGGTCCGCGTACGTCCCGCAGGTCCGATGAAACAGGAAACAGAAGGAGAGCATATCGAATGAGCACAGGTACAATCAGAAAAGTTGCCGGCCCTCTCGTGATCGCCGAAGGCATGCGTGATGCAAATATGTATGATGTCGTGCGTGTAAGCAGAGAAAGACTGATCGGTGAAATTATCGAGATGCACGGCGACAGGGCTTCCATACAGGTTTATGAGGAGACACAGGGCCTTGGTCCGGGCGAGCCGGTGGAATCTACCGGAGAGCCGCTGTCTGTGGAACTGGGTCCCGGACTGATCGGTTCCATCTACGACGGAATTCAGCGCCCCCTGAACAAGATCATGGAGATCACCGGGAGCAATCTGCTTTCCAGAGGAGTAGAAGTCCCGGCGCTCGATCATGAAAAGACATGGGAATTTACCGCATCCGTCAGGGCGGGGGACGAGGTTTCCGCAGGCGACATCATCGGTACCGTTCAGGAAACCACGGTCGTCACGCACAGGATCATGGTTCCCAATGGAATCAGCGGCAGCATACGCGAGATCCGGTCCGGATCCTTCCGCATCGATGACACGGTCGCTGTTGTGGAGACAGGAGCCGGCGAAGTAAACCTCACACTGATGCAGAAGTGGCCGGTGCGAAGAGAACGCCCCTATGCCAGGAAACTGCCGCCGGAGATGCCGCTGATCACGGGCCAGCGCGTAATCGATGCTTTCTTTCCAATCGCGAAGGGCGGCGTCGCTGCAGTTCCGGGCCCTTTCGGCTCCGGCAAAACAGTAATTCAGCATCAGCTGGCCAAATGGGCTGACGCGGATATCGTTGTCTATATCGGCTGCGGCGAGCGCGGAAATGAAATGACCGATGTTCTGAATGAATTTCCGGAGCTTACAGACCCCCGGACGGGTGAGTCCCTGATGCAGCGGACTATCCTGATTGCAAATACATCGGATATGCCGGTGGCGGCGCGTGAAGCGTCGATCTATACCGGAATTACGATTGCTGAATACTTCCGGGACATGGGATATTCCGTTGCGCTGATGGCCGATTCCACATCCAGATGGGCAGAGGCGCTCCGTGAAATGTCCGGCCGGCTCGAGGAAATGCCCGGTGAGGAGGGCTACCCCGCTTACCTTGGTTCTCGTCTGGCACAGTTCTATGAGCGCGCGGGCCATGTCATCGCACTCGGAAAGGATGGAAGAGAGGGCGCGCTTTCCGCAATCGGCGCCGTTTCTCCGCCCGGAGGCGATATTTCCGAGCCGGTGTCACAGGCCACGCTGCGGATTGTCAAGGTGTTCTGGGCACTGGACGCGGATCTCGCATACCAGCGCCATTTTCCGGCCATCAACTGGCTGACGAGCTACAGTCTCTACCTCGAAACCATGGGAAAATGGTTCGACCGGAAGGTAGAACCGGACTGGATGGATATCCGGCAGAACCTGATGAGCCTGCTTCAGGATGAGGCATCTCTGAATGAAATTGTAAAAATGGTGGGCATGGATGCGCTCTCTCCGGAAGACCGCCTGAAAATGGAGGCGGCCAGGTCTATCCGTGAGGACTTCCTGCATCAGAATTCCTTTGACGAGACAGATACTTATACCTCTCTGAAAAAGCAGTACTACATGATGAAACTGGTATATGCCTACTATACCTACAGCGTCAGAGCCCTGAAGGAGGGCGCGGATATCAATGACCTTGTCCGTATGCCTGTCCGGGAACAGATCGGCCGTTACAAATACATCGACGAGAAGGCCATCGGCCGCGCGTACGAGGACACACTTGCGGAACTTGCTTCCGAAACCGCGGAAGCGGCAGCAAAGGAGGAGTGATCGGAATGGCAGTAGAATATCGCACAATTCAGGAAGTTGCCGGTCCTCTGATGCTGGTAAAGGGTGTCAAAGGCGTAAAATACAACGAAATGGGCGAAATCATCCTTGCGGACGGAGAAACGCGGAGATGCCGTGTTCTGGAGGTGGACGGCCCGAACGTACTGGTACAGCTCTTTGAGAATTCAACCGGAATCAATCTCTCGAACAGCAAGGTGCGATTCCTCGGAAGATCAATGGAACTCGGTGTTTCTGAAGATATGCTTGGAAGAGTATTTGACGGGATGGGCCGCACCATCGATGACGGTCCTGAGATTCTGCCCGACAGGCGGATGGATATCAACGGGCTTCCCATGAACCCGGCAGCGCGCGCCTATCCGTCGGAATTCATACAGACCGGTGTGTCTGCCATCGACGGACTGAACACGCTGGTAAGAGGCCAGAAGCTTCCTATTTTCTCCGCCTCCGGTCTTCCGCATTCGCAGCTTGCCGCCCAGATTGCCAGACAGGCTAAGGTCCGCGGAACCGACGAACCGTTTGCTGTTGTTTTCGCTGCAATGGGAATTACCTTTGAGGAGGCGCATTTTTTCGAAGAATCCTTTCGGGAAACAGGTGCCATTGACCGGACCGTCCTGTTCATCAATCTCGCGAACGATCCCGCGGTAGAACGAATTTCCACACCGCGGATGGCTCTCACGGCGGCGGAATACCTTGCCTTTGAAAAAGACATGCATGTCCTCGTGATCATGACCGATATCACAAACTACGCGGATGCGCTGCGTGAGGTGTCTGCGGCGAGAAAGGAGGTTCCGGGACGCCGCGGGTATCCCGGCTATATGTACACCGATCTCGCCCAGCTTTACGAGCGCGCCGGACGTCAGAGAGGAAAGAACGGATCCATCACTCTGATTCCGATCCTGACCATGCCGGAGGATGACAAGACACATCCTATTCCTGACCTCACGGGATATATCACGGAGGGTCAGATCATCCTGTCCAGGGAGCTGTACCGGAAAGGCATCAAACCTCCCGTTGACGTTCTCCCGTCCCTGTCCCGTCTGAAGGACAAGGGAATCGGAGAGGGAAAGACCCGAGGGGATCACGCCGCCGTCATGAACCAGCTGTTCGCCGCCTATGCGCGCGGTAAGGACGCCAAAGAGCTGATGACCATTCTCGGAGCGGCAGCGCTCACGGATATTGATCTGCTCTACGCACAATTTGCGGATGCGTTTGAAAAGCAATATGTATCCCAGGGATACACCACAAACCGCAGCATTGAGGAGACGCTTGAAATTGGCTGGAAGCTGCTTCGCCTGCTCCCGAGATCCGAGCTGAAGCGGATTCCCGACGCTGTGCTTGACAAGTACTACACAGATGAAACAGAACCCGAAAGCCATACCTGACAGATACTGCCTGGCCGAAACGGATCCCCGACGCGGAACCTGACGGGCGCCTGCGGCTGGCGGAGAACAGTTTCTGGCCCGCCGCCGTTCGAATATTAATCTGAGAGGAGGATGCGGATTGTCCGGAGCACATGTAAATCCAACAAGAATGGAGCTGACCCGCCTGAAGAAGAAGCTGGTGACTGCAACGAAGGGACACCGTCTCCTGAAGGATAAACGGGATGAACTGATGCGTCAGTTTCTTGACCTGGTCCGCGAGGACATGGATCTTCGCATAAAGGTGGAAAAAGGCATCCGAAACGCAAATGCCGAATTTGTTCTGGCGAAGGCCGGTATGTCCGAACAGACACTCCGTACAGCCATGCTGGTTCCGCGTCAGGAGGTTTTTCTCGAAGAAACCACCAGAAATGTCATGAGTGTAAGCCTTCCGGTTTTCCGTCCCCGTACACGCACCGCCGATCAGAACGACATCTTCTCCTACGGATTTGCTTATACCTCCAGTGACCTGGACGGAGCCGTGCAGTCGCTTTCTGATATACTGCCGGACATGCTGCGCCTTGCGGAGGTTGAAAAATCCTGTCAGTTGATGGCATCGGAGATCGAAAAGACACGGCGGAGAGTGAACGCTCTGGAGCATGTGATTATCCCGGAAACCAGAGAGGGGATCCGGTACATTACGATGAAACTCGACGAGAACGAGAGGAGCACGCAGGTCCGCCTGATGAAGGTTAAGGACATGATGCTCGAGGAAGCACATCATTACGAAAAATAAGAAAGCAAAAGATTTTGACGATATTTCAGACAGGCCGCCCGGCGACAAGGGAGCCTGTCTTTTTTACGCGAACAGTGAGCCGCAGCCGAATGCGAAGTATTCGTGTGCGGCGAGCGTCGCGATAGCGAGATAAAACTCGCGCAGCGT
>OCTW011615702.1_pt1 | contig 10226 bp, 11 predicted proteins | sample 1539671 | NCBI WGS metagenome assembly OCTW01 (sample SAMN02144230, study PRJEB22623) | gut metagenome | biome: sheep rumen | host: Ovis aries | place: New Zealand
GCGGCGAGGTAGCCGAACGTCTGCATGTGCTCCTGCGAGAAGCAGGTAAGGTTGCCGTATGCCCAGTTGCGGAAGCTCTTCTTGAGCGTCGCTTGGGAAATCTTCTTCTTCTCAGCCATTAGATGTCCTCATCTTCCTCGTCGTCGTCAGCAGCAGCAGAGCCCTCGGCGATCGCGGGCCTGGCAGTCTTGACCTGCTGGATCTCGTAGTTGATAAGAGCGAAGAACACCGCGATCAGCGCGGACGCGATCAGGTTGCACTTCATGACGGCAGCGAGCGTGAAGCCGAAGCCGAAGACGACCCAGTCGAGCGGCTTGTTGATGACCTGCTTGCACAGGATCGCGACACCGACGGCGGGAAGGAGCGAGCCGACGGTGAACAGCGTCTTCATCGCGATGCCGTCCATGGGCAGGAACTCCTTCATGGCCTGGACCATGGGGGCGCCGGCGAGGCAGATCACGAACGTCGGGAGGAACGAGAACAGGATGTGACCGATCCAGGGCAGGACGAAGTCGACCATCGGGATGGTCTTCTTGATCTTCTCCCAGTTGCCGGACTCCATGGCCTTCCAGCCAATGCCCTGCCAAACCAGGTTGATGGTCGCGGTCCCATAGAAGAGGACGGTTCCGAGGGTGCCGACTGCGGCGCCGAGCGAAGCGGCGAGGCCTGCGGCGGCGGTGGAGTTGGGGTCGAGGCCCTGCGCCTGGATGGCGAGGATGGACAGCGGGATGCCGATGTAGGTGACGGCACGAACGTCGGCGGAGACCGTTCCGCCCGGGGTCACGAGCGCGATGTAGACGAGCTGGATCGCCGCGCCGACGATGATGCCCAGCTGGACGTTGCCGAGGATGATGCCGACGACGAGACCGCCGACGAGGGGGCGTCCGAGGGTGTAGTTACCGATCGTGGTGCCGCCCATGCCGGGAAGCGATGCCAGGCAGGCGAAGATGCCCAGCAAAGCGGCTTGGAACACGTTAATGGTCATGCGTGTCACTCTGCCCTTCGTGTCTAGGATGAACCCTTACTTAAGGTCGAACTGATCGCGGAACTTCGGCCACTCGCCGATGGACTTCTCCTTGATCAGCGCGAACTCCACGGTGTAACCAGCCTTCGTGATGTCCTCCAGGGCCTGTGCCTCCTCCTGGGTGATGGACTGGTTGTTGCCCAGCTTGACGGCGCCGGGACGGTCGTTGCACGGCCCGATGATGACGCGCTTGACGTCGGAGGGCACGAACTTGTTGTCGACGAGGATCTTCTTCATGTCGATGGGGTTCTTGGTGATGAGGAAGTACTTGGAGTCAGAATCGAGAACCTTCTGGGCCTTGGCGAGGAAGTGCTCCATCGTCCAGACGAAGATCTTCTTCTCGGGTGCAGCGCCCTTGTAGGCGGCCTTCAGCACCGGGTTGGTCGCGGCCGCATCGTTGACGGCGATGATGCCGTCGCACGGATACTCCAGGGACCACCTGGTTACCGTCTGGCCATGGATCATACGGTCATCTACGCGCACGAACGAAATCATACCTACTCTCCCCTTTCAAAACTTGCGTACAGTTCCCCCACAGGCCCCCGCAAGGGGGTCTGGTCGTGCCACTTTGGTAAGCGCAATCAGACGGTCAGGCCGTCAGCATGTCTGGCGAGAAGGACCTGCAATCATGGCAGGGGCACTTCTTGCCCAGGAAGTGGAATTGGATTGAATGGCTAGAGGTCGTCCTCGTCGTCGTCCTCCACGGCGACCTTGAACTCCTGCAGGGCGGCAACGCCCTCGCTCACGACGTCGGCGGCAAGGGATTCGTCGTCAGCCTCGGGGCTGAGCGCCGCGGTGAGGACGGCCGGCAGGTTCACGCCGCCGAAGATGCGGGTCCTGGGCAGAAGCCCCGCCTCGGTGATGGCGTTGATGGCGTTGGTCAGGGGCGACCCGCCGATGATGTCGCCGAACAGGAACACGGAGTCGCCGTCGCCGATGACCGAGATGGTCTGCTTCAGCTCTGCGACGTACTCGTCCGCACCCTCACCATCCTTGAGGGAGCAGCTGAGCACTTCTTCACGATCGCCGGCAAGCATCTTAAGGACGGAGTGGAGTCCCTGTGCAAACGTACCATGGCTAACGAGAACAAGATACCTCATGGCTATCCCTCTCAACTGGGGCGATGTGCCCTCATGGCACGTTGGTCCGCCCGCTTGACACATTCGATTATCACGGTCGACCCGTTTTGTGTAATACTGTTTTTGCCATAGTTTTGTAATTTTTGGTTCATTCTCAAATTTGCACTAGACGGATAAAATATGACTATTTATGATAACGTTTCTGGTAACGTTTCCGCACCCGCCTCGGACAGTCAACAGCCCGCAGCCCAAATCGCGCCCTTCCTGTGTCAGCTCTTCTATGGCTCGCACGGAATTCCGATCGCCTGCTGGCACGGAGAGGAGCGCCTCTGCTGTGCCGGCCTCCCCAGTGACGTGATGCCCGACGCTCACGTCCTGCCGATCGTGCGGGCACAGTCAAGGCCATACACGACGTACTCCACCCCGGACGACGCGATGTACGGCTACGTGCACGACATCCCATTGGGAATCGAGTTCGTCATCGGCCCGACGTTTCCCCTGGGACGCAGCGGACTCGTACTCGACCACTTCATGAACTTGTCGGGCATCCCCACCAGCCGCCGCGAGGAGGTGGCACCCATTCTGGCCAGGATTCCGCGCTACACCTACCAGCGCTTCTGCGCGCTTTGCGGCTTCTTGTACCTCCAGGCAAACGCGATGGTACCCGGGGCGGAGGCACTCGTGGGCGTAACCGACTACGAGTCCATAAACGAGGTGCACCGCATGGCGTCGCAGCAGCGCGACAGCTTCAGCATCGAGCAGAGCATGCTCGTCCGCAACGACATCACGCGCCTGGTGCGCGAAGGCGCCGTGGACGAGATCTGGACGGGCCTCGGCAGCCAGTCGTATCTCGACAACCTCGTGAACGAGCTCTCCGCCACCATGGGCAGCGGCAACCTGCGCATGGCGAAGGACGAGTTCATCATCGACGCGACGGAGACGTTCCTCCACGGCGCCATACCCGGCGGAATCGGCCTGAAGCTTGGCCTGCAGATGTTGTCCGCCTACGTGGCGAAGTGCGAGGACGCGCAGTCCGAGGCCGAGGTCGCCACCCTCCTGAACGCGATGCTCATGGACGTCGCGACCGTGGTGAACGACGTGCGCACGCCCACGGGCATCGGCCCCGAGGTGCGCGAGTGTATCAAGATGATCGTGGACGACCTGGCAAACGTCCCCACGATAGAGCAGATGTGCCACAGGATCGGCTGCAGCACGTCCTACCTCACGAAGCACTTCAAGAGGGAGACCGGCCTCACCATCAACCAGTACGTGCGCTACCGGCGCATGGACGAGGCAAAGCGCCTGCTGCGCTACACCAAGTACTCTCTGAGCGAGATAAGCGACCTCTTGGGGTTCTCGAGCCAGCCCTACTTCGCAACCACGTTCAAGAACGAGGCCGGCATAACGCCAAAGCAGTACCGGATCGCTGCGAGCAACCCGGACTACGAGGAGGACATCTAGCTAGAACAGGAGCATCCAGAGCGAGAAGAGCGCACATACCGCGGTGACGCCCGCCCAGAACATGAGGCGCTTCCGGCAGTCCTCGCGCGCCATCACGAGGGCCTCCGGCGTGACGTACGGCTCGGCATGGCCACACTTGCGGCACTGGGCCAGCTGGTCGTAGCCCACGTTGCCAATGGCACCGGTGATGTCCCAGAAGCCGGGCTTCGCGGCCGCGGGGTCTGCGCCCTTCTCGCACAGGCGAACGTTCTTGCTGCCGCACTCCGGGCACACGCGCTCCGTGGGCTTCGCGGCGCACACCTTGCGGTACCCCACGAGCGAGAGCGCGGCCAGCGCGGCGGAGGCAACGAGTCCCAGCAGGACGCCCCACATAAGCTGTGCGGACAGCACGACGAGCGTGACGATGGCGGCGATCACGATGAGGATGACGGGGAGCATGCGGCCTCCTGGGTAGGCATGGGCTGGTTGCCGCGCGGGCGACATTGCCCATTATAGGGCCAGGGCCTACTCCCGGGCGAAGCTCAGGCGCACGTACGAGACGAAGCCCGCGACCTCCTCGCCCAAGTCCCCCTTGCGGTGCGCGATGTAGAGGCTCCGCTTGCACGCGGCGGACGGGATCTCGTACGACAGCAGGCGCCCCTCCCGCACGCGGTCGCGCACGGCGCGCTCAGAAACTATCGTGACGCCCAGGCCGCTCTCCACCAGGTTCTTTATGGTCTCCTGGTCGTTGATGCGTGCGCCCACGTGCATCAACGACTCCTCGATCCCAAGGTCATCCAGGATCCGGTCCACCACGGAGCGGCTCGCGCTGCCCTCGCGCCTGAGCAGGACGTTCTCTTTAAGGAGAAGGTCACGCACGCCTGCCGCGTCCGGCTCGTCCATGCGGTACTCGTCCGTGGCCGGCGTCACGAGCACCAACCGGTCCTGCGCGAACGACGTGCACAGGAGCGACTCCTCGTCCGCCGGCATGCCGATGAGTCCCACGTCGTACACGCCCTCGGTAAGCCCGCTCACAACGTCCTGCGAGTCTCCCTGATAGATAGAGAAGCTCACGTTCGGGTGACTCTTGGAGAACCCGCTCAGGATCGAGGGCAGCACATAGGCCGAGGGTACTGACGAGGCGCCAAGGTAGACGGTGTTCTTCTCGCGCGCTGTGCCCTCCTCCACCATGCGGTCGCGCATGGAGAGGATGCTCACGGCCTGGTCGAACACCTTCCTGCCCTTGGGCGTGAGCTCGACGCGCTTGGACGTGCGCAGCACGAGCGGCACGCCGAGTTCCTCCTCGAGCATGCGGATGTGCGTTGAGACGGTGGGCTGGGACACGCCCAGCCTGGTCGCCGCCTTCGTGAAGCTCTCGTACCGGGCGACGGTTATGAGGGACTGCAGCTGCTTGAAATCCATGCTCGCCTACCAATCTGGCCATCTAGTCTTGACCGGCCGCGATGCGGCCGTCATAGCGCACGCTGAGGGCAACCCACTCGGGGCGGATCTCCCAGAGCCCGGCCTGCACGAAGCGGTGCTCGCAGCGGTCGGCCGAGCCGTACAGCCGCCGCCAGCTGCGCAGGACCTCCACCTTCAGCTGGGGGTAGAACGTGGTCGAGAACACGTCCGACGGGTTGCGCACGCCCTGGCGCTCGAGCCTTCTTGCGAACTCGCGCTCGTCCTGCCTGTCGAGGGGCAGGTAGCGCAGGTTGAGGATCCGGTTCCACATGCGCAGGTCGAACAGGACCACCTGGCTCCTTGGCACCTCCAGGCGCATGAGGGTCTGGCCCGCGGAGGCGCTTGCCCAGCTTGCGTCCGCATAGCACCAGATCCCGGACTCCGCGCCGACGGGACGCGGCACCAGCTCCTGCGCCGTCGAGAGGTAGAACGAGTACGCCGTCTGGAACACCCAGGCGCACTCCCGGTACTTCTCGTCCACGTACCTGCGCTCCACGCGATACGTCTCGCCCGCCGCGAGCACGTCCGTCACCGGCTTCGACTGCGCCGTCCACAGCGACAGCGTCTGCTCGCCGTCGGCGGACGGCTCGTGCGGGCACGCAGCGCTACCATCAGTCATATCGCTCTATCTCCCTTACCCACTCGCGCCTGATCTGCCACAGGACGCCCACGTTGTGCTCGTCGCTCTGGTTGGGCCCGTCGTCGAACAGCCGGTCCCAGCTGCGCAGGATGGCCATACGCTGCGCCGGGTAGAAGTTGCCCTTCTCGCCCAGCACCAGGGACGACTCGTCGCCAATGCCAAGGCGCGCCAGCTCGTCGTTGAAGCGCCTCTCGTCCTCCCTGTCGCGCGGCAGGTACCAGCCGTTCACGCGGTAGCCCCACTTCTCGTAGTCCAGGACGGTCAGCTCGCCTGCGGGAACCTCGAGCGTGAGCGACACCGTGCCCTCCACGGCGCCAAGCCTCGTGCCCGGCGTCAGCGCGACCCATATGGGCATGGGGTCCTCGGCGTCGCCGCGCAGGAGTCCCCTCCTTTTGCAGCCCTGGGCAAGCCAGCGGTACAGCCCCAGGTAGTAGTCGGCTATGGTGTCGTTCTTGATGCGCACGTACTCCGCCCGCGCGCGATAGGTGACGCCGCGCTCGAGCTCGTCCGCGACGCTCGGCACCTGCCTCGTCCATACCGTGCGGCTCCCGGACGCGTCCGTCCCCGCCATGGCACCCCCAATTCCCCAGGGGCGGAGGCCCAGGCCCCCGCCCCGCAGTCACATTCGGTCAAGCAGAACGCGGCCGAGAAGAGCCACGCTACGACTCGGCGCCCTCCCGTGCCGCGGCAGGCTCCGCCTCGTCAGAGGCAGACTCGCGATAGGCCGCCTCGATCTTCTCGGGGCTTTCCTCGCGAAGCGCCTTCACCATCGAGACCATGGTCGCGATGCCTATGAACGCAAACGGGGAGCCGACCACGATGGAGAGGGTCTTGAGCATCGTGAGGCCGTCCGAGCTGGAGAGCATGAGCGAGAGCGCGAGGAACGCGAGAAGGACGCCCCAGACGAACTTGGTCCTGTTGGACGGGTTCAGCGTTCCGCCCTCGGAGTACATGCCGAGCGAGGTGCAGGCGCCCGTGGCGCTTGCCCAGAAGAACGTGACGCACAGCGCGAGGAACACGAACGCGGCGATTCTGCCGAGCGGATAGTGCACCAGCATCATGAACAGCGCCGTCGAGGCGGAACCGATGGCCTGGCGCGCGAAGTCGAGGCCAAGGTCCATGCCCATGGTGCCGAAGATCGCAAACCAGACCATGGAGGCGATCGCGGGCAGGAAGAGCACGCCCGCGACGAACTCCCTCACGGTGCGGCCGCGCGAGATGCGCGCGATGAACGCGCCCGTGAACGGCGACCACGCGATCCACCAGGCCCAGTAGTAGATGGTCCAGGACCCGTACCACTCGGAGTCGCCAAACGCGCCCATGGCGAAGCTGTTGGAGATGAAGTTCTGGAGGTAGGACCCGATGCCCTCGAAGAGGTCCTTCAGGATGCCGACCGTAGGTCCGACGATCAGGAACAGCACGGCCAAGGCGGCCGCGATGTAGATGTTGGCGTTCGAGATCTTGGACATGCCCTTCTCGACGCCGGCGCACGCGGTGGCGACGTAGATGACGGTGAGCACCAGGACGGTAGCGACGACGACCGTTGTGGTCGTGGGGATGCCGAACAGGAACTTCATGCCCGAGTTGATCTGGAGTACGCCGAGGCCGAGCGTGGTGCAGACGCCACCGGCGGCCGCGAGCAGGGCAAGGACGTCGACGACCTTGCCGAGGGCGCCCTTCGTGCGCTTCTCGCCCACCAGCGGGATGAACAGCGAGCTGATGAGGAGCGGCTTGTTACGACGGAACTGCATGTAGGCGATGGCGAGGGCGATGACGGTGTAGCACGCCCACGGGTGCAGGCCCCAGTGCAGGAACACCTTGGTGAAGGCGAACTGCTTCGCAGCGCCCGTTCCGGCCTTGATGCCGCCGATGGGCTCGGCAAAGAAGTTCAGGGGCTCCGCCACGCACCAGAACACGAGGCCGACGCCCATGCCAGCGGAGAAGAGCATGGCGAACCAGCTCTTGTTGCTGTAGTCGGGCTTCGAGTCGTCGGGACCGAGGCGCATGTTCCTGAACTTGCTGAAGAAGCCGATCCAGATGGCAAACACCACGAAGGCCGTCATGGTGACGGGATACAGCCACCCGAAGCCGGACGTGATGCCGTGGAACGCGGCGTTGAACACCGCGGCGAACGCCTTGGGGTTGGCCATGCCGGCGAGTGCCGTCAGAAACACGAGAGCAGCGGCAGTGATGAATACCGCGTTAGGTTTGTTTTTCACTTGTTCCCACCTTGTCTCTCAACCTGTCTGATCCTCGGTCTGCGCGCCCAGCCGAGATGAGTGCGATAAGCTCATTGAAAATTTCTATCGCGATTAGATTATTAAAGTGTTATCGCGTTCAGTCAATAATTCCTACGCCAAACGGAGTTCAGTTCTTGGTATAGTAGCTCTCAACATCCCAACTATTATATTTTTAAATGGGCATAAACGATTCGCAGACAGACGTACCTCGACTGCGTCAGATGGAGGAGGCGCCTTGGGAAGGGCGAAGTACACAGAGGAGGAGCGCGCGGCGATCGTCGCATCGTTCATTAACGCGACAAGGGAACTCATGGACGAGTCCGGGATCGACGCGGTCTCGATCAGGAAGGTCGCAAACAAGGTCGGCTGCAGCAGCGCGATGCTCTACCTGTACTTTACGGACCTGGACGAGCTCCTGACCCTCGCCGCCGTCAGCTACCTGGAAGACTACTGCAAGGACCTCGTGCTCAAGGTCGACGAGGAAGAGGACGAGGAGTCCACGTACTACCGCACGTGGGAGGTGTTCTGCCGCCACACGTTCAGGCACCCCCGCGTCTTCGAACGACTCTTCTTCGAAGGGGACACCTCACGGCTCGACGAGCTCGTGAAGGAGTACTACTCCATCTACCCCAGGCAGCTGAACAACATCAGCGGAAGCGTCCTGAAGATGGTCCTCTCCGGCGACCTGGCATCCCGCAACATGAGCGTCCTGGAGCCCTATGCCCAGAAGCTTGGCTACTCGCAGGACGAGACGTCCCTCTTGAACGACATCACCCTAAGCTACTTCCGCGCCTGCCTGGAGCGGGCGGAGTCGCTTGAGGACGAGAAGGACCGTGCCACGCTGAGGGAAGAGTTCATGAGGGGGATCAGGTTCCTGATGCATCGCAGCACGGATAGGTAGCGAAAATATCGCCGAGAAGAGCAGGAGCCCCGCGACGCACTGGTGCCGCGGGGCTCCTTTTCTGGCTTTCTAGCTCGCAATCTCTTGGATGGCGTCCGCGGCCCTGTCCACGTCTTCCTCCGTGTTGAACCACCCGAAGCTGAAGCGCACGACGCCCTGCTCCCTCGTGCCCAGCGCCTCGTGCATGCGCGGGGCGCAGTGGGCGCCGGGACGCGTCGCGATGTCGTAGGTGGTCGCGAGCTCGTCCGAGACCGCCGCGGAGTCGTAGTCCCTCACGTTGAGCGCCACGATGGCCGCCCGCTGCGGCACCGGGTCCCGCACGATGTCCCCGTACAGGGTCACGCCTTCGACGTCGCGCACCCGCTCGAGGAACCTGAGCATCAGGTCGCGCTCGTGAGCCGCGATAGCGTCCATTCCCGTGCGCTCGATGAAGTCGAGCGCCGCCGAGAGCCCGGCGATGCCGTGCGAGTTCAGGGTGCCTGCCTCCAGGCGCGTCGGATATGCCTCGGGCTGCGTGCGCAGGTACGAGAGGACGCCCGTGCCGCCGACCTTCCACGGACGGATCTCGACACCCTTAGCGACGCACAGCCCGCCCGTGCCCTGCGGCCCCATGAGCCCCTTGTGGCCCGTGAAGCACAGGACGCCTATGCCCGAAGACTCCATGTCTATGGGCACGGTGCCGGCGGTCTGGGACGCGTCGACGACAAGCACCAGGCCCTTCTCGCGGCAGAACCTCCCGACGCGCTCGATGTCCACGAGGTTGCCCGTGACGTTCGAGGCATGGTTCACGACGACGAGGCGCGTGTTTCTCCTTACGAGACGAGCGAAGGCGTCGTAGTCGAGCGTACCCTCCCCGTTCGCGGGAACGAAGTCGACATCGACGTCACGCTCCGCCTGCAGGCGGTACAGCGGCCTCAGCACGGAGTTGTGCTCCAAATCCGTCGAGATGACGTGGTCACCGGGGTTGGCAAGCCCCATGAGGGCGATGTTGAGCGCCTCGGTCGAGTTCGCGGCAAAGCACACGCGCTGCGGGTCCGACACGCCGAACATGCTCGCGAGCTGCCTGCGGCAGACGAAGTCCGTGCGCGAGGCCGCAAGGGACTCTGCGTGGGCGCCGCGCGAGGCGTTGCCCATGGACGTGAGGGCGCGTGCCACGGCGTCCACGACCTCGGGCGGGCGCATCATGCTCGTGGCGGCGTTGTCTAGGTAGATCATGTTGCGACCCAGCCAATCCTGTTCCGGGCGCACCTATATCGTGACGAGGTACGTCCTGTCGTATGCGATTCCCGCGGCGTCAAGGGCCTTCGTGAGCGTCTCCTCGTCCTCCGGGTCCGCCTTCCACGACAGGCCGCAGCCCTCCGAGATCTCCCTGGGAAGGGGGATGATGCGTCCCGGAAGGCCACGCTCCTGAAAGCACGCCTCCGCGGCCATGGCCGCGGAG
>OCTW011566271.1_pt1 | contig 10224 bp, 9 predicted proteins | sample 1539671 | NCBI WGS metagenome assembly OCTW01 (sample SAMN02144230, study PRJEB22623) | gut metagenome | biome: sheep rumen | host: Ovis aries | place: New Zealand
CCAAGCATAAACAAGAGATTAGAGAAGCAGTAAAGGAAGAGCGTCGTTTGCGTAGGGAAGCAAAAGCAGAAGCATCTCGTCTTTATTGGGAGGCAGTTGAGCAAAAAAGCGACCCACAGAATGAGAACTGTACCAAGCCATCTTCTGACATTGATAAATGGATAGAGATTGGAGGGATCTTAGTTGGGGTGGTAGGTGGAGTTATACTTATTATTCCTAAGGCAAAAGTTTTTTGGCGGGAAAAAGTCAAACCCACATATCAGAAAGTTGTAGCAAAGTTTGGAAAGAAAGCAAAGGATGCCTCTTCTGACGAGGACAGCATCCCAGATTCCGAACCAACTCAGTCAAAAGTTGAATAAAAGTCGTTAACAAGTCAAAAAAAGCTGCAAGAAACTCGAATGCTTCTTGCAGCTTTTTCGTTATCTTATCGCACTGATTGGGCTATAATTCTGATATTTTCTCCCGATGTCATCATCGGTAAGGTCCAAATAGGCTTGTTCTGTCACAGTGACGCTTGAATGCCCCAGGATCCGACTCAACGTGTAAATGTCCATACCATTCATCAGGCAGCGCTTCGCAAAATTGTTTCTCAGGCAATGTGGCGTTATCGTCTCATCCAAGCCCACGCGCTTCAAATACTTTTTGAAGTTCGTCTCAAAATTGCTTACGCTGACATGTGCTCCCGTGTTGCTTCTTGTCGGGAACAAATAATCACATTCAATGTAGCGGTCCTTGTACTGAATCCAGCGCCTCAAAATGTACTCTGTCTTGGAAGAGAAGTATACGGTCCTGTCCTTTCGTCCCTTTGTGACCTCCGCCTTCAATGCGATCTGCCTCTTGGCCAGGTTGATATCCACCATTGTAAGACAAGAGCACTCTCCCAAACGCATGCCGCTGTCCAGCATCAGCATAATCATGGCGTAATCCCGATGCTCCGTATAGTAGGACTTGTCGAGGCAGCCGATCAGCTTCTTGAAATCCTCATCGCTGATATAGTCTTTCGCCTTTCTATTGACCTTCAGTTGTCGGATCTTCTTCATCGGATTCTTTTTCAGAAGATACTCACCATCAAGCCAATTGAAGAAGACCCTCAGATTGCGGATGTAGTTGTTGATCGTGCAAATGCTGATCGGTTTGCGGAAGTCTCTGCGCCTGTCAGGGAAGTTCTTTTCTTTTCCTTTGTCATCGCTGTAAAAAGAATACTTGCCCCGCTCCTGAAGATCGTTGATGTATCGGCGGATGACCGATTCGGTGATCTTGTCCACATCCTCGATCTTCATTTGCTCCCTGCACCAACGCTCGAACAGGCGAAGCGTCTGTTCGTAAGAGTTCATCGTTTTCTCCCTGAGCTGACGGCTTCGGCAGTACACCATAAACTCATCCAACTGCCAGTCGAATGCCATGTTTTCCATAGAAAAACACCCCCAGTCTATCGGATTTTCATACCCAATAAACTGCGAGTGTTCATAGCCTCGGCCAAAAAAGTTTATAGCCTTTTCAGCCGAAAATCATTGAATTTTCTCAACATTCATAGCCCCGTTTCGGAGAAATACGAACGGGAAAAGCCTTGATACAAGCGGCTTTTTTCACCGTCTGGCCTGCTTTTGGCGAAGGGTCAAAGAGTCCGCGATCATGGCGATGAATTCGGAATTCGTGGGCTTGCCCTTGATGTTCGACACCGTGTAGCCGAAGTACTTCTGCAGTACCTCGATGTCGCCCCGGTCCCAGGCCACCTCGATGGCATGGCGGATGGCCCGCTCCACCCGGCTGGGCGTGGTGGAAAAACGCTTGGCCACCTCGGGATAGAGCACCTTGGTGACGGCGTTGATGATGTCCATGTCCTTGATGGTGAGGATGATGGCCTCCCGCAGGTACTGATATCCCTTGATGTGGGCGGGGACGCCGATCTCGTGGATGATCTCGGTGACCAGGGCCTCCAGATCCGCCTCCCGGCGCTGGGCCTGGGCCGCGGGGCGGCAGTCGATGCCCTCCAGGGCGGCGTCCTCCTGGCCTGCGCCGCCGATCTGGCGCACCCGCTCCAGAAGGGCCGCCGTGTCACAGGGCTTGGGCATGAAATAGGCCGCGCCCAGGGCGGCGCAGTCCGCCACCACCTGGCTGTTCATGAAGCCGGAAAGCACGATCACCGGGCACTTGCAGCCGGTCTCGGGGAGACGCCGCAGCACCTCCAGCCCGTCCAGCTTGGGCAGCACCAGGTCCAGCAGCAGCAGATCCGGCTTCAGGCTCTGCAGCTGATTCAGCGCCTCCGGCCCGTCGGCGGCGGCGCCAATAAGCTCCATGTCCCGCTCGGCGGCAAGGGTGTCGGCCAGGAGCGCTGCGAAATCGGGGTTTGCGTCGGCCAGCAGGATGCGGATTTTAGTTTCCATAACTTTTTCCTCCCATCAATGCGGTATGCGGATCGCCCGGAACTTCCCGGGCGCATATTTACCGTTAAGTCGCATTTAATTTACCATAGCTGACACTTTCCCGACAACAGAATGCTGTCGAATCCCGCGGGAAACTTGTTGACATAATATCTGCTTCTTTGACAACGAACAAGGGCGTTCGACAAAGTTCTTTCTTTCCCGCGGCAGACTTTTGTCGAATTTTGTCGAAAGCGGCGGCAAAAATGGTCCCGCCTCCGGATCTGGGGCGGGATCGCGTTTTTCAGGGCTCGCCGTAGAGCAGCTCAAAGCTCTCGTAGTGGTCCCCGGTATAATAGATCAGGCCATCGTTGGAAAAGACCATGCGCTCGGCCCCCCGGGACTTTTTGCCCAGGGTGTTGATGTCGCACTCGGTCCAGACCCGGCCCTTGGCAGAGGGCAGCAGGCCCTCCCGGTTGCCAAAGCGGTCGCCCCCGATGCACTTGCCGGGACAGTAGCGCTCCAGGCTGCCGCCTTCCCAGCCGGCGGCGCGGGCCTCGTTCTTGGTGATGAAGTTCGGGGGCAGATGGCCGTAAGCGATGAGATAGGCGAGGACGTCCTCCTTGGTGGTATAGCTGCCGTCCTCGTCCGGGGCGGCGTCCGCCGTGGGCGCCGGATCTTCCGCCGGGGCCGTGTCCGCCGCCGGGGCCGTGTCCGCCGCTGGGTCTGTCTCCCCGGTCGCTTCATCCTCCGGCAGCAGGAGCAGCTCCTCCGAGAACGGCGGGAACTCACTCTGGCTTTCCGGCGCCGACGCCTCGCTCACGGGGGTGACCGCGCAGCCCGTCAGCAGCGAGGCCAGCAGCGCCAGTATCAGCAGCAGCGCAAGACTTTTTCTTCCTTTGCCCATGCTCATTCTTCCTTTCGGGGATTTGTTCGGTTTATTGTACCACGAAGGATGGCGCTCTGCAAGGGATTGCCGGGACCCGTTTCTTGTGATACAATTCCCTTATCAAAAAAAGGGGGGTGCCGCCGGCATGAAAAAACGAATGCTTCCGCTGCTGCTTCTGCTGCTGCTTCTGGCAGGCTGCGGCCGGGAAGCCGCGGACAGCACGGGCGGCGGCGCGCCAGCGGGAGAGCGGCTCGCCCCCATCAGCCTGAGTCTGGAGGAAAGCCAGGCCATGGCCAGGGTGCTGAACGCCAACCGGGTGCTTTACCGGGAGGGCAGCCTCTACTGCTATGATTTCGACCGGGACTGGAAGCCGGTGCTGGCCCGCTACACCTGGAAGGACGGGAAGCTCTCCGGCTTCCGGGTGCTGGCGGAGGGCTGCGTGCCGGAGTATCTGTGCTATGTGGACGGCTGGCTCTGCTACATCAACCGGGACACCGGCGCCATGGAGCGGGTTTCGGCGGAGGGCGGCGAGCGGCAGCTGATGCGCCGGGGGCCCTGCAGCTGCCTGACCGCCCGGGGCGGCCTGCTGTACTACTGCGACGAGGCGGGCCGCGGCCAGGCCCTGGACATGGCCCGGAATTTCGACACCCTTGTGCTGGAGGGGCCCTGCTCCTTCCTTTGGCCCATGGGAGAGGGCATCCTCTACCGGGAGGCCGAGAGCGGCCGCATTCTCTACCGGAACGAAAGCGGCCGGGAGTTTCTCCTCAGCCCGGAGGGGGCCTCGCCGCCCCTGGTGCTGGAGGATCGGATCTGGTACGGTTTTGCGGGAAGCCTCGTGGCCCGCAGCTTCAGCGGCGGGGAGGACCTGGTCTATGCCCTGCCGGAGCACACGGGAGATCCGGAGCTGCTGCCCGTGAACGAGGGGCTTCTCCTCCGGGGGATCTGCGATACCAACGGCGTCCTCCAGTGGGAGGGCGGCTTCGAAGGGCCCTTCGAGGACCTGGACCGGGGCTACCGGATCTGCGACTGGCTGGGCGAGGGTCTGTGGGTGGACACGGTCTATGAGCCGGACGGGCGCATCCGCTGCTATCTGCTGCGGGATGAGGCGGGAAATGAGCTAAGCTTCCTGGCCGGGAAAATACAGTGAAGCGTGAAAACGGGCCTGCTGCAATACACAAACAATAAGCGGAGACCTTGGTTCGCACGTAGGGGAGGGGCTCTGCGTGCCCTGCGGGTATGTCCCCTCCCGGCAGCATCATGCACTATCATAATATATGTTCGGCGAACTCGCAGATTGTACGAATTCGCCGAACATTTCTTGCTATAAAAGCCTGCTTCCGCCGGGAGGGCGCAAGGCCCTCCCCTACGGTAAATACCGGGATGTGCGCATCTTGCAATATGCTCTTCCCTTTTCACTTTTCTCTCATACCGGGCAGCGGAGGACCACTGTTACCGGCGTCTCCAGCTCCTCGGGGCGGAGGACATTGGTCTCCAGGCGCAGCACCTTGTCCCGGCGGCAGAGGAAATCCTCCACCGGGCCGATGACCTCATAGCCAAAGCCCGCTCCCCGGTAGTGCATGGGCACCGTGATCGCCGGCTGCAGCCGCTCCGCCAGCGCCGCGGCCTGCTCCGGTCCGATGGTGAAGTAGCCGCCCACGGGGATCAGCAGGATATCCACACGGCCAAGGGCGGCGATCTGCTCGTCGCTGAGCATGTGGCCCAGGTCCCCCAGGTGCACCAGGCGCAGGCCCTCGGCCTCCAGCACGTGGATGGTATTGGGTCCCCGCAGGGCGCCCTGCTTTTCATCGTGGAAGGTCTCGATCCTTTCGATGTGCAGCTTTGCCTCCCTGCCGCTGAGCTTCACGCCCCGGCGGTAGTTATGGTCGCTGTGCTCATGGCTGCACAGCACCAGATCCGCCTCCAGCGGCGGCAGGCTGAGTCCGGGCACGCTGCCCGGAGCATAGGGGTCCAGCACCGCGGAGCCGTCCTCCGTCTCCACCAGAAAGCAGGAATGGGCATACCAGGTGATCTTCATGGTGATCTCCTCCTGTTTTGGATTTGTCCCTATTATACCATAGATGCAAAGCATCTATGGTATAATATGTCATGTTTTTCGGTTGCCGCGTCAGCGGCGAGAAAAACGACTTCAAATCGTATCATAACGGCATCTATGCCGTTATTATACCAGAGCGCCGGCGGCCCTGGCAAGAGGCCCAAGGCCAAAATGCGCGGCTGCGCCATCGCTCGCCCCCCGCCGAAGGCGAGGGGGGCTTGGGTCCGGCGGTACAGCGCAGAGAGGGGGTATTCGCAGGTCCAGCGGCCCCTCTCCGTCACTTCGTGACACCTCTCCCCGACCCGGGGAGAGGCAAGCGCGCTATCGTGACACCTTCCCCCGCGCGGAGAGAGGCAAGCCCGCTTTGTGCTGATTTCCAAAAGCTTCCTTTCCGCCCAGGCCGCCGGCTAAAAAGGGTGTTGACCCCCAGTGCGCAAAATGTTAAGATATACTGTACAAAAATATTCCGGGAGGAAACTGCCATGCGTTACAGCCGCGGCACGCGGGTCATTCTGGCCTTTCTGGTCTTTGTGATCTTCGCCGCCTATTCTTATCTGCAGATCGCCGGGTATGAGGAGCTGCGCGCTCCCGCCCAGGCCGCCGACACCGCCGCCCCTGCCGAGGCCGCGGAAGCCCCCGTCCAGGAGGAGATCCCCGTTGCTTCCGATCCTCAGGCCGAGACGCCCGCCGTCCAGCCGGAGCAGGGCCTCATCACCGCCCCCGCCCAGGAGGCTCAGCCCACCGAGGAGCCGGTCCCCACGGTGGACCCCAACTCCCCCTACGGCAAGGCCCTGGCCAACGCCGCCGCCAAGGGGCTGCCTCAGCCCCCCGATGTGGACGTAACCAGCTGGGAGTTCACCCTGGTCAACGGTGACCACTCCATCGGCCAGTATGAGCCGGAGCATCTGGCTTACCTGCACCAGACCCTGGACGAAACCGACATTCAGACCTCCTACAACGGCAACCGCTGCCCGGTGGACCTCCGCATTGCCGAGGCGCTGATCGCCATGGGTCGGGGCTGCAAGGACGCGGGCCTGCCCATCTTCCTGTCCTCCGGCTACCGCAGCTACGGCGACCAGGCCGCAAACTTCACCCGGGTCTGCCAGAACAACGGCATCACCGACGGCAAGGACGGCGCCGGCCACTACATCACCATGCCCGCCGGCTGCAGTGAGCACCAGCTGGCCCTCTGCTGCGACATCACCGACCGGTACTATGAGATCAAGAGCGCCGATATCGTGAAGAGCGACACTGTGGAATGGCTGCTGGCCCACTGCGCGGAATACGGCTTCGTGCAGCGCTTCCCCGCAGGGAAGGAGGACGCCACCGGCGTCATGAACGAGACCTGGCACTTCCGCTATGTGGGACTGGAGGCCGCCCGCTACATGACCGACAACAACCTGGTCCTGGAGGAGTTTTTGAGCCTCTATGGCGTGGAGTAAGGAGGATGCCATGAAGAACCGTATCCTTGCGGGCCTTCTGGCCGCGCTGCTGATGGTCGTCTGCATCCTGGCGATCCCCGCTCCCGCCGCATCCGCCCAGGAGGCGGAGACGGAGGAGACCGCGGCGGAGCCGGAGACCACCGAAACACCGGAGCCCACGCTGCCGCCGGTATCCGCGGAAAAGCCCACGGTCCCGGAGATCTCGGACCCCCTGCCCAATGTGGACATCCACAGCTGGGAATTCACCCTCTGCAACTCCTATAACTCCCGGGGCTGGATCACCTGCCAGCGGGGCAATCTGGAGGGCATCGGCATCGATGAGCGGATCCAGGAAGCGGCCGCCACCCTCATGGCAGACGCCAGAGCCGCCGGCTACTCCATCTATGTTGCCCGGGCCTACCTGAACACCGAGTGGCTGGAGAATATGTATCTGACCACCCTTTGGGTCTGCAACTATGACCCCGTGCTCGCCGCCCGCAGCTTCCAGGGTCCCGGCGTCAGCGAGCATCAGACCGGCCTTGCCATTGACTTTACCGACACCATCGGCCATGCCGCCAACTATGAGTTTCAGTTCGAGGATCCGGAGATCTTCGATTCCGAGCTCTACGCCTGGCTGATGGAACACGCCGCAGACTACGGCTTTATTTTCCGCTACCCCGCCGAAAAGGCCCCCTGGTACGGCGTCTCCTGCCCCCATGCCCATTTCCGCTATGTGGGCGTGGAAGCCGCCAAATTCATGGTCGAGCACGATCTCTGCCTGGAGGAGTTCATCTCCCTCTACGATCCGGACGCGGTCTACGTCCCCGATAATGGCCGCTTGGCGTAAGCGAGAAGAGACCTGCCTTTCTCAAAACGCAAAAAAGCACCCTTGAAAAGGAGTTTCACACGCTTTTCAAGGGTGCTTTTTCTGTTATACCAGGCGGATCTCCCGGCAGGAGCCGGGGCCGAAGGTCTTTTCCATCCCGTCCTTGTAGGTCTCGAAATAATCGGAAGGCATCAGGGCCTGGACACAGCCGGCAAAGCCGCCGCCGTGGACCCGCCAGGCGCCGCGGCCTTCCAGCAGCTCCCGGCTCCGGCTCAAGCCCTCAGCCAGCTTGGTGTCCCCGGTGGCGCTGGTGATGATGTTGTTCAGCAGCTTTTCCGAGGAGCGGCCGGACTCGTTCATGAGGCGCATATAGGCTTCCCCGTCCCCATTTTTCAGGGCGTCCCGCATCAGAGGGACACGCTCGTTCTCATCGAAGAAGTGCATGGCCCGCCGCACGGGGCGGTTGGCCGGATCCCAGCCCTTGGCCCGGAATTCCGCCGGGTCCACATCCGCCAGCACGCCCTTGTCGAAGAGGTTGGCGATATAAGTCATATCCGCCGGGATGCGGGCATAGGAGCTGTCCAGGCCGGCGTGGCTGCCGCCGGTCTCCGTGAGGCACATGGTAAGCCCCATGGAAGAGAAATCCGCCTCCAGGCGCTGGATCTCCCGGGTCTTGAAGTCCACATACACGGTGCCGCCCAGGGAGCAGACCAGCTGGCTCATAAGGCCGCAGGGCTTGCCGAAGAAGCGGTTTTCCGCCTCCTGGGCCGTCTTGGCGATGACCACGGGATCCACCTTGCTGTCGTTGTACAGCTCGTTCAGGATCCGCCCCACCAGCACCGAAAAGGCCGCCGAAGAGGAAAGGCCCACACCCACAGGCAGGGTGCTGCGGAGCTCCGCGTCAAAGCCGCCGATGCTGAGTCCCAGGTCCTTGAAGGACGCCGCCACGCCCCGGATCAGGGCGATGGGGGAGCCGAACTCTCTGGGCCGCACGCTCAGCTGATTCAGCGGCACCTCCAGCAGCCCGTAGCCCTGGGTCTTGACCCGGATCACATCGCTGCTGTTCCCCTCGACCTTGGCAGTCACGCCCATATGGACCGTGGAGGCCAGGATCCTTCCGTTCTGATGGTCGGTATGATTGCCGGCAAGCTCTGTCCTGCCGGAAACGCTGAAGTTTTTCTTCACAAGCTCCCCCTGTTCTCCGCATGCTCTCCATCACTTTTTATCAGAATAAACCATGGGCAGTTCAAAGTCAATCGGAAATCCATTGTTTTCCAGGGAATTTTTGCACAGGAAACAAAGGCCTTGCCATTTCCATACGCGGGCCGTATAATATGGATAAGAACAGGCAAATCAGATTACAGGAAAGGGAGAGTTTTGTTATGCTTCCAGAAAAGATCCTCGGTTTCGGCATCAGCAAAAGCTGCATCCGCGAGCTGGCCGCCTACGGCGCAAGGCGCAAGGCGGAGATCGGCGCGGATCAGGTCTTCGACTTCAGCCTCGGCAATCCCAGCGTGCCGGCCCCCCCCTGCGTGGAAGAGGCCATCCGGGAGCTGCTGAGCCTGGACAGCACGTCCCTCCACGGCTACACTGCGGCCGCAGGTCTGCCCAGCCTGCGCAGGACCATTGCAAAGGACCTGCAGGAGCGCTTCTCCCTTCCCGCCCGGGAGGATCTCATCTACGTCACCTGCGGCGCGGCGGCTGGTCTTGCCATCTGCCTGCACGCCCTTGTGCTCCCAGGCGAGGAGGTCATCGCCTTTGCCCCCTTCTTCCCCGAATACCGCATGTTCACCGAGGGCGTGGGCGGGAAGCTGGTAACGGTGCCCCCGCTGGCGGATCTGCAGCCGGATCTGGCGGCCCTGGAACAGAGCATCACGGAAAAGACCAAGCTGGTCATCGTGAACACCCCCAACAACCCCTCCGGCGTGGTTTTGTCCGAGGAGAGCCTGAAAAAGCTCTGCGGCATCCTCCACGCGGCGGAGCTGCGCTTCGGCCACCCCATCTACCTGGTCTCCGACGAGCCCTACCGGGAGCTGGTGTATGACAGGCAGCCCGTCCCCAGCATCCTGCGCTTCTACGACAACGCCATCCTGGATTACTCCTACAGCAAGTCCCTCTCCCTGCCGGGCGAGCGCATCGGCTATCTGGCTGTGAGCACCCGGATGGAGGACGCCGCCACCGTCTTTGCCGCCATCTGCGGCGGCGGCCGGGTCTGCGGCTTTGTCAACGCCCCCAGTCTGATGCAGCGGGTCATCGAAAAGTGCATCGACAAGACCTCGGATATCTCCATGTACAAGGTGAACCGGGACCTGCTCTACAACGGGCTCAGGGAGCTGGGCTTTGACTGCGTGTATCCCGACGGCGCCTTCTACCTCTTCATGAAGACCCCGGAGCCCGACGCCAAGGCCTTTGCCGAGCGGGCCAAGAAGTACGAGCTGCTCCTGGTCCCCAGCGATGATTTCGGCGTCCCCGGCTATGTCCGCATCGCCTACTGCGTCTCCGCGGATCAGATCCGCCGCTCCATGCCCGCCTTCCGGAAGCTGGCGGAGGAATACGGCCTCTGCTGACGTCTGCCTCATAAAAAAGGTTCTATAATAAATGTTGGGGTAGCGAAGCCGAAAGGCAGAGCTACACCCAACATTTTTTGTAAATTGAGAAAAAAAGAGTAGAGCATA
>OCTW011617121.1_pt1 | contig 10222 bp, 5 predicted proteins | sample 1539671 | NCBI WGS metagenome assembly OCTW01 (sample SAMN02144230, study PRJEB22623) | gut metagenome | biome: sheep rumen | host: Ovis aries | place: New Zealand
CTTCTTTTCAGGCACCGCGTCCGCATTGGCGGGAACGCTGCCCGTATACTGGTAGGTCACAGTATTGCTGTTGATCTTCCAGTTGCCCGTCACGGTCACGTCCTTGTCAGGCATGGTCTCTACTTCGCCGTTCCAGCCGTTGAAGCTGTAGCCTTCCAGGGTGGGCACGGTCGCTGCAGGCACCGCCGCGCCGTACGCATAAGTCGCTTCCGCAGGCACTGCAGGCGCGCCAGTCGGTACTTCACCTGTGTAGCTGTAAGTCACCTTGTGGCTGTTGATCGTCCAGCTGCCCGTCACGGTCACGTCCTCGTCAGGCATGGTCGTCACTTCGCCGTTCCAGCCGTTGAAGGTATAGCCTTCCAGCGTCGGTACAGCCGCCTTAGGCACTGTAGCGCCATACTCATAGGTCGCTTCCACAGGCACCGCGTGCGCGCCTTCCGGAATCGTTCCCGTGTAGCTGTAAGTCACCTTGTGGCTGTTGGGTTTCCATACAGCTACGAGAGTGATATCTTCATTAACAACTGTATTGAAGTCGTAATCACTACCGTTCAGCTGCCACTTCACAAATGTATAGTGTTCTCTTGTCGGATCAGCAGGCTTAGTCGCTTTTCCGCCCTTGTCAAAAGACTGAGCCTGAACGCTGGTTCCTCCGGCACTGTCGAAAGTGACAGTAACCGGCTGAGCTTTTTTGCTAAAGTGTGCAATATAGGTACGAGCTGTCCAGATTCCCTGTGTTGCGTTCGGATCGTCCGTTATCTCTGGGATGATTTTAACATTTTCTGATGTGGAATTGTTTGTAAGCGGATATTCGGTATCTCCAACCTTTATCGTCCAGTGCGAGAACTCATAACCAGGATTAGCTGCTACAGCAGACCCCTTTATGAACTCTGACGTTCCGTTAACCACGCCTGCATTGCGATTTCCTGATCCGCCATTTGAACCATCCAGGTATCCCATACCCTTGCTTTGATCCTCATCAGCTACCTTGAAGGATACATTTACCCGTTGCTCTTCGAAATGTCCATGGAACTCAAAGTTGTTGTTATTCTGAGCATACCCTGGAATTGTATAGGTCTGAACCGTCTTTCCGTTATAATGCCAACCTATGAAATCGTATCCGATGATGCTGGGTGTATCTTTCAGTTTTACCGTATCGCCACGGTGGTACTTTCCGTTGTCAATCGGAACTGTGTATTCCGGCGCTGTATTTGCATTATCCAATACATAGCTTACGGTCACCGTCGGAATGGCTTCCCATGAGCCTCTGATCTGAACATCATAATTCGGAACAGTTACGGTTGTAACCGTGCTTCCATTAAACTTCCAACCGGTAAAGGAATACCCTTCCATAGATGGCTCTTCAGCAACTGTTACAATTGTTCCTTCTGGATAATCCTGCGTGCCGGGCAGTTTGGGTGCTCCGGAAGGAGTAAAATCGTAATAATATGTGACTGAATGTCTTTTTTCCGATTGTTGAGAAGCTGCTGCTTCCAGATAAATATATCCTATTCCCGACGAAGGAGTAGTAAAATAGACCTTCCCTTCCGACATAGAAACACTTGCGTTTTCACCTGTAACAGCTATTTCGCCATCAGTATTTCCATAATGATTTGTAAAGAAATACTTTGTGTTTGCTTCAAGTTCTATTTCATCTCCAACCGGGATATTACCATTGATAACCGCCTCAGGTGTTGTGCCATCCCGCATTAAGTTATACGGAGACCACCAGGAACCCGATACCTTATTTTCCAACTTGATTTTAACAGTATTTCCAGAACCCGCTGATCCGGATCCGTCAGAGGTTGTTGGCACTACCGTTCCGGAACCGCCCTTGTTTTCCAGTTTGTAATACAGAACTATATCATCACTGCCGGTCCAAATGATATGTTTGGGGTTAGTCGTAATGATGTTCGCAATGGACGCATTCTGATCGAACGTATAACCATAATAGCCAAGATGGTATTTTTCACCGTTTCTGGAGAGGAAATCCGTTGTGATATCAATGTACTTTGTATCAAGGACAAAAGGCATGAACTTGCCGATAGGCTTCTCGTTCACCTCATTCAGTATAATATGATCACCGGAATACCCGTCTACGGATTTGATCAATTCCTGGGTATTCAGATAATCATTGCTTATACCTTGCTGTCCAAAGGCCAGTCCGGCTTCCCCGTTCTGAAGGTCACCAAAAGTCCGCTTGGTTTCCCTTCCATGATCATCATAAATCATGATGTAGCGGACATGAATCGATGCGCCCGTGGTAGGTTGCACATAGAAGGTCAGCATGTTGTTAGTACTGTTCCAGGCACGATCCATCGCTCCATTACATCCCGGAATGGATGCCGGAGAATAAGAGGACGGGTTACCTGTCACGCCTGTTTTTCCGTACTCCGTCAAGAGCAGGTTCTTCCCGGAATAAGTATACTGCCCCTTGATAATATACTGGACATTAAATGTCCTGTTATTCTCATTCGGCGGCGTCGCAGTGCTTAATTCGCCCAAATATATAGGAAAGCCTTCCCCTCCATCGCTGATTACCGGAGGAATCGGTCCTTCTCCCTCGGCATCCGTTGCTGCGATTGCGGAGATAGGTGCCATATCAATCACCATAATCAACGCAAGCAGCCAAGCCAGGAATCTGCTTATTCTGGAATTTCTCATGCTGATCTTCCTTTCAATGGACGGTTTGTTTCTCTACGTTGCCGGTTTTCCGGCTCATCAATCGTTGAATCTCATTCCACGGGCGTCAGGATAATAAAGTAACGATATTTTGCGTTCTCTTCGTTGATGATGAACCGATATTCCATCGTGTTTTCACCTTCGATAACAGTCCGCTCTCCGGTATCTGGATCTTCGCGCTCCCATCTGATATCGACATTGCCCGTATAGGATCCGCCGCGTTCTGCTGTCAGGATGATTTCGGTCCCAACATAAACGCTATCCTGGCCTTCGTGATTAGAGTGTACTGTCACTGTCAGGATATCATCCCACTGCGCATACAGGGTCACATCCCCGTCCGCGGTGATGTTCTCGCCGGAGGCGTAAGCCGTTCCGCTGCCGTCCTTCTCGGTGTTCCATCCTTCGAAGGTATAGCCTTCCATCGTCGGGGTCAGCACCTGTCCCTTGCTGTCCGCACCGGCGGTAACATTCTCTTCACCCGCCGTCATCTGGAAGCCCAGGGGCATGTTCTTCACTTCGTTCTTCTGCTCGCCTTCCACGTTGGTGCTGTAGGCGATGCTGTTTCCGGCCCGTTTGCGGATAACGCCGTCCACGTGCCAGGAGCCTGCGTATTTCAGCACGTACCAGTGTACGTACATGGTTTCGGGGTCATAGTCCGCAACCAGCGCCTTGATCTGTTCGTCAGTGGGGAAAGCCTTCAGGTTTGCCGTAACCGCGTTGGCCACATGGTTTCCCTCGACCGGCTTGCCGGCTTCCACATCCACGAACCACTTGCCGATCTTTACGGTATCCTCAACCACGATCTCCTTCGTGTAGGCGGATTTCGGGTAATCGCCGGGTTCGTCCGGGATCGTTCCGTCCTTGCGGATGTAGAAATTGGCGGTGGCAGGTTTCTCATTGAACACCGCGTACAGCTTTTCCGCTCCTTCACCGACCCGGTAGGTGTCTCCGGGCTGATAGATTTCGCGGTAGGTATTGTTCTTTCCTTCTACGTTATTGTAGATGTTGTTGTCCTTGGACCATCCGATAAAGGCGGTCCCGTTCTTTGTTCCGTCATATCCGGGCAGGGTGACGGCGGCACCGGGCTGGACTTCCTTCGCTGCCGGCAGGGTGCCGTCCTTGCCGTTGTTGGCGTCAAACGCGAGGACCGTGCTGTCCGGGGAAACCGCTGACGTCAGGGTAAACCACTCGCTCTTGTCTTTCCCTTCGCCCTTATCGTATGCGCCGTACCCGCCTCGGCTGTTTCCGCCGAGGTTGTTCAGGGCCCGGGCCGTTCCGTTAGTGAAACGGTATTGCCCGTTGAATTCCTGGATCAGCACCGGCGCTTCCGTATCGGAGAGGCGGACGCCGCTGCCGGTGATCTCCAGGTATTTGCCGTTATCCGCCTGCAGGGTGTACCAACTGCCGTCCTTCTGCGTAAAGGTCCAGGAGGCGATCTGTCCCTCCGGGCTGAAGGCCTTTCCGGATTCCGTCCTGTAGTACGGTACGGATTTGATCTTCGTTCCGTCGATGGTTTCCGCAACCGCCGCGCCGCCGGTCTTTTCGTTGATCAGGGCAAATCTGCCGTTCAGCCCTGCCGGACCGTCGGCAACCAGTTCCTTTGCCTGCAGGGTAATCCGGGTCTGGTCGCTGTACTGCGTAGTTCCCTTCACGACGCCCATGCCGTTCTGGTCCCGGCACTGCACGGTATACGCGGTGGCGTTGTCCTCAGCAGATGTCAGGAATACATTGTTTCCGTTGAACCGCGCCAGGATGTTCTGGGGCGTTCCGGAAACCGCAAGTCCGCTTTCGCTGATGTTCAGGTATCCCGCGTCGGTGCGGACGGTATACCAGTCGCGCACCACATGCTCAAAGGTCCAGTAGGAAACGTTGTCTCCGGGGAAAATTCCATGGTTGTCGTTATTGGTTATATAGGCCACGGTCTTCACGGCACCTGCCGCGTCCGCCGCCAGCAGGTACTTGCGGCTGTTGGCGAAGGTGACTGCCCACTCGCCGGAAATGTCCTTCGTGGGAGCGGTGGCGACGCTGCTTTCGGAAACCAGGAAGAACTTCTCGTTGTCTCCGTTTCCGGTCTTCCAGGCGCCAAAGCCGTCTTCGGTCTTCAGGTTATAGTTGTTCAGTCCGGTTTCCCCGGCGGTAATGTAGTAGGCGTTCCCCGTTGCCTTCACCAGCAGCTTCTGGGCGGAAGCCTCGTCCGTGTTCTCCAGGCTGGCGCTGTTCCCGCTGATCCGCATGTAGGCTCCGGTGTTCCGGGAACGGATGGTGTAGTAGTCTCCGCTCACGTGGGTAAACACCCATACAGGAACGGTAACGGAGTCGAAGAAGGCCAGGCCGTTCTTCTCCGAATATGCCAGGGCGTTGATCCGGCCGTTGCCCCCTTTCCAGGCCTTGTCGTCCACAACGGACTTCCTGTTCCTCGTCACCAGGAGGTAGCTTCCCGACAGGTCGTTGGCCGCGGGGGTATCCGGTATAACGGAAATATCGGCAGAGAAGGAAGCCTTCTTGCCGTTCTTCCATTTGAACACCAGCTGTTTTGCGGCGGCGTCAAAGGTCCAGGTAACGTCGTCATTTCCGCCGTCCTCTGCCCTCATGCCTGCAAGGGGGTAATACAGCCGGACCAGGTCCGTGGATTCCGGAAGGGTTTCTTCCGTGTTGTCCGCGTTTTCCGGTTCGCTGACCGCCAGCTTCAGTGTATAGCTGCCGTTCGGATCTGCTGTTCCGGGATCGGCAACCGTCTGCCCGTCGGCGTCCGTAACGGCGGCGGACTGAACAAAGGTGGAATCCAGCTCGGCCGTGTTCAGCGTCACTTCAATGGAGAAGCCGCCGGACTGCGCTCCGTCCGCAAATGCGGGCACCGCGCCGATAACCATAGCCGCCGCCAGCAGCAGGGCGGTCAGTTTGAAGCAGCGATTCTTTTTCATGCTGATCTTCCTTTCAATACAATCAGGCGATACATCGGAACAGGCGTCCGGGATCACAGCCCCGGACGCGGATCGGGTCATCAGTCAACGGTGCTCACGCTGACGCGGTAGATGTACTTCGCGTTCTCCACGGTCAGCTCGTAGCTGTAAACCTTGCTGTTGGCACCTTCAATGTCACTCCAGTGTTCATTGTCGGTGCTGTACTGCCACTGGTAGGTCAGTTCCGCGTCGCCGAAGCCCGCGGGAACCGCCTTCAGGGTAATCTTCGTTCCCAGGTAAACTGCCTCGCCTTCCGGCACGCTGACTTCGATATCCACCACCGGCTCGCCGGTGATGAAGAACCTGCCGGAAACGTAGCTGACGCGGTAATTGCCCTGCTTCTCCTCGCCGGCGGCCTCGATGATGTATTCGCCGACGCCCTCGCCGGCCTGGCGGGTCAGGGTATATTCAATCGTATCTTCTCCGAACAGGCCGGCCACGGAGGCGGTAAGCTCCGGATCTGCCTGTCCCTCCTCCTTGGAAGCCTCGTTCGCGGTGACGGTCACCGGAGCGGGAGTGATCTTCAGGAAGCTGTTGTTGACAACGAAGCGTGCGGCAACGTTCGGGTCGTCATAGGTGAACTCCGCCTTTTCAAGATCCAGGATGTAGGTACCGCAGTCTGTGGCCTTCACGCCCAGGTCTCCGGTAACCTTCACCTTCTCCGGATCAAACTCGTCGTCATTGCTGGTGGCGACATAGCGGTCCAGCACCTGTTCCTCGCCGTTATAGACCGTGTTCTCATTTTCGCCGTTGATCACGATGACCATCGCCCGCTTCGCGGCCGGGGCCTGTGCTTCCGGTTCCCCTGCGGGCGCTTCCGCGGGCTCTTCCGCGGGCTCCTCGGCGGGTCCTTCAGCAGGCTCCTCCGCAGGCTGCCCTTCCTCAATCTCCGCGTTCACTTCCTGGAGGATCGGTTCCGGATCGATGACCGTGATGTCCACGCTGTCCATCTGACGGCCTGCCTGCGCGGTAACGGTTGCGGTGCCGTCCGCCACCGCCGTGACCAGGCCGTCCTCATCGATGGTGGCAACCGCCGGGTTTCCGGAAGTCCAGGTCACGGTGTAGTCCTCGTTGACATCCAGCTGCAGTGTCTGTCCCATGAGGACCACGGTGCCCTTGCTGGCAACGATCTCGAGCTCTTCCTTATATCCTTCCGGGCTTCCGACGATCGTTCCGCTGGAGTAGGTGGCTCCCAGGGCGGGTGCCAGCTGTACTGCCATCAGGAGGGCGACCAGGCCTGCCGTAATCTTTTTCATCGTTTTCTTCATTTTCATCTTCCTCCCCGTCTGTTCGGGTCCGTCATGCTTCGGTTCGCTCCGTCCGCCGGATTACTCGTCCACCGAGACCGTCAGCCGCCAGCTGTACAGGATCGTGTCCTTCCTGGCCACGAAGGAGTGGGTCGGCCCGTTGGCTCCTTCCACGTCCACCCAGCCTTCGCCGTCTCCCCGGTCCACCTGCCACTGGTACTTAACGTCCACGCCGTCAAAGCCGATCAGCTTGCTGTACAGGGTGATGATCTCGTTTTCAATCACGACTTCCTTCCGGGAGGAGGTGATCTTCACCTGGCGCTCAACAGGCTTGTCCGGATCGGGCTCTTCCGTTTCTTCCGGTTCATCCCAGACCGGGCCTTCCTCCTCGGGTTCCTCCTCCGGCTCGGTGACGGGCGCTTCGGGTGCTGCGGGCGATTCAGGCTGTGCCGCCTGCTCCTCCAGGGATGCCGGATCCAGCCGGTCCTTCGGAATGGTGAATGTATCCGATGTGTAAAGCTTGTCATCCGCAAAAGCTGCCGCCGCAATCCCGGCCAGCAGGGCAATCACTGTCAGCAGTGCAATCAGTTTCATGGTTTTCTTCATCGCGTTTCACCTCATCAGTCGCTGTTCGTACGAGTCTCGGGGAATCTATCGTAACGGTTACATGATATAGAATCATCCGCGGGCTGAAGGTTACATATCCTTTGCTTTCTCCCGATCCCGGATGTGTCTTTCCGGAGACGCTCCGCCATCGGGATTCATTGCCCGCGCCCGGCCGTTTCCACTCCCGGGAGCGCTTGGTTTATCACTTCCCGGCGGTTTTAAGGCCATATATGGAATCCCGGGTATCCGGGAATCATCCTACTATTATTATAGCAAACACCGGTCATATTCCGGTTACATATTGCCCTCTGTTGAAAGAAATTGATATAACGTCAAGCCTCCGGTTTGGCCGGGGGTTGCTCCTCAAGGGGCTTTCCCTGGGAGGAGAGAGGGCCTACACGGTAATTGAAAACGATGTTGCTGTTGGGGAAGCTGCGGTAGAATACGCGTTTGATGCGCTCCAGCACCATGCCGCCGGTGTTGTAGTTGACCGTCGGGAGCAGCAGGGCGAAAATGGTAGGCGCAAAACGGGTGATCGTATCACCCTTGCGCAGGTTTTTCCGCAGGATTTCCAGCAGTCCGTTCATGATGTTGTCCTGCCGCATGCTGTCGATCTCCTTGTCGTTGTAGGGGGAGATCATGATGATGGCCAGGAACATGGTGGCGCCCAGCCGTTCCAGGTTGCGCATCTGCAGGTTGAAGATTTCCTTGAATACGGTATATTCACACACGAAGGCGCCGCGGCGCTCGCCGCTTTCGCGCAGTTCGTTGCGGATGGATTCGAGGTTGAAGTCCAGGGTCTTCCCGGCGGACACGATCTGCTTGTAGAATTCCTGCAGGTCTTCGCTGGGCTGCACGCCCAGGTACCGGTAGTTCAGCTGCACAACGTGCTTGTACTGCACGAGGGCTTCCCCGGTCCGGTTGATCTTGATCAGGGCCGACATGAGCTCCATGTGCAGCCGGTCGTCAAAGGAATCCACGTCCAGGGCCTTCCGGCACACGCTGACGATGTCGGCGTACTGGGCCTTGCTCTTCAGCAGTTCGATATAGGCGTAGACGGCCGCCATATATTTGTTGTGAAGGGTGGTTGCCTTGGCCAGCGCCCATTCGTTCTGGTCGCTGTGCTGCAGCAGGTCGCCCTCGTATTTTTCCAGCAGCAGGTTGTACAGCCGGCGCTGCTCCGCCGGGGGAACGTTGTTCTCGCTCAGGCGCTCGAAGATCGCGTCGATCTCGTACAGGTCAATGGTCATTCCCTCGATGCATTCCCAGTGGTAGGACCCCCGGTCCGAAACGATGCATTTCCCCAGCTCGGGATCGATCTGGTTGAGCAGCACCCGGAGACGGGAAACCAGCGTTTTCAGCGCGTTTTCCGGGTTTGTGCTCTTCTCTTCGTCCCACAGGGTGGTCAGGAGCTTCTGGTTCGGAACCGGCGCTCCCTCGTTCAGGATCAGATACTGAATCAGGGCGGCACCTTTCTTGGACTTGGAAGCCAGGTGGTCCGTCTTCTTCTCATCGATATATATCAGGAAATGATCCATCATCTGGATGCGAATCGTATCTGCCACTCACAGCCCTCCCACATGCGCGGATCACGCACCGCCGCATCGAAAATATCCCTTTGGATATTTGGTTACATTATAACAATTGCAGACATCTTTGACAAGTATTTCCACTGAATTCCGATCCGGAACCCGCGTGGAAAAAGGCTTCACCGGAATAAAGAAGGCACGGCCTGTTCGGCCGTGCCAGAAAGGAGAAAAGAAGATGAAGAAGGAGATTTGTCAGTCTATGGAGTAGAGCACCACGCGGTACTCGCGCTCCAGGTTGTCCGCGGTGAGTGTGTAACTGTACTTCTCGCCGCTGGCGATGGTGTACCATCCCCGCTCGTCATCGTCGTTGGCTTCCCAGATCAGCCGGTAGCTGAGGTCCGCGTCCCGTACTTTGGCTTCCAGCTTGATCTCATCGCCGAACCGGAGCAGTCCTTCGTTGGTCATCTTGATTTCGGCCGTTCCGTTGAACTCCATCCGCTCGTAGTTGGCCGCGTCGTCAAATCGGTCCAGCAGGTCCTCGGAAACATACCCGGCGTCCCAGTCCTCCAGGATAATGGTTTCGCCGTCCTCTTCCTCGTCCCAGTCCTCGTCCCAGTCCTCCTCGTCCTCGTCTTCCCATTCATCCTCCGGGGTGTCCAGCTCGGGAGCGGGCTCCCCTTCGATGGCTTCAGACTGGGCCGCTTCCTCAGCAGCCTTCCTGGCAGCCTCTTCCTCGGCGGCTTTCCGGGCAGCTTCTTCTTCGGCAGCCTTCCGGGCAGCTTCTTCCTCGGCAGCCTTCCGGGCGGCTTCTTCTTCAGCAGCCTTCCGGGCAGCTTCTTCTTCGGCAGCCTTCCGGGCAGCTTCTTCCTCGGCAGCCTTCCGGGCGGCTTCTTCCTCGGCAGCCTTCAGGGCTTCCTCATCCTCCGCAGGCGCCTGCTCCGCTTCCGCCGCAGGAATCTCACCCTCCGCCAGGGCGCTTCCGGTTACATGAATCGGACCCTTTGCGAAGAGATTTGTTACATTATATCCGCCAGGGAACGAACCAAGAGCCAGAACCAGCGCCGTGAAGAACGCTGCCAGCCTCAGGGTCTTTGTAATCTTTGTCATGTGGGATCGTCCCCTCCTTTCCACGTTTGCGCATCTGGGACCTTTTTCCCTTTTGCACCCTTATTGTACCATATTACGGTTATATAAACGGTTA
>OCTW011484194.1_pt1 | contig 10221 bp, 12 predicted proteins | sample 1539671 | NCBI WGS metagenome assembly OCTW01 (sample SAMN02144230, study PRJEB22623) | gut metagenome | biome: sheep rumen | host: Ovis aries | place: New Zealand
TTCATTTGTGTATGTATCTCCTAAATACTTTCCTCGATAAATACTTGAATGAAATCCAGCGCCAGTGCCTGTTAATGTTTTTTTATCTACGTTGAATAGGATATTATCAAATTCCTCAATCGCATCTGATACAGTCTCAATATCTATGAAATCGTTATTATCCGGTACCGTGATTTTATAATTAGTCGTTTTTCTGCTCACTCTTTATTCACCTCTTCGTAAGTTTTTATAAGTTTTATTCTGATATGATTTATAAGTCATATCAGAATAATCATTAAATGATTTACCTTCGATAATATTTTTGTTCTTGGCTTCGTTCCAAGTACTTCCTGCAAGCTGTCTCCACGTCTTATCGCGTAATTCTCTATAGTGATAGAAGCGATATGACAATTCGATATGCATGTTAACTGGCACAATGCTTTCTAGAAAGCTTTTTACAACATCATACTGATTTGCTCTTGATAAAGGCACCTCAACGTGCAGGGTTATATTTTTAGTGTCCTCTTCTACAACGATCTCATCGCCACATAATTCTATTAAACGTTTTTTCAACCCATTGAATGTATAAGGGGACATCTCATACCACCTAGACTGTACACGTAACCTCCTATCTTCTAGGCTGTCAGTGTCAAGCGGTACAATGCCTAAGATTTTTTCTCGTCTCGCGATACCGTACTCAGTACTAGTTTCTATGAAGATGTCATTGTGGACATCTTCATAGTCATCTACCAGTTTGCTTACATATTTGTCAGTTAATTCGTAAAGCTGCTTAATTTGTGGGATTTCTAGCAATACGTCAGGCGTTTCCATTTTTCTTAATTCGGCCATCTAATCACCCCACATCAATATTTTTTAGGGTTGGTACAGTATACTCATCCAATTTGAGGTTACTAGCTGAATCATTGATTCTTACATTGCCCACATCTAGTACTCCATCAATATTGATAAGTGCATTTTCAATACCTGAAATACGTACAACAAGATTAGAACTGTCTTCCCACGACATTCTCAAATTGGTGAAATACTTTTCAAGTGCAGTCCTGATTGCTTCTTTTAAAGCATCGTACGAGTATCCCGCTTCATATTCAAGAGTAGCACTGACTGTGATATCTGTAGACAAAGCACTTAGTACCTGTACTTTATGCCCGATAGGAGCTTTTCCATATCCTCCACCACTTGAATCAGCAGGATCTATGTATTCCTTCAGTTCGTTTAGAAGCGAATCGCCAGGTAATGCGTACCCGTCGGCCAACACGTAAAGTGTTATATATTCATCGTCTTCAGATCGTCTCTTTACCTTGCATGCTTCCGCACCATCAAATTCATCTACAAGATTCTTGTAATATGCTCTATTCCCTGCATATTCTCTATCAAAAAAGAATTCCATTCGTCGTGCACGATAGACTTCAGTCTCTTCTTCATCAGTTCCAGGAATAACGCATGACTCGATATAGCCTTCCTCAAATCCATCTAGAGCGTCCATTGGCTCGATATTGCCAACAAATGCTCCTGCATCTATTCCAGGCTCTACAGACTGGAAATTGTACTCATAGTACGTTTCATCATCAACTACGCTTGAGTCAAGATACTCAACTGCAATATAGCTGTAATCAGCATCGGTAGCAGTAAAGATATCTCCAATCTCACATTGCACATTAAGCTTGCCTTTTACCACAGCTGAAGTACCTTCATCTACAAGAAGACCAACTTCAGCGCCACTTTCTATCAAATGCTCTCTATCCATCGTGTCAATCAATAAGTTCTGATCAATGTTATCAATATCGATGTATGCTTCTTCTAATCGTGCAGCCATTTTAGAGACTGCAATATCCATGAAAGAGCCTTCCTGCGCATCTACTCCATAATCTTCATGAAGCGATGCAAGCATATCTTCTTTAATGTTTTCATACGTCTTGCTATCAAATCTCGACATTATTCATTTCCCCCTCTCCGAAGTCAGTTAACATCTTGAAACTGCAAGTGAGATGACTTCCTGAAAAAGTACTTGTGAATTCATCGATACCTTTGATGTATTTATTTTGTGTAAGACATTCTTCAATCATTCTCTGACATTCCGCCTCAATGTATCCTTGATCAAAAGAATATCCTAAGAGCGTATCAATCTCACTTCCATAGTCATCTCCGAACATTTCATAGCGAAACCTTGCAATGCTTAAAGCAATTCTCGCCCACTGCATGCATGCATTAAGTCCACTGACTTTTGAACTTGATATATTGCCATCGCTCATAAGAGCAAAGTCTCTATATTCAACTTCATTATCAGTATCAGCGATTGAGTTCACGTCATCGCTTTCGATTGTCAGTGGATACTGTTCTGTATCAAGTCCTTCTAGTAAGTCGTTATCTTGTGTAATATAATCTTCATCCATGAGGCAACCTCCTTAAATGATTTTGCCCAACATAACTATAAGAGACTCGTTAGGCTTAAACAAAAGAACATCGTCGCCAGCCTTTAGATCATCCAGATAGACTGATTTCAATGTTCTATAATCTTTTCTATTTAGCACCACTCCGTTTATTCTGATTTGGTGTTTTTTGTTTACAACTGTACCCACGATGAGTGCTGCACCAGGCTGTGCACCTTTTGCAATTTCTTTAATGACAGATGCAAGTCTAGACGAACCTGCTACATTCTCTCTCATTGTTATTTAATCCTCCTAGCTGTGTACCACTGCCTTCTATAGTATCCGCTTGTAATACTCTGCTCTCTTACAGTGCTTCCTGTATGTGGCGCATGAACCATCTTGCCGTTACCGATATAGATGCCTGTGTGGTGAATACCACTATAAGCACCATTTGAAGAGAATATGATGATATCTCCAGGTTTCATTTTTGCATAAGATACACCTTTCCATTTTTTAGATAGGCCTTTAGTATTCGTTCTTGCAAAATTAACTCCACATTGTTTGCACGCCCACCATACTAAGCCTGAACAGTCGAACGTATGAGGTCCAGCGGCACCCCACGCGTATTTGCAGCCTCTTTTTGAAAGAGCCTTGTTAACAAGCCTTTGTCCGAATGCCGAACCGACTTTAGATTCGGATGCAGTTTTTACTGTAACTTTTTTGATAACTTCTATCTTTCCAGTTCTTCTTCCAAATTTTTTTGCTTCTGACTTATTCTTGAAAAGAATATCAATATGATAATATCCTTTCTTGTCAACCTTAATGGCTCCACCTCTATCATTTACTCGATAAGTCACATTATCTATAGATGTCTTAGTTCCTTTAGGGATGATTTTAGTGTTAAACGCAATCGATTTAGGAGCTGCGCAGGTATGACTTTTTGGAACTGTCTTTTCACCATTTTCTGTTTTCTTTCCTGTTGGCGCGTATCCTGTGAAGATTGCCTTATATGTTTTCTTCTTGATTTTTGTCACTGATCCATCAGCATTAGTTGTCTTTGAAGCATTATTGTTGATTTGACTATAGTCAATTGTCTCTTGCTTGTTGCTGAATTCTAAATCGAGTGTCATCATGTGAGTATTATTCTCAAATTCATGTGTATCATTCTTTATCCAATACTTGCCCACAATCCCACTTGCAGCATCTTCAATATTGATTGCTCTACCAGCCACACACGCCCAGTCACCTATGCAAGTGACACTAGCATTCTTTGTGATGCCAGTTATGGTGTTTTTAGCTTCAGTGGTACCTTTTCCTTTATCTACATTAATAGAGCCTTGCAATACACCATACTTGGAAATATCACCATTGCTTGATGCCTGTCCTATTTTCGTGCCTTTAGAGTTATATACATTCACTCTATTGATTACTCCAGTTGCATCTTCGCTGTACTGTGCACCTGTTATATGTGAATCACTAGAGAATATAAGATTGGTTGCTACAGTACCTCTCTCAACAACTTCTAGCTTAGTGCCATTCATTTGCAGCATATATTTTTTCTTTGTGTATTTCTCAACCATTTGGAATGCTTTAAGAATAATGTTATACGGGCTCATGTCACTCGGAATATACTTCTTGATGGAATGTTTAGTCTTCGGCATAGATCCAACTGATACACCTACCGATTTTGCTACTGACTTAGCAATATATTCTGGGGTCTTTTTTGTAAACTTATATGTACCAGTTGACTTCGTGAGGTTATACATGTAATCGTATGCTGTCACATCCACCGTACCTATTTCAGATTTCTTCTCAGTGTTGAATACTCTACCAACGAATTTTAATGATGATCCATCGTAAAAGTAGATAATGTCACCGCCGTTAATCTTAGGTGCATTGAAGTTTTTATCATAGTAATTGGATACTATGCTGAAACTCAATGATCTTGATGTCTGAGTGTTCGCACCTGTCCACGAAGCTTTAGTAACAAGTTCTGTAATATCCGTTGTAGTCTTATCCGACTTCTTATACCATTCTAGTTTAATCGCCATCTAATCACCTACTTAGGAAGTTTAAGAGTTACATTCTTTGGAATTTTCTTATTAATAGCAGCCGTCTTCTTGTACTTCTTAGCTGCAGCTTTACCATTTTTTTTCTTCGAAATTTTCTTTGCGTATCTTGCAAATGCACTATTAAGAGTTTTTTTGTTAAGATTATAAATCTTTTTAGCATATGACTTAGCTTTCTTTGTTCCGTGCTTCTTTTTTGCGATCTTATAAAGTGTATCATTTGTCTTAGTCTTATAAGTTTTGCTTACTGGCTTCGATACCCTTTTAGGTGTTGTTTTAGAAGCTTTCTTTGATGTTGATGTTGAAGCCTTTACTGTTTTAATGGTTGGGATTCTATACTCAACAATATCAAGAGTATACTGTACATCACCAGTACCATCACTTTCTCCGTAAGTAAAACTATTTATTGTGCATAACATATCATAAGCACTGTCAGTATTTGACATTACTAATCGACAAATCTTCCCCTGCATGTTTTTGATAAGAGATACATATTTGTATGGTTCCTTAAGTTCATTTGAACCGACAGAACAATATGGCCCCCATCGATAAGGAAAAAAAGATGTAAATGGCAATTTTTTTAAATTTTTTTTGCCTAGAAGGGAAACCTCACCAAAACTGTTAATATTTACTGTTGTAGCATTCCATGTAGATTCTTCATTGAATGATGAAGGCACCACAGGAAGTACAACACGCGTGCTTTTATCACCCTCAATTTCGATTGAGGCGCTTATTTGTGCAATAGCCATTGTTTATACCTCCTATACCAGATTGCCAATCTGAAGCATTAATTCATTAGCTAATTCACTAGCTATAGCTTCAATATCATCATTACTTCTTACGCTTAGAGAATCAGCAAGCTTAGAAATATTGATTGTGATATTTCCAGCTCTCTTTTCGGGATTGTTTGCTAATTTATCCATAGCATTAATCATCTTCATAGATTCGTTGTGTGGATATACTCTTGAACCTTTTGGCAAGTCAATGATTTCTCCGCCGCGTTCTGAAACCTGAGCAAGTCCACCTGTCCAGTCATCTGTACCTTTAGCTAACTTTGGAATTAACGGAATATTAATACCAAATTTTTTTCCACCAATTATTGGAACCCAATTTGGTGCCTTAAATGAAACCTTATTCATTCCTTTAATTAAGTTATTAATAGCATCAATGATAAAATTAATAGGCGCTTTAGCAAATGATGTGATAGTTTTCCAGATGCCCTTAAATATATTTACTATGCCTTTCCATGCTTTTTTCCAGTTGCCTGTAAAAACACCAGTAACAAAGTCAATCAGACCGCCGAAGATTTGACGAATACCAGCGAATGCACTTTTTATGCTTGATGTGCATCCAGGAAAAATTTTTTGCAAACGTTTGAATGCTTTATCAAAATTTTTTACAAATGTATTTTTCACCCAATTGACAAAAGATCTAAATCCTGCTTTTAGAGCTTTCCAAATCTTAGCAAAGAATTTTGTAATTTTACCCCAGTTTTTATATACAACAAAAGCAATAGCTGCTAACGCTGCTATAACTCCGATGATAATTAGAATAGTAGGATTAGCTGCGATAAGTCCTATCATCGCCTTGCCAGCGCCTGTAATGCCTGTACCAATCTTTTTGATTGTAGTAATAGTTTTTGGCGCATTCATTACAAATTTTCCAAAGCTCATCGTCATGCCACCAACCTTGCTCACAACCGGTCCAACTGTGGCAGCTATTAAAGCAAACTTTACAATCATCTCTTTTTGAGCAGGACTAAGCTTATTGAATGCACTTGCAATTTTAGAAATAACCTTTGACACATCCTTAAGAACAGGACCAAGCACAGGAATTACCACATTACCGATATCAATTAATAATGCTTCTATCTGTGCTTTCGTCTTCTTAAGCTTTACTGCTGTTGTATCATTCATCTTACCTGCTGCTTTTCCAGCAGCACCTGTTGAATTGCCCATCTGTTTTAAAGCACTGTTAAAGTCTTTAGCATGTGCAGTTAAGGTTGCAGCACCTTTGATCGCGTTCTTGTTAGAGAATACATCACCAATGCTCTTGCCCTGCTTTTTAGCACTATTTTCAACAATCTTTAATACCTGCGTTAATGACATACCTGATTTCATTAATTCAGTAAATGACTTTCCTGTAGCTTTTTGCAAGATATCTGATACTTTTGTACCGTTCTTTCCTAATTCCGCGATAGTAGCGTTAATTGCTGTTGTAGACTGTGCTGTACTGATACCATTTTTGGTAGTCGTTACATAAGCACTAGCCAACTGGTCGAGAGAGACGCTATACATGTTAGCAGTCGGAATTACCGCACCGATTGACTGCCCTAGCTCATTAACAGTTGTTTTACCTAAATTTTGCGTGGTAATTAATCGATCACTGATTTGAGATGCTGTTCCTGCACTTTTGCCATATGCGTTCATAACAGTCGTTAATGTATCTACTGAGGTTTTCATGTCAGTAAATCCACCTTTAGCAAGCGTTCCAGCTTCTCCAACGAATTTGACAGCACTCTTAGTAGAACGTCCTGCTGAGATTGCGCTATATGTAGCTTCAGCCAAATACTTTTGTGTGGCACCTGTTTGCAATGACAAATTCTTTAACTGGCTTTTTAGCTTATCAACACTAACACCTGTTCTTGCTGATGTATCAGCAATTGTAGACAGTTTAGCAAAAGATGTTTCAAAATCGCTCGAAGCCTTAGCACTTGCTGTTGCCATAGCTAATACTGGAAGCGTGACATTCTTTGTCATACCATCGCCAAATCTTTTGATTGACTTACCTGTGCCATAGATGTTTTTGCCTATCTTTTTAAATGTTCTTTCACTGTTTTCTACTTTTTTAACCGTGTCAGATAATGATTTATTTACTTTTTCTAATGTAGGAGTAAATTGATTTTTTAGCGAGATGACCGCCTCAATTACATTTTGTGCCATGTAATTACCTCCTAATTATTGAATGATTCTTCAAGTTCCTTGTTTTCCTGGTTCTTTTCTTCAAGAAGCTGATACAAAAAAGCACGGATAACAGCTTTCTCGCCATCATCCGTATCATAATAGTCTCTTGGTTTCCATCTTAAGAACTTGAAGAGCTGATACATGATAGTTGTATCTCTATCATGGTAGATTAGTTTTTTACCTGTTCATCTTCCTTTTCATCATCACTCAAGCCACTAAAAGACATGATCAACTGAGAAAGCTCATTGACCTCTCGTCCAAACATGACCTCCGCAAGTTCTTTTGGTGTTCTACACTTAAACTTAGACTGCAAGTCTTTATCTCGTAAATCAGGGTCAACAACCGATTCAACAATAAGTAACAACTGTGTATCAAAAGATTTCGAGAAATCAATATTACCGTTTTTGTCAATTTGTCTCTGAATGATATCCATGCCTTTGCGCTGAGGGATTTCAGAGATTGTAATCTCAATAGGAGTATCACTCCCAAGTAATTCAGCTAATCTTTTTGATTTATAAGTAGATGTTTTTAATTCAAATACATTATCTACATTTGCTTTTAAAAGCATATCTGTAATAGTTGCCATTATTTATATCCTCCTAGTTTTTATCTCTTAGTCCATGAAGTAGTAATTGACTGCTTGATATCCCAGTCATCAAAAGTGAATGGAATAGATTCTTCTCCTAATTTACCGCCTTCAAAATTCACTAATGAAAGTTCATCGAAAGAGCAGTTTTTAAGTACTACTTCTTCAGTGCCTAATGCATCAGGATCTTCTAGTTTACTCGTGATTGTAACACTAGTATCTTTTCCTTCTTTTAAGGCATTTGAAATCAAGTTCATAAAATATGAACGTGTTTTATTTGTTTTAATAGTCCCTGAGCCTGACATCCCAGTTACTTTTTTAGATTTTGTTAATTTACGAGCAACCTGAACATCACTCTTTTCAATAGAAACCTTTGCTTCTAATGAAGTAATATCAGCAATATATTCATCGCCTACCCAAGCTTCTCCAAAAGTACCGTTGATTGCTCTCGAACCGCTATAGTAATCACCCATTTACGTTTCCTCCTAAACCTGAATATTCAGAGTAATGTCTTCCATTACATCTAAGATAGACACTGAAGCTTTAATCATTACATCGTCTCCAGTATCGGCTTTTAAGATATCTTCATCTGACATATCAGCTACATCATAAGAAGCTTCTTTTAACCACTTCTTATTAGCATCAACATCTACTTCTGAATATCCTCTTGATAAAGCACCTTCAGTGATTAAAGTATCGAAATAGCCATTGATGGCATCACATAAGCGTGATTTATTATCATAGATATTAACAATCTTTCCGATGTAGTTATCCTGAATAGTACGCTTAATGTCAGCTCTCATGATATCCATGACATCAACTACTCTAATCTTCTTCCACTGTTCAGTCTTAGTGCCTAAAGTTGTTAACGAATTGACACCTCTGCCTAATTTAACTTTTTCGCCATCAAAGAAAGCAACTAATTCGCCGGCATCTACTGCATCATCTAATTCTTTTTTAGATAATTTCTTAACTGAAGACACTTCTGGTAAAGTATGATAAGTACATGACTGTGTTAGTGGTGTGGTTGCTAAGATACCTGCAATACGTCCGCAATACTGTGCAGTTGTAAATGTTTTGTTTAATTCATCATTTACAATTTCATCAGCAGTAAAATTAACAACCGCTTCATGATCAGCGGCTTTGTTTGGTAATACTAATTTAATAATGCAAGCTTCAGTATCAACACGATTAGTTTTTAACCACGTTACTGCTTCAGTTGCTACTTCGTCAGTGATTTCAGGCACAGCAACATAAGATACGTTTGTTAATAAAAATGCATCTAAACCATCTGTTACATTAGCGATTGAATCAGTTACATAAACATATATCTTCTTTACTGTCTGTTCAAAACCAATCATGGCTAATTTAATCTGTTCAACATTTGCAGCACTTAACGATGACGGAATATCATCGATACCTGTTACCACAAATGGATTTTTTGTAGGTGCGTTTGAATCAACTAAGATTAAGCCAACCACACCTCTCTCACTTCTCTGAATAGCAGTTTTTGCTCTATCCTTGAATGAGATAGTAATTTTAGGTAAACCCATAATATACTCCTCCTAATTTTTTTCATTTATTAAATCCACGACCGCACGCTGAATTGTAGTACGTTCATCTAGGATTATTGAATTATCGAGAAAATTGAACTGCAAAGTGATCTCTAGAATATTGTTTTCTGTTCCAACATAATCAGTCTCTACTGTTTGAACTTTAAGAAAACGATCCCCAACTTTTAACATCATGTGTCTTTTTTGAGGATCGTTAAGAATAAGATTTGTTTTTAGTGCTTTGATAACATTCAAATCAAGAATTTCATTATATTCATTATCTTTTTGAAAGAACGTGATGAAGCAATTTATAACTTTTGAAACAGTAGAAAAGTTAACTTCTTCTTCTGAAACTATATACATATCCGTGAAAAAACAAGGTCTAACATATCCTTGTACTGTGTCTCGCCCGTAAACCGGAACATCAGGAAATGTCTTGTTTAACAAATCATTGATTGCTATCTTGATTTCTTTTTCGCTCACATATGAGTATTCTTCATTCATTAGTCAAGTCCTACTTTCTTCTGTGCTCTTTTAAGTTCTCTTTGAATTTGCTTCTTCATAGGTTCTTCAAAATTCTTCAATGTCTTATTTACTGAATTGATTCCCGAAACATAGCCAAGATTGGCTCCAGCGTCCTTATAAGGCTTACCAAACCTGTTTTTATTAGGCCTGATAATTTGA
>OCTW011530925.1_pt1 | contig 10220 bp, 13 predicted proteins | sample 1539671 | NCBI WGS metagenome assembly OCTW01 (sample SAMN02144230, study PRJEB22623) | gut metagenome | biome: sheep rumen | host: Ovis aries | place: New Zealand
GTCTGCCCAATAGTGATAGTTGCCAAGCTCCGTGACCGTGAGGGACTTCGGCTCGGAGGCTGCCTGGGGTGTGCCGATGATGTTCCCGCCTTCCAATGTCAATGTCATTCCGAAGAATATTTCGTTTCCGTTTATTACTGCCATATATGCACCTCCTTAGTCTGTCAGAAACTCACAATCGAGCTGGATCCAATGAGCCCCTGTGACCGTTGTCCCGTCATATTCCTTAAAATAATTGATGTTTACGCCTCCGCTGTCCCGAACGTAAAGTCTTGCCATACGATCACCTTCACCCGCGATAAGACGATAGAAAGCATTTGCTGGCCTGTACCCCGATGGCAGAGTGGCAAAGACTGTTGCGACATCCGGAACACTACCCATATCAACGCTTATCCGCCCTTTCATATAGATCTTGTTCCCAATTTTTCTGTACTGAGGCTCAGGACTGCCTGCGGAGAACCCTGTGCCGGAAATAGCAAGTGTCTTCCAACCGCTGTCTGTGCCGTCAGCAAGCTTTATCCAGTTAGTCCCGGAATAACCGTCGGGCGCTCCGCTTGCAGGATAAAGTGCCTTGATATAAATATTGCCATTGTAGTAGAATGTAAAGTATGTAAGTCCGGCAGAGTAAGCAACTGTCACAAGCGCTCCGTTGCTCGTGGTTGTTGATACTGGAACGATCTCGGGATAGATGCTCGTATTCTGCACTATTGTAAGCTTGTAGCTGATATATCCACCCTGTATCAGCGTTGATTTGTATTCGTTCAGTATCTCGGGAAGCGTCTTTGTGGGATCAACAATGCCGAGAAATTTCAAGCCCTCAGCCATTGCCCGTATCTCGGCAACTATCTCTTCTGAATTGTCGTCTGTCTTGATATACAATACATTAGGAAGAACCTGCTCGCTGTTTACCAAGTTCTGGTATTCAGCAGTCGTGCCGACCCACATACGCAGTCCTTTGTTGTGATTGATCTCTCGCAGGATAGAAATGAAGCCTTGATCGAGGTCGCCGCCGATATGGCCGCCGCCTTCCTCGTAGAGAGCCATTGCTGTCAGGACTTCATCTTTGACCATTTGCTCGAAGACTTCTGGATGAAGTGTCTCATCAGTGCGAATGTACAATGTGTTCGGCACAATGGCATCGTGATCCTCGAGGATCTTATACTCTGCTGTCGTTCCTATCCACACGCGCATTTCCTTTTGGTTGTTCGTTTCTTTCAATGCTTCAGCGATCGCCGTCCCGGATCCTATAGGGTCGTCGCCGAAATAAAGCTCATCGGTGTCCGTCAGGATATAAAATGTCTCGCTGCCGTGCTGATCCATAGATCCGTAGGTTATGCTGTCAGTAACAACAAAAGATGTACCTGCGAGTCGGCTGTTGATATTAGCAATCTCTACGGCAAGCTCTCCGCTGGAGCCGTTAGCGCCGCCTGTTGATCCGCCGTAATTATACGATGTTGCGCTGTATATATTATTGTTCGACCCTGCGAACGACCGCACGATGCAGTTCTGATGCGGCTTGTATGTGCTTTCCATAACATAGAAGCTTACAGCATTGGTGTGAAGCCAGTCCTGCGATGATGTGACAAAATCGCCTGCTTCAATGCGTGGGTCGCCGAACCACGTTATATCAGCGTTGTAAAGCACAATACCGCTGTTATGATTTTCGTTTCTGATGCCTGAGGCTGCTTCAGAGGTCGCATTGATCACTATCTGCGGTGTTGTTGCTCCTGCTGTTTCAGGCAGCAGGATATTATCTCCGAGATCCAGTGTTAAGTACTGTGAGAGTATAGTTGCGGAACCCGGGGCAAAAGTGAAATTACTATAAGATGCTGACACAATGGTATTTGGTGTTTCGCTTATCTCGCGTCTGATAGTGTTGTTTGCATCGAAAGTGAATTTAGGCGTTCTCTGAGCCGTGCCTGAACTTATGGTATCATAAAACTTCACGGGGGTTATTATGTCTGCATAGACATCATCCGGATAAATCGAGATAGGCACTCGCGGTGATCTCGATATTTTCAGAGCACAGCCAACTATCGCGGCCGCGCTTGAAAGCACGTCTCTCCAGGTTGCCTGAGCATTTACAGCTCTCTGCAAATTGTAGGGTGCTGTGCTGGAGCCTGACATGTTCGGCTTGATGGTGTTATTCGGGTGACTGCTTATCAGCTGCAAGAAAGGCGTCGCGAACAGCCCTGCTTTTTCAGCCGCAAATGCGACAACATCGGCAAGTGTCTTGTTTGGATAACGTGTATCGGCTTCAAACTCACCTTGATCATTCTGAGTGACGACCTTGTCTGCCCTGGCAAAATAATCATAAGCATTGAACGAAGTATACGTTTTTGTTCGCTTTACAGATTGCAGATCTATGATATACTGACCAAGCCTTACAGTGGCTGTACCCCCGTCATCAAGTTCATACCGTTCCTCAAGAATGATATCCGTATCAGCCAATGTCCAGTTATTGCCCAGGAGCATTATGCTGAGCTGGCGGCTTATCGCCCCACCCGTGTGGAATTGATTCAGGCAGACATTTTCTTTTATAACTACCGACTTCTCGACAATGTCCTCCGGAGTTATAGGAGTTAACACAACTTTTGCCTGGGTACCTGTTTTCAGCTTCCCGACAGTGTTCTCGGAAACAACGTGATCGAGATAATCGGACGATGTATATGTCGTATTTGAAAATACTGGCGCTATCATATTTCGCCTCCTATAGTTCTATGAAATTCACGGAAAAGTCAACAAGCATCTCTCCTGCGGTACTGCTGCCCGCGACTACTGAGGCCGACCTGTCGCCTGCATACATTGTTTTTGTCACATAAGCAGCGGAGGTCAGATCAAGAAATGTGACGCTGAACTGAGCGTTAGATATTGCTGCTGTAAATTGCGAAAGCTCAGAGCTTGTAAGCCTCCATTTGGCTATGATCTTATACACTCCCGCTCTTATCCTGTCCCGCTTCAGCTCTCCTGCTTCATTTCGAGTGGTATTCTCAGAATCAAGATCAGCTCTCTGGACCTCGTAGCCGGTAGGAGCAGGAGGCTGATATGTCCCGATCCTTATATAGTTGGATAAAAAACTCATTATTTATCTGCCTCCTGTCCTTTTGGCCAAACGCGAGTTCCTCTTTTCGATGCTGTATGCGATCTGCTCTCCGTCAATTATGATATAGGTATCTCCGCTGTCACTCTGACGTCCCGAAAGCGCTTCGATAACGCCTTCTTTTACGCCTCGCCTCATTTCTTCACGCATTTGCGCCTGATTTGCTACGGCCGTCCTGTTGCCGATAGAGCTGATAAACTCCGCCCGGCCGTTTTCATTTGCGACAAAGAGCTCACCGTAATCAGGCATTCCTCCTGTAGCATATTGCCTTATCCGCGGAAGAACGATGCTCCCTCTTGCTCTTTTGAGTTCAAGAGATTTCATGGGACCAAGTTGATCTTCGGCAGCATTGAGCTGATCGACTGAAAGGCCTCCCGTTTTTCCTGCATAAGTAAACAGAGAATAGAGCCTCTCCCGTGTTTGATAAAAGGTACCCTTGCCTTCGTCAGCTTCTTCGGGATGCAGAAGATCATATATTTCGTAACCCAATTTCTCCCCAAAGTCCTCGAGCTTTTTATCCAGCCAGCTAAACGCTTTGGCCAGTCCCTCTATCATGTCTCCGCCAACGTCTTCCCAGAACTTGGTCCAACCGGGGCCGAATAGGTCCTCTACTCCTTCCTCTGCAACCTCGAGCAAAGGATACCAGTCCCCCTCGTTTATCCCGGCATACATCGCCTGGCCGACTCTGTCCCAGAACGAATTCCAGCTGGGACCGAACAGGCCTTCCGTCACCTCCGACAAATCTCTTAAAAGAGGCTCCCAGTCACCGTCATTTATCCCCGTGAACATATCCTGACCAACTCTGTCCCAGAATGAAGTCCACTTGGGCCCGAAAAGGCTTTCGACGACTCCGTTGAAATTTTCCAGAAGCGGAAGCCAGTTGCCGTTGTTGATGCCTTCATACATATCCTGACCGACTCTGTCCCAAAAAGCTGTCCACTTGGGGCCGAATATTCTTTCAACTACACTGTTTGCCTTGCTGAGCTTCTGTACAAATCCATCGGTAAACACATCAGCTTTTACCTTAACACCTTTTGACGCTGTTCCCTGCGCGGCTTTGATGAGTTCATCCAGATCGCCGAGCTGTGCGGCAAAGTCGTCCATATTGGTCAGATCTTTGTCTGTGACGAGCTTTCCAAGAACGCTGCCGCTGCCGCTGTCGAGTATGTTGAGTTCGTCAAAACCTGCAAGGCTTGATGTCTTTTCTTTGAGGTCTTCCATTCCGTCAGACAGGTCGGCGATCTTATCGGATGCAGTTCCGGCTGTGCTCTGCGTCAAGTCGAATGCACCAGAGAGCTTGTCAAGGCTTGTAGTACTGTCGTCTACCTCGGGCATATCAAACGCATCGCCGATACTTCCAAAGGACGTAATGATTGCAATTGCTCCCGCAGCCAGAGCAAGCCAGCCAAAGGCAGCCTTGGTGACGGTCCCGAGCGTGATCGTCTGAGGGATCAGCAGCGCCTGGGCGGCGTGAAGGCCTACCTGTGCCAGGGTAAACAGCTTGACTGCGCCTGTCACAAGCGGAACGGCCACTGCTGATGCGAGAGCGATCTTCAAAAACGTTCTGGAAATAGGGTTAAGGCTGTTCCACCAAACGCAAAGATACTCAACGCCTCCTGCCAGTTTAGTGAACATCGGTGTAAGCAGCTGAACGCCCGCTGTGAGCATCGGCAGGACAGTCTGAGCGAGTGGAAGGAATGCCTGTCCCATTTCAAGCTTTGCCTTGTCGATCTCATTCTGCAACAGCCTAAGCTGGTTAGCGGGGCTGTTGATCGTTCTCGCCAGATCTCCCTGCGCCGTCGCCGTTTGCGCCATGATTGCCGCATACCGCCCGAGTATCTTCTGCTGATTGTTCAGCTCTGCGCCCTGCTGGGCTATACCGTTCATATATGCGTACTGCTTCACCGTAGCCTCATCAACAAGGATGCCAAGCGCCTTGAGCGGCTCGGTCTCGCCCGTCAGGCCTGCACGGAGCTTTGTGAAGGCTTCTTCACTGCTCATATTGTAAAAGCTGGCCATATCCTGTGAAAGCTGAACGATGTTTGTAGACAGCGATAAGGCCTGGTCACTCGCAAGCCCCATCGAGCTTGTCATTGTGAAAAGTATGCCTGTGTTTTTCCTCAGCTCCACTGCGTTCAGCCCGAGACTGTCAGAAAGCTCCTCCGACCATTCTTTGGCCTGGGAAGAATATGCGCCCAGCGAGGTCTCGAACAAGCTGTCACTCTCTACGGCATCCATGGCCGTAGAGATGCTATCCTTCAGGATCTTTCCAAGCCCAAGCGCTGCAATGCCTGTTCTAATCTTGTCGAACGCAGCAAGAGAGACGTTTGCCGTCTTCTCGGATTGCGCTCCGAAGTCTATAAGGCTCTGCCTACTCTCATTTATCTTTCTTGAGAAATCCGCATTCTGCCCCGATATGACAATCTTTAGTTCTTCGGTCGTCACCCTTCTTCACCCCACTTCCTGTTGTTGTATTTTGCCGCTTCTCTCATGTACTCTCTTATCGCAAGCCACCCCGTGCTATTTCCCGGCTCGGAGCTGCTGTCGTTGTAAAACTCATCAAACTCTGGAAATTCCCCCGGGGAATGAATCGCAAAAGTCATAAGCGATGCTAAGTTATATGCTCGGATCGCAGCCTCTTTTCGCTCCTGCTTTTTACGTTCGGATAATGCAATGATGATATCCGAAACCTCTTGAAGGGAGAGACCCCAGAAAGCGCCTGCGCTCACTCCTGCTTGCAGAGCCATTGGATACAGCTTTAATATCAGTTCGGTAGCAGTCAATTCTCTGCTGTCTTCTCCCCGGGAACCTCCTCGTCTTCGTCCTTCTTCGGCTGTTCCCTCTTCATAAAACCCGAGCAGATATAAACCTCCTTGATAATATCTGCAAGAGCCTCCATACCCAATGCATCATCGGCTTCGTCCAGGAATCTGTCCCTGAGCCTGATGGTCTCTTCAAAGGTCATTCCACTGTTGAATGCCTGAAGCGCAGCCCAGAGGATCGTCACCTGCACCTCTGTTTCATCGAGCCTTACCCATGCCCGGGGTATCGATGTTCCGAGCTTCTTTTCCGCGTCGATGGCAGCCTGAGTGTTTATTTTAAGCCTGTAGTCCGTTCCGCCCACCGTCATAACTGCAAACGGTATCTTAGCTGTTGTTGTCATAGTCAATACTCCTTTTCAAACGGCTAAAAAGGGAGAGGCCTGAGCCTTCTCCCTTTGCCGCGATTATTATGGTTCTGTTGTGGTTGTCTGTGTCTGTGTCTGTGTCTGATCGTCAGGCAAGGTGCCAAAGGTCTCGATCATGTCGCTCTCAACTGACGCGCTGAGGCGGAACTTGAGAGCCTCCTTGATGTTTGTGGCAAGGCGCCATGCATTAGGCGTGCCATACCAGGTGTGAGTGCCTCCGTCCGGATATGTGAGCTTGAACCAAAGCTTTGCCTTTGCCTCCTGCTTCTCCCTGAGGTACTTATAGCTGTTGAGGATCCTGCTTGCCTCCGATTCGCTCGCCTTTGCAACGTTGATATAAGCATCGAATGTCAGGTCATCAAATGACTTGACGCCCGAATCAATCTTTCTTTCAACAGTATCCGCATAGTTGGTCACATCGATCTTATCATTGCCCTTTCCCATATCAGGTGTGGAATAGAATCCATACATGGGGAGGTATGTTCCGTCCTGAGTTTCACTGACGGATAAGACCGTACCGGTTGATGCAAATTCCATACTTTTTAACTCCTTTCATAGATCATATAGGTTTCTTCATCGACCACCCCATGGAAGGTCATGCTGTGCCTGTGGAGATGGTCTTCTTTGATAGGATCAGACGACTGCCGTCTGAATCCTGCGGCAATAAACTTGTCCGACACGGCACAGGCTATCTGCTCGCAGCGCTCGCGGGTCGGCTCGTTGTCCCAGATATCGACCTGTACAATGATCGAGCTGTAGCGCTCTTTTCCGCTCAGAACGACCTCGGTGCTATTGTTTATTGCCCGGATCGTTGCCAGTGGGAATTCAGCCTGGCCGCGCGGAAATTCCAGCTCCACGTTCGGACAGACCTCAGAAACAAGCTGTGCTATAGGCCTGTTTGGATCTATCATTTTTCCAGCTCCTCTCTGTACACCTCATCAAATACTTCCCCGATGAGCTGTCTGCCCTTGTCAGCTGCAGGACGCATGAACGGGCGCGGCTCCATTCCGTGTGTGGTATAGAACTGCCCGTCCGTCCCCTTGTACGTCCATTGCTCTTTGCTTGTATGTGGCACAGCAGGGTCGCCCTTTGTGCCTGTTCCGAATTCGTTGAAGATCGCGTGATCGCTGTTTGTGAAGACTTCGACCTCACGGTCCTTAACATCGGAGACATTGATGCTGTCCCGAAGGTCTCCCCCGCCGTATTGCGGCGGCGCAACAGGTGCCAGGAGCTTCGCTTGTGCCTGAACGACATTCGCAGTTCTTTGCAGCCCCTTTTCGACAAGCTCTTCACCGCCGAGACGCTCCATCTTCTCAATGATAGCATCAAGCCCTTTGAGTGAAATACCATCAATATTCATTCAAGCTCTCCCTTCGCAATGATGTGATCAGAGTAAGTCGGCCTCACGATCACTCGATATTTTTCACCATCGAGAACAAGCTTGTCTCCGTATTGAACGTCAACGGGAGTCAGGAAGAGAAACTCTTTCATCTTTACGACCCTGTCTCCATACATTCTGGCAGAAAGCTCATCAGTGACAGGTGAGACCGCAGCCGCCACTGAGCCGATAAGGGTCTCAGCCTCCTTCGTCCCGACATAACCGCTGCTGACCTTTGATGTTCGATAGACAGACACCGTCTTTGTGTCACGTTTCACCAGCCTCAGCCCCATATATCACACCGACCTTCCTTGGATAGTTTTTAAGCCGCCTTCGGATATCAGCTGGCAGATCGTCAAGGTAGCTGCGGCTGATCCCTCCTTCTGAACGAGAGCTTTCGCCCTCCGTCCCTTCATGATTGAAGATCACCACAGCAAGAGCGACCTGCGCCGAGACAAGACGTTCGGGAAGCTCGTCCCTGCCGATCTCGTCAAGCAAAATATCCATTGCAGTATCCAAGATGTCACCTGCGCGATCCTGATCGACGGTGCATGGTGATATGGCCCTTTCAAATGCTTCCCTTGCGTCCATAGCTGCCTCCTTAGCCTGCTGCCGCCTGGATCTTTATGCCGTCAAGCATACCGGCCATTCCTGTATCCTTGAGCGCTACGCCTGCCACCAGCTCAACATCGCCTTCCTTGACAGCCCCGGGAGCTGTAAGATCAGGCATACGGGACTGGATGATCTTGTTTCCTGTAGGGCTGATGCCGTGGAAAGCGTTCAGACCGATCTTGATACCGTATATCGGCGAAGTGCCGGAAGATGCCACAGGGACAACATCGACCGCTGCGCTGCCGTTGTAGTACTTGCCTGCATCACAGAGGATAATGCCGTCGTAGTCCTCGACCTGTCTTCCAAAGCCGTCGGTGCTGCGGTTGTAATACCCTGCCCTTCTTGCACAGGCGCGTATCTTCTGGAGCATCTTGGAGTTCATCAGCAGCATATCGGGCTTCTCGGCAAACTGCGCTATAAAGCTGTCGAGAATGTCAAGAAACGCGCTGTAGTTGCTGTCGGTCAGTGCCGATGTAGAAACATCCAGCGATGTAGTTACAGCTGAATCTGTTCCTGTAAGAAGCTTTTTCAGGCCGTCGAATGTATTGACTGTATAGCCTGCGCCGGAGGAAGCAGAGGTGCCGTTGATAGCCGCATTGTGGAAGAAGTTGGCGGTCGCCTTGATCTTCTGCTCAGCCTGGAATGCCAGCTCGTCAACGCCGCCCGAGGTCTCCGCGATCACCCTGTCCACCTTGAATGAGCCGCCCATGATAACAGCCTGAGTCGTCTTTTTCTCTCTCTTGGCTTCACCAGCGACGTACTCATCTCCGATCTGACGAACGCCTGCAACGGAAGGTGTCTTCAGCTGGATATAACCATACGCGAGGGTAGATCCGCCCGTTCCGGGAGAGATCGAATCATCAAAAATAAGCTTGTCAAGCAGCAGGCTCGAACGCCTGAAGGTGTCGATGATCTGCTGATCGACTTTGTCGGCCATACCGACCTTTGCTTCTGCGAGTGTGATTGCCATAAAATCATTTCCTTTCTGTTATTTTTTTTTCATTCTGAGAGCCTCTGCAATACTGTGAGGCTCTGATGTGGAATCACCATGAGCATTACCCCTTGGCGGCTGGCCGCCTTTCAGACGGTCATTCACAGCTGTCTGAACAGCATCGTTGAACAGCTTTTCAAAAGCCTCGATGTTCGCCTTGGAGTTCTCGGCGTTGTCGGCAGTGAGATACTTCGAGAAGTCGGCGGAAAGTCCTCTCTTCTGAAGCTCGGCTCCCACAGAGACTGTGAGCTGTGCGTGCTCGAATTCTGCCTTCTTCTGTTCGAATTCCTTTTTAGCTTTCTCAAACTGATACTTCTCCCGCTCGGCCTGAGTCATCTTCTCCAGCTTCTTGCTCTCATCAAGAGCGTCGAGCTGTTCCTGCTGCCACTTAGCCTTTGCGGTCTCCAGCGCTTTTGTGATCTGCTTGTCGGTGTGGCTCTGGAGAGCCTTTTTCACGATCTCCGACCCGAGAATATCCTCGGCCTTGAACTTGCCGAGAACCTCGTCGAGCTTCGGCTCGGCATTCTGATCACCGCCCTGCGTCTCCTGTGCTACTGCCGGCTGAGTGCCCTGTCCTGCTGGCTGTGCGCCCTCTCCCTCTGCAAAAAACTGCATCGGGATCCTGATAATGCGTCTTTCTGTCATAGTTCTTACTCCTTTCGCCCTGCCCGTGCAAGCCGCGCAGTTCGTGATATTGTGCCCGGCAAGTGCGTGCCTTGCCGTTCGTATGGTGCCTCTCTGCACCAGTGAGGTGCTTCGGGGCATAAATAAAGCACCTTGCCCGGAGGCTCGGTGCTTTGGTGAGTATTCTGTTATCGCTCAGAGCGCGATGCCTTCGATCGCTGCTCTCGCTTCGAGGACGGCGATGTAGTCAGCCATTGCCCTGATCTGGAGATTATAAACTCCGCGAGGGCAGGTCGGCGTGAAGCTCAGTTCTCCTTTATCCCACTTT
>OCTW011399788.1_pt1 | contig 10217 bp, 6 predicted proteins | sample 1539671 | NCBI WGS metagenome assembly OCTW01 (sample SAMN02144230, study PRJEB22623) | gut metagenome | biome: sheep rumen | host: Ovis aries | place: New Zealand
AGTGATTTCTGCTGATCTGACATCCGACAACACCGTATGGGATTTGGCGGAAATCTTTAAGCGGAACCAAAAGAGCACTATTTTGTCCTTGCTGAAGCTGTTTGATGCCAGAATCAACAGCATTGAAATCTTGAATGATGATGTCTACATTGGATTTGAGGGCATGGCTGAGATGCTCCCGTCGCGCATGACAGGCGACGGCCTGAGGCGATATCTGAGCATTGCCGCAAGTGCAGCCAACCCCATGACGCACATCATCCTGCTGGACGAGATAGACAATGGCCTACACTATTCAGCCTACAAAAAGCTGTGGGAAGCCCTCTTCGCGCTGGCCGTGGATACCAACAAACAGATATTCGTCACCACCCACAGCAAAGAGACCCTCCAGAAACTCAACCAAATGCTGGAGGAGCACCCCGACTACCGGAACGAGATGCGACTGTATACTATCGAGAACACATTAAAGAAAGGCTTTCAGGCATACAAATACACCTACGAAGGGTTGAGTGGTGCCTGCGAGAACGATATCGAACTTAGAAGCGTTGCCCTATGAAGAGATTCTTGATAATTGTTGAAGGCGATGCCGATAAGAAGTTCTTCCAAGATTACTTCCACCATCTGTTTGGAGAATATGCGCCAGAGAACAGCATCATCCATCCGGGTAAGGATGGCGATACTGGTGGATTGGGGAAGCTACAATCGGAAGAAACCTTACAGGCCCTCCGTCAAAACACCGACCAGGGCGGGGTAAATCTTGTCATTTTCGATGCCGATGAAAACCCCGACAAGAGACGCTCCGAACTATTGTTGGTAAAGGATACGTGTGGGGTGGAATTTGAATTGTTCCTCCTCCCCAACGACAAAGATGCCGGAGCACTGGAAGACCTGTTGGAGAACATCATCAATCCCGACAACCAGCCCGTGATGGACTGCTGGCAGACATACGAAGGGGCGCTGGAGAAAGTGCGTATCCCAACCAAGACACCACCCACGCTAACTATCCCTGCCAAGAAAACCAAGATATACGCCTACCTCGAAACCCTGCTGGATAAGACACGAGGCCAAAAAGAACTAATCAAAGACCGCCGCCGCAACTACGAGAACCCCCAGCACTGGAATCTAGACACGGAGTATTTAACACCCTTGAAATCGTTCTTATGTAATAAGATTCGGTAAATCACGTTATACATATAAAAACATGGGCAGTAGTTGTAAATATACGGTAATTGACCTCTTTGCTGGGGCTGGCGGTTTATCAGAAGGATTTGTTCAGGCTGGATTTGAACCCATTGCCCATATAGAGATGGACAAAGACGCATGTGACACATTGCGGACCCGTTGCTGCTATCACTATCTCCACAATAAAAATCGCCTTGACATCTATTATAGCTATCTGAAAGGTGAAATCACAAGAGACGAACTATACAAATCTGTACCTCAAAGGGTTATTGATACCGTAATTAATATTGAGATATCTGACGATACAATCAAATCAACTTTTGAAAAAATCAAGAATCTATCTGCTAATAAAGCGATAGACCTAATAATAGGCGGACCTCCTTGCCAAGCTTACTCCCTCTTGGGACGACATGACAAGAAGATGGAAGACGACCCTCGCACACGACTATACCTTCAGTACGGGAAGTTTTTGGCGGAATTTAAGCCAAAAGGATTTGTATTCGAAAATGTACCTGGGTTGCTAAGCGCAAAAAAAGGAGAGCACTTCAAGAGTCTAAAAGAATATTTTGGCGGCCTCGGTTATAATGTGCATTATGAAATGCTCGATGCCTCAGACTATGGTGTACTCCAAGTCAGAAAAAGACTCATTATCGTAGGCTGGCAAAAAGAACACGACTATGGATATCCAGACATTCCCGTCAACAAAGCAACTGCTGTCGTCAACGACATTCTTAGCGACTTGCCGATTTTGAAAGCTGGTGATGTGTTGCAGGTAGCCCCGTACAGACAGCCTGCAAACAAATATCTATTAGAAAGCGGTATTCGCGATAAAGACGAATCATTTGTAACACAGAATATCACCCGTCCAATAAACACAAATGACGCCGCCATATATGCCTACGTTATTAAGGCATGGAACGACAAGCGTATTCGTGTCAAATACACAGACCTTCCCTTTGAGCTGAAAACACATAAAAACGAGAAATCCTTCTTAGACCGGTTTAAGGTTGTTGATGGTAATGGCCTTTCACATACATTGGTTGCACACCTAGCCAAAGATGGACACTATTTTATCCATCCTAATATCACGCTCTGCCGTTCCATATCTGTCCGAGAGGCAGCCAGACTGCAATCATTCTCTGACAACTTCTTTTTTGAAGGAAGTCGTTCCGCAAAATTCAAACAAATTGGCAATGCCGTACCTGTGTTGTTTGCATATAAAATTGCACAAGAAATAAAGAACCTTTTTTATTCTTATGGACTATTCACTACTGCCTAAAACGGAAGCAGTTCCAGAAGCTACTTCAATGATAGAAACCTTTAGGGCAATTGGTTACAACCTTGAAACAGCCATTGCGGATATTTTAGATAATTCCATATCAGCGAGTGCAAAAAACATATATATCAAAAGAATTTGGGATGGTGGCAAAACTATTATAACCATCAAGGATGATGGCTTCGGCATGAATAGTGAAGAGATTGTGGAAGCCATGCGCCCTGGAGCTCAAAATCCTTTAGAATCTCGTGAAGCTAATGATTTGGGGCGTTTTGGGTTAGGAATGAAAACTGCATCCTTCTCCCAGTGTAGAAAACTGACCGTGATAAGCAAGAAATCTGGTTATCATTCCGCATATTGGACTTGGGATTTGGATTATGTTGCAATGACTCATAAATGGGAACTTATCAGATGGATACCAGATAATTTTATTAATACTTTGGATGAAGAAGTCTCTGGTACCATGATAATTTGGACAGACTTAGACAGGGTCATTTCCCCATCAACATCAGTAGATGACATTGTCGCCAAACAAAAGTTTTCTGATGCATGGGCAAGAGTGAAATCTCATATTGCAATGACCTTCCATCGTTTTATAGAAAGCAACGATGTTACTATATATTGGGGGGAAAATCCTATTGAGGCATGGAATCCATTCTGCCCTGATGAAAAAAAGACTCAAATCTTCCCTACAGAGAACTTGTATTTTGGAAATAATAAAGCGGAAGTAAAAGGATACATCTTACCTCACAAGAACAACTTCAGTTCTGAACAAAAATATAAAGAGGCAGAAGGAATGAATGGATATCCCGCTGCACAAGGTTTCTATGTATACCGTGGAAAGAGGCTCCTACTCGCAGGAAGTTGGCTTAACCTTTTCAGAAAAGAAGACCACTATAAACTTGTAAGAATCAGCATTGATCTGCCAAACACCTTAGATTCAGAATGGCAAATTGATATCAAGAAATCAACTGCAATCCCTCCTCTTTCTTGTCGTGAGCAACTACGCTCTTATGCTCTTGATGTAAGGAACAAAGGAATGGAAGTGTACAGACATAGAGGGAAAATACTAAAGAAAAAAGCTGGAATAAACTTTCAGCCGCTCTGGTTGGAGAAGAAGAAAGGAAACAAATGGTCTTTTGTGGTTAATCGCGACAACCAATTGATAAAAGATTTACAAGAAGAAGCACTAACGAATCCTAAGCATGCTATTAGTATGTTATTACGCATAATAGAAGAATCCATTCCAACTCCGACTATCTTTATCAAACAATCAAGCGAGGAGAACTTACAAAAGGAGCCATTCTCAGATATGGACACAACCATTATACAGGAGATGTTGCAGAAGATGTTCAACAATTTAAAAGCATCTGGTCAAACCGCAGAACAAGCAAAAGCTGTCCTTAAAACAATAGAGCCATTTAATAATTACGAAGACTTAATCGAGGAGTTATGAATATGGAAGCCTATCAAAAAGCAATAGAAGTTTGCCGAACCTTAATTGGTTTGAAAGAGGCTGTTACAGATAACGATATTGACGCAGCGGTCAATAGTGTGGTTTTGATATTTCCTACCCTAAGCAAAGAGGTGCTCAAAACGAAACTAATGTCTATTTATAGTGTTCGTGTTGAACCTATGCAGATCTTAGAGGGACGTGGGCGACGCAAACCTTGGCTTATGGCATTTAAAGCTTCGGAATGTTGTAAATGGTCTTTTTGGAGTCGTTACAAATATTACCTTGAATACCAAAAAGGGTTTGAACCAGCAACAATACAAGGCGTTGATGACATGACCGATAAGATACTTGATAGGTTCTTTAATCCTCAAAAAACAGATGTAATTATAAGCAAGAAAGGACTTGTAGTCGGTCAGGTCCAATCAGGTAAGACGGCGAACTATACAGGACTTATCTGCAAAGCAGCAGATTCCGGTTTTAATCTGATTATTGTACTAGCTGGAACTTATAATAATCTTCGCAGTCAGACTCAGTTGCGATTGGACGAGGGTTTTCTTGGCTTTGACACCCAGTTTGAGCGAGCCAGCACAAGAGAAAATACTAAAATAGGTGTTGGATTAATACCGGGATTTGATGATGCCATTGCTAACTCCTACACAACGAATTATGAAAATGGAGATTTTACTAGTCGTTCAGCCAATACAGCTGGCTTTAATTTTAACGCCCCACAGCCAGCACTTCTTGTTGTAAAGAAGAACTCAACAGTATTAAAACGCCTTAATACTTGGCTGAATACGCACTCTGAGAACGGGAAAATAAACAACAAATCCCTTCTAATGATTGACGATGAGGCAGATAATGCATCCATCAACACAAATGCGTCAAATGATGACCCTACAACAATTAATAAATATATTTGTTCTATTTTGGAAAAGTTTAATCGCACTGCCTATGTTGGGTACACTGCGACTCCATTTGCAAACATATTCATTCCACAAGACGATTCCAATCTGTTCCCAAGAGATTTTATTATCAACCTCCCATCCCCTTCAACATATATTGGGCCAGACAAGGTTTTTGGGACATCACTAATTCCTGACGACACGAATGATGAACTATTGCCAATTGTTGTACCAATCAATGATTTTGCATCATTCGTTCCAAACAAGCATAAAAAAGATGATATTAAACCTACATTATCCGATATTCCAGAATCGTTACGACTTGCAATAAAATGTTTCATTGTGACATGCGCCATAAGAAATCTTCGTGGTCAAGAGCACAAGCACAATTCAATGCTCATACACGTTAGCAGATTCCAATCTTGGCAAAACCACATAAAAGACCTAGTCACACATATTTTCAATTACTACAAACAGGAGATTGAGGCCAATGATAGAATGGTATTGGAAGAATTACGCAAAGTATTCGAAGAGGACAATGGAGCTTACAAGTCATACAAGACAACTACTCAAATGATATTGGATTCCAAATTCAAAGATATCGATGATTCATTGGCAATCCACACATGGGAAGATGTAAAGCCACAGCTATACAAGGCTGTTCAGAAAATCACTGTTAAGTCCATTAATGGATCCTCCAGAGATGCTTTGACATATTATGACAATAAGGAGGAAGGAGTTTCGGTAATTGCTATCGGTGGCGATAAACTCTCACGTGGCCTTACTTTAGAAGGCCTATCAGTCAGCTATTTCTTGCGTGCATCAAAGATGTATGATACACTGATGCAGATGGGGCGCTGGTTTGGCTATCGTTCCGGCTATGTGGATTTATGTAGGTTGTTTACAAGTAGCGAACTGAATGAGTGGTATCGCCACATTACTTTGGCGAGCGAAGAACTTAGAGAAGAGTTTAGCTATCTATATGAGGTTGGAGGGACTCCGGAAGATTACGCCCTTAGAGTAAGAAACCACCCAGGGGTTTTACAGATAACATCACTTGCAAAAATGCGATATGCTAGCACGATTGAAGTTTCTTGGGCTGGCAGATTAGTCGAAACATACCAGTTGCTAAAGGATAAGGCCAACAGACATATTAATTTTGTGGCAGCTAACACATTATTGTGCAAACTCGGATTGTATACCCAAGCAGGAAACAACTATTATTTATGGAGAAATATTGACGTTGAAACAATACTAGCTTTTTTCGAGAGTTACCGTTTACCATCTTCAATGGTCAAGGTCAATCTAAGAGCCATATCCGAATACATAAGACAGGTAAACAATTCGGGTGAATTATCTGATTGGAGTGTGATCTTGATGAACAAACCTACGGGAGAAAAAACAAGAGAGTGCGATGGCTATTTATCAAATGGGCTTGGATTCAATTACTTTATGCGTATGCCATCAAGTGATGCCTCCGAACACTATCTGTTAAGAAAAAACCATATTCTTGGTAATCCACGTGATGAATTTATCGATTTGGACGATGTTATTCTAAAAGAAGCATTGGATGAAACAAATAAAAAGTTAAAAGACAGGAAACAATCATATCCAAGTCCTAAACTTGTGAGGGAGAAATATCGTGATGTTAAACATCCTTTGCTGATAATATATCCCATAAAGCCATCAGCTGATTATGTAACGGCCAACAAAGATGGCAATGAACCTTATATGAGCTTTGCCATTTCGTTCCCGCATACCAATACGGGTATAGCAATTTCATATTCTGTAAATCAACTGACAGACTTTGCAGATACTGAAGATATTTTTGAACAAGAAAACGATAATGTATATGAACAGAGTTGATACAATAAAGGAAGTTTGGCAGAAACTCGAGAGTGACTGTACAGAGGGACTTGTCAAAAGAGCACTTGATATTCCTTCTTATCTCAAGACATTCTGTACATACAGTTTCCCGGAAAAATACTGTGGGATAGCGTTTTCTTTTCATCAGGACATCAAACTTGATATCACTAGTTTCCAAGATTTGTCCGAATTGAAAGTATCCTTATTCAATGATACATCTTTCCCTAAATCAAAAATACTTATTATACAGCTAACCAATAAAGAAAGTCGCGTCAATGATATTTTTGCTTCTATCTGTGCAAATATCGTCAACTCTATTATTGATGCTACATCTGAAAAAGAAGGAGTACATTTGGTAACGACTCAAATGCGCAAATGGAAAGAATTATTCTCCAAAAGAAGAAATCAAAAGCTATCTGCACAAGAGCAGCAAGGTCTATTTGGAGAATTGCTCTTCCTTAAGAAACTACTTCTCTCATCTAATGATAAGGTGGCCTCGACGAGTTTCTGGGTCGGTCCAGAGATGGCGCCAAAAGATTTCCAAAGCGATATGTGGGCAGTTGAAGTCAAAACTACAGTTGCAAATAGTCATTCTGGTATTACGATTAATGGTGAGTTGCAATTAGACGAATCAAATACAGAAAAATTGTATTTATACAATCTTGTTGTTGAAGTTCTACCGCAAGACGGCCAAACATTACCTAAAATAATTGCCATGATTCGCCAACTGCTTGAAAGTGATACTAAGGCTGCAAGTGCCTTTGAAAGCAAATTGTTGCTTTCCGGCTATTTTGACCTTGATGAAGATTCTTACAAAAAACGTCATTATCACATTCGTAGAGAACAATACTTTCAAGTAGAGGACGATTTCCCCAGAATCAAGAAAGATGAATTGAGAATGGGAGTATCCGAAGTGAAGTACAACATTTCATTGAACTATTCCAGTGAAAATATGGTCACCGAAGAAAACGTAATAAATAGCATAGAGTTTTATGAAGGAAATAAACAAATTCTATAAATCCCTGATACAAGAAGTTGCGACTCGGCAGATAGCTAATGAAGAGGGTGACAACCAAGAACAGACATTTACACGTATGTGTCTGGAGCTCTTAAGTGAAGCTGGAGAAACAGAGAACTCAGATGTCGCATTTTTTGAAAGAGATCTGGGAACAAGAAACCAGCAGAAGATAAATGGATATGCAATAGCTGATAATTATGAAACTGTAGATTTGTTCATTTCCATATATGAAGGAACAGAAGAGCCTACAACTACATTGAAAAGAGATATAGATACTGCGGCCACACGACTAACTAATTATTTGAGGAATGCTATCTATTCTGATTTTGGAAACGAAATAGAAGAGTCGTCTGCTATTTTTGAGTTCACGAACACTTTGGGTACATACAAAGAACTAAGAGATGCTCTTGTCAGAATAAATGCCTTCATTTTGACGAATGGTGTATACAAAGGAGATAATCCTCAAAGCAAGGAGATAAGCGGTTATAAGATATTTTACCGAGTAGTTGATATCAACCATCTATACAATATATCTGAACAATCGCATGCTCCAATCATTATCAATTTTGAGGAAGAAGGATGGAAAGTTCCTTGCCTCCAAGCGCCATCAAGCAACCCTGACTATGAGGCTTATGTATCTATACTCCCCGGCAAGTGCCTGTCAAGCTTATACGAGAGATACGGTGGGCGACTTTTGGAACAAAACGTTCGTTCTTTTTTACAATTTACAGGAAACATCAATAAAGGTATTAGAGATACCATTAAGGAAAAACCTCACATGTTTCTGGCTTATAATAACGGCATCGCAGCTACAGCTGATGCGATGGAACTTGATGACGAAGGGAACATACGAGTCATTTCTAACCTGCAAATCGTAAATGGTGGTCAAACGACAGCCTCTATCTATCACACAGAGAAAAAGGACAAAGCTGACATTTCCGACATATTTGTTCAAGTCAAATTCTCGATAGTAAAGAAGAAAGATGAATACGCTAATATTGTATCTGATATATCTAAGTATGCCAACACCCAGAATAAGGTAAACAATGCAGACTTCTCTGCCAATAATCCGATACTGGTTGAGTTAGAGAAGGTTTCACGTTATGTGATGACTCCCGTCACACCCGAACGATCAATACAAACCTATTGGTTCTTTGAACGTGCCCGGTCTCAATACAAGAACATTCGACTCAAAGAAGGATTTACGAAGTCAAGACAGAAGGCATTTGATCTCCGATGTCCCAAAAACCAAATGTTTACAAAAGTTGAACTGGCTAAGTATATTAACTGCTTCGAAGAAGTTTATGAAGGAAGCAAACTGGTGATAGGACCTCATATTGTTGTAAGAGGTTCAGAAAAGAATTATGCTCAGTTCGTTGCAAAGAATCTACCTTCAAGTGCAAAGAAAATCAACAATATATTCTTTGAAGATACTATTGCAAAAGCAATTCTCTTTAAAACGACAGATGAACTATATGGTACAAGGAGAAAAGGCAACAATATAGGTGAACTAAAATCGGCAGTAGTTCCTTATACCATTGGCCTGTTAAATCACTTGGTTGGTGGAAGAATTAATCTGTACAAGATATGGAAGAACCAAAAAGTATCAGAGTCATTAGCTAAGGTTCTCTATTCATTAATGCTACAAGTCAATCCTTTCATCATGAACATTTCGCCGTCCAACAATTATCTTGAATGGGCAAAGAAAGAGGAATGTTGGACTACTGTTAGAGACAATAAAGAATGGAAATGTGACTTGAAATCCATTGAAGATGACTTATTAGATCCGAATACAACCATAACGAGAAAAGTAACCGTCAATACAGATACCGATGACAAATATGAGCATGATCTAAAAATAGTAAAATCTATTCCATACAAATTGTGGATAAAGTTTGCAGAATGGGGAGCAGAATCTGGAGAACTGAGTTTGAACCTGCAGTCTAAAGCGAAAGAAATCGCTAATGATTTGAAATATAATCACAAATTGACACCTGCAACAGTCTCTCGCGGAATGAATATTTTTGACAAAGTATGCGAAGAGAATTACGAACTCTTAGAAGAAATAGATTGTCTGAAAGAAGAGGAACAAAAAGAAAAAGAGCAAAAGAACCAACAGCATAATACCGTTAGAAATATTAATGTTAACGACGTAGAAATTGACATCGAACTAATAAAGAGGATGGTGGAATGGGACAGAAAGAATCGTGTTCTGGAAAACTGGAAGTTCAAGGTCATGCAAGATGTGGCTATTGGTCTTAAGCCTTTAACAGAAAAGTTAAAATGGGGATTCAGGGTTAATCTCAAAGCTTTGCTCATGAGAGGATTTGATGAATTGTAGGCAATAGACCGAGCCATATGACAGCTAATAATTATCAAAAAAGAAAAGTCTCTCGTAGCGAGATAGGCTATATCGGCAACAGCATCATCGGCGATGCCGCCGAGGGCAAAGATGTTTATGAGGACAACAAGGAGTTGTGCGACGAGGTGCTGAAGTACCTGGAGCAGGTGAACGCTATA
>OCTW011602358.1_pt1 | contig 10217 bp, 8 predicted proteins | sample 1539671 | NCBI WGS metagenome assembly OCTW01 (sample SAMN02144230, study PRJEB22623) | gut metagenome | biome: sheep rumen | host: Ovis aries | place: New Zealand
TTCCGCTTCTGGTATCGGTTTGTGCCGGAGAACGCTTCTCTGATCTCCCGCGGTGCGGCGGACCTGGTATATCAACGCATCGAACCGCACTTTTCCGACTACATGGGCAAGGTGTTTGAGGAAATCTGCAAGCAATACCTCTGGAAGCTGCTGCTGAGCGGAAAGTCCCCGGTGGAATTCACTTCCCTAGGCCGCTGGTGGGGCAATGATCCCATCCATAAACGCCAAGCGGAAATTGACATCATGGGCGAGCAGGATCAGAATACCGCCCTCTTTGCCGAGTGTAAATGGACGAATGAAAAAGTCGATCTTGGCGTGCTTGAAACGCTGATAGAACGCAGTAATCTTTTCGCCTATCAGAAAAAGCATTTCTTCCTTTTCTCCAAGTCTGGATTTACAAAGGGATGCATAGAGAAAACGAAAGAGATGAGGAATGTTTCTCTGATAACATATTCGAATATTTTGAGCTTTTCAATAACATCAGCCGCGTGATTATCGCGCGTTTGATTCAAGCAGTCAATGCACATTGAGTATTTAGAGGCGCTTAAAAAACGGCTAATGATTCACAAATCTATACACTTTTCGTACCAACGATCTATTCAATAGAGCCCATATATCCCAAATTAAGAAATGATGTATAAAACAATTCATTTATAATTTCATCAGTTACAAATGGAATATTGTTGTTTTGAAACCATCTCTTGTCATAGATTATATAATCGTTTTTGGGAATTCTATTACTTATAATCATTAAATTATTACCATATTCTCTAATGTGTCTACGATTATAGTCTTGATATTTTGCAATTTCTTTCTGATCTGATAAAAACCCTTCAGTTTTATAAAACGGTGTAAACTGCTTTAGAATTTGAAGCTTCTCATACTTGTGAGCGTACAGAAAGATTTTCTCAAGTGGTTCAATTATTACTGATCTGTATATTTTTTGGAATATTATAGACAAAGCAGTCGTAGAAAAAATATTAACCCTACCCCAATTATTACTGTTTGATTCAGATAACAAGATCGTACGAAACACTGCACTCCCATCATACATTATTTCAATAAAATTCTGTATCCCGCTTTGTATAATTTGGCCGCCGTCCGTTCTTACCGCGCCAAATGAAATAAGATATGCATCGCCTATACAAGATATGCTAAAAGGCGATTTCAGTTCTTCCAGCAACTTACAAGTTTTTGAGAAATCCCATTTGTAAAAGTTTTTTTGAAATTGTGTTTCCTCAGTACATGTTAATGAAAACCCAACATCAAGATATCCACAAAGATTTGCAGGAAGTAGAGGCGTGTAAACAATTTGGTCCAATTCTATCTTCTTGCTTATTTTCTGAATCCGATCTTTTCTTTTCATATATAACTGATTTATCCCATTTGAATCATTTATTGGCATTGATCCCGAGGATACACGTGTATATATTTTCCCGTGTTTCGTTATATAGGGCGGGTTATTTCCTTCTTCAATCTTTATTATAAGGATTTTCTTTTCATCAATCATAAAACTTTTCACGTCAAAAATAGGAACGGGTGTCATCAGATTGTAAATAACATTATGAATCCGTTCTTCCGTCCATGCAACACATCCGCTGATTGTTCGATTATCACTAACTCCTAAAAAAACATAGCCCCCATATGTGTTTGAAAACGCAGATACTTCTTTGATGAGTTTATCTGGTTTCTCCCTGTCGTCTTTGAACTCAAAAAAGAAATTCTCATTGAGATCCTCTAATTCATTCAAAAAGTCTTTCACATTTGCTGCTTTCAGGTCATCCCACGACTTGTTTGCAATGTTTATCATCTTTTCCTCCATACGGCGACCTTGTATGCTTGTTTGTGAGTCTATCAGATGCCGCAAATCGTTTAACCATTTGTCAGAATATAGATATCACCCGTCTTAGCCGCTCTTATTAAACTATTTATTCTCTTCTTATATATCACCGTTTTTTGCTTGCTCTAAAATCGTTTGAATTCTATTTTTTACCTGAGTCCTAATCTGACCAGAATCAACAAGCTTTATATAGTTAAGATGACTGACATCAAACGGAACTGATTTAATACTATCACTTTCCTGAAAATAAAACAGCATTCGTCCAGTTCCAACATGTTCCAAAGCATATCCCACTTCTATCATAACATTATGTCTCGCTCCCGAAAGATCAGCAATAAATAAATCACATTCACGTATACTATTATACATTACAGCACGAATATCAAAAATTCCAGTTTCACGCGTGCCTAAATCTATCAATTCGATATTAAGCTCTTTAGCAACTGCTTCCATTGCTTGTAAACGATTAGCTGCCCTGTCTGTTTCAGCTTCTCCATCGTTTTCTGCATTAGGATACCATCTGGCCAAAAACACTTTTTTCGGAACATGTTCATATATTTCATTATAGATCCTTAAGAACATCATATTTCATCTGATCGTTATTGAGTATGACTGAATAACGATCAAATATGACTGACAGTATTTTCCGAGACAATTGTAAATGCGTCTCTGATCCATATAATACTGCAGTGAACATATAATTAGCTAGATCTGTCAAAACATTCGATAGGTTTGATCCATATAATTCTGTATACGGCAAAGCTGTTTTCACTCTGAATTCATCCTTCTCAATGTTCTTATATATATTTGTAAGATATCTATCCGCTATCGGAAGACAAATCATTGCTTTTATTGAATTCAATTCATTCTGGTATTTTTCAACATATGTTCTTTTTCGTTGCTGATGGTTGATCTCAATTTCCATATTTCGGCAATCGATCAGAATATTATTGACAATCCAGTCTGGTTCCTTTGCCTCCCTCGCTCGTTTGAGTGCTTGCTTTTCTTGTGAAAAAGCCTTTTTCATATCACCAGATCTCGAAGCCTTTATAGCATTCCAACGTTTCTGCAACCATGTTTTGTCAGAGAACAATTTTGTTTCAGCTATAATGATCTTTCTTATTTCTTTATCTGATAACTCCCATTCTCCAGTAACAATCCATTTTATCAGTGAACACCCTAAGTGATGCCATTCAGACTCTGCTTCCTCTTTCTCATTCATGAAGAATTCCAGATTCAACATTTTAAAGAAATAGTTATAACAGCTTTGAAACCTCGAAATTTCAACTTTCGATGCAAATCCCATATTAATTTGTGTCGTTAAGTTATCATTAACTGTCAAATCAGTACCATGAGAATTAAACAATGTAGAAGTATTTCTATATTGAAACTCCACTACAAGATTTTTCATTATATGTTCCCATATAGTTTCTTCGATTTTACTAAAATCGGAAACTGCAAAAAAAGTACATCGATCATTACTGATAATATCATTTCGTAAATCATTAACACTTTGTCCTAGTTTGTCCTCATGTAGAAAATAGGCCAGCATCGGTTTATGGAGCTTTACAGCTAATGCATATTCGTTTGATGTACCTCGTCTTATTTCTCCTTTTGCTAAAAGAACATAGAGATCCGAACGAGCTACCATAAGCTGGTATAACTGTGTGGAGGGAATATGAGAAGCTTCATCCTCAATAATAAATGGATTCAAGCATGCGCATTGAGACAATCTATCTTTAATTCGTCTACGAAAATCACCCCATGCAAATCCATTTTCTTCAGCTTGTGCCGAATGTTTTTCAGATCCAATGACAACGAACCAAATATAACCGGTGATTCCAGTCCAATATCAATGTCTGTTCAATATGCCGTTTATCCATCATAAACCCACCTGGGACAAGTCTTTTGCAAGGATTTCATGTTTTTCCTTGCACCTATTATACCACGAATTTGGTTTTAAAACTTGTGTTATCAGTGTCTTTGGTAGTTTGTAGGCGATCCTATTTATATAAATCAATTCCATTTTGTCTTAGCAAAGTGAAGAAGGGGGGCATTGCTATTGGTGTATAAACACCTTTGGGAAACAGAGAATGGGCTTCCGCCTCATATAGCAATAACCACCTATTCCCTTCATATTTTTCAAAGGATAAACTATTAGCTAATTCCTTTACTGCCAAGTTTATATCTCGCGCCTCAGTACTTGTGCGTATTACTCTTTGTTTATGGTGTGCCCACATATCCAATGCTATGATAATCGCCAAATCATTTTCTGATTGAATAATGGACAGGATATTACGCGCTTCGACATTCAGCTTCAAATCATGAATCATATATATAAACAGAAGTGATTCTTGTTGAAGCTGAAGGGTAAGGCTATTTTTAAGTTCTCTGTTGATTATCTTTTGTAATTCTTCAGTATTGATGACACTTTTATTCTTCTTCATGAATTGAATTACATATTTTCCATATTTAGGATCAAGAAGCATTATATTAATAAGCAAAGGAAAAACTAAAGAAAAATCATCTGCTTTTAAATGATGATTCCTGATATATTTAAGTGCATATTTATATGCTCCCTTTTCGCCTGACCTGTGAAATAAAGCTGCTGCATTCAATACGCCAAAGATGCCATCTTTTTCCATTGCAATATCAAAAGATTGCTTTATGCTGCTTACCTGTTCATAAGGGAATTGCGCAATTTCAGTTTTTGCAAGATTGAGATTTAAATTATACTCAGATAGTATTCTTTCGATCATTTTTATGCTTTCGGATGCTTCTGATTCTGAACGGAAATAGAACTTATAATCGTCAACATAACGCCTGAAGATGAAGGCCTTTTTGCGTAACAATCTATCCAACGCAGACAGGATAATCTCAGAAAAAATCCGGGAAGTAAATGGGCCAACTACAATACCATTGGTTTCGTTATTCTTTTGAAAACGCATAAAGGCATCCATACGGTCCCCCAATGAATACGCGTTCTGTATTGATGTTGGTTCCAGTTCTCTCTTTGCATTGCCCATCTGCAATAGGCGTTTTGCTTCTTTTTTTCCACAAATAGCCCAGGTAACGGAATGTGTATACATTGATGGATAGCAATTAGCGATATCAACTTTCATCCGATATTGAAAGCCAATCGCTGCTCGTATGCAGTTTTTTTGTCCTTCCACAAAATCGCTTTTTACTTGATTTGCTTCTCGGATACCTTCACTGTTGATTTCTTCCAGCAGATCATTCTCATTGTAACTACGCATATATGTTATTGGAGATAGAGAATTCTCACTCTCTGCATAAGCCTGTATTTCAGCCCAGTTTTCTGAGATTAGCTTTACCAATCGAAGAAATGCCTCGGGATTTGGAATGGATAATACTCTCCTTGAAATTTCGTTTTTGTAAGTCGACAGTTCAATGGGGGCTGTTGTGTTTTTGTTTGAATTCCTTACTTCTTTGCAAGTTGTCTTAATTCCCGGTAGAATTTTCTGGATATTGTCTGCAATGCCTTTGGACGTAAAACAAGGAGGTACAGCTTCCGCAAAAAAACCGAACTCTGTTACTTGCTTTGTAAAATTATTGGCAGTCAGTCTTATTGTACTCATCTTTCCTCCTATTATTGCAAGCCGTTACTCCTCGACATTTCATATGTGGTAGGAGTTCTTTTGCTTGGTGACTATATGCATTAGCAGTGTATCAGTATGTGATTTTCTAATTCTTATGCTTTGCCCATATTTTCATTTGCTTTTAGCGATAATATATCTCCCAAAGCAATGTATGTATGAATAATGCATCGCATAGCTTGTTCTCGTGTAACATCAGCATGAACTCCTTCATTCTGGTTGTCATTTATTTGTTCTATCCAGTCAACTAAATATATTATCTCGCTGCCTACAAGCGTATTCTTTGCCGCTTTTACTTGAAGGGTTTCTATCACTGCTGACAGTTTGTTATTGTCATGATCTCCAGAAACATCTATTTCCCTTCCCGATTTTGTTTTAAAAGTATTATGGAGATAATTGGGTAAGATTTCATTGAAAAGTATTTTAGCAGTTTCAGACCATAACCTTCGGCATGAAGTAACAACTTGTGCATATCGTTCAGGATTTCCATCTTCCATCATACCTTCGATAGCATTAAGTTTCTGAATTGTTGCTGTAGGTAATGAGGAAAAATATCGATTTACCTTTTCTTGATATTCTTCAAACACACTTTGGGCTGTTTTTCCAAATTCCAATTCGATTTGCCATTTAGCAGCATAATCATAATACTGTGATTTGAGTATAGATAAACGTCGCTCATAAATTTGGATCGAACTTAACAGCTTGCTTGTGTTTTGAGCAACTCTCAAAGCCATGCGATCAGTGGCAAGAAGTGCCAACTCTCCCGAAACCGAATATCCTTGAGTGGAATAATTTGCTAAAGCTTTCTTTTTACTTTCAATAGTTGTACTCAGCTCATCACAAAGCTCTGTAAATACATAGGTTGCTTTTTTCCCTCCGTCATCTTCGTTTTGATACGATCTACCATGATCTACAGCAATCCTCCATGCGTCATGAAGAATATAGCCATTTGGGTCTCGAGGATAGCCACCATATTCATAGCCAAGCCATTCTTGTCCTTCGGGATCATTGACAAGACGAGCAATTCTCCTACAAAGCAATAATGATGCAGAAACAGAAATAGTCCCATCTTCAATCCCATTTATTACCTTTTCGCAGGCTTCAAGCGCTTGTTCTCTTTTATTGGTAGTATTACTCATCATAATTATCCTTTCCTATATGTTTTATCCTTCGCACAGCTGCAGCTTTTTTACCAGCTTAGCGACGATGCTTTTTGTTCAACTAGTAGCTGAAGAGGAATAAATATCTTCAATAAAAAAAACGTGATTCAAGTTCCTTATATCTATCGCAGTATCACCAAGACTTTGCATTAACACAATCTTTCGTGACTATTCAACACCTTGAGAACGCTTTATCTGTACAGTGATAAGTGATTATCCTCTGGCCTTCAACGCCATCCCAATCAAGCGATCAGTATGTTCAGCCATAAACAATGGAATATTCAATACATCATCATCAAGCTTCAAATTGCTCAAAGACAGGCGAACACGTAGTTTTACTTGATCAGGGAAAAGTTCCTTGAACTTTTTCAAACTCTTGCTGGCAATATTAGTCTCAGATTTTACTTCTACAGGGAAAATTTCATTTTCCCTTTGGATCAGAAAATCCACTTCATATGGAGGATTATTTTGACTCCAATAGCGCGGCGTTGCTTCAAATTGCATCACAAAAGATTGGAGCACATAATTTTCTGTCAATGCCCCTTTAATTTCGGTGAAAAGACGATTGCCTTCGCCAAACGCCGTTGGAGAAAGCAATGCCTGACGTCTCAGCAGCCCCACGTCAACCATATATATTTTAAATGCGGATAGATCGTCATATGATGCTAATGGCAGTCCTGGAGCACTGCTCCGATACACTTTATGTACCAAACGCGCATCTACCAACCACTGCAGAGCATCTTCATATTCCCTAGCCCTCGCACCCTCTTTGACGACTTTATAGAGGAATTTGCTATTCTCCCTGGCAAGCTGAGAGGGAATGGATTTCCATATCATAGAGATCTTTGGGAACTCGCTTATATTCGGATGTTTTCCAAAGTCCCTTTCATATGCACTGAGAATCCCAGATAAAGCTTCCTGCATAGCAGAAACATCTCGTTCCTGTGTCCACATCAGCACAGATTCCGGCATGCCTCCAGTAACAAAATACATTTTCAGTTTCTCGTAAAGGGGATTGAAAAAGGCATCAGGTACTGGTTCGATGATATTCACGCTATCCATATAGCGTACAAGGTTCTCATCACCATTCGCCAACAAAAATTCTGTGAATGTCATAGGATCAATCTGCATAAAGTTAACTTTACCAACAGGAAATGAAGACGGCTTTGCAAGTGCAATACCCAACAACGATCCTGCGCAGGCAATATGAAATTCAGGAGCATTTTCACAGAAATACTTCATGGCGTTGATGACTTTCGGACTATCCTGAATCTCATCAAAAATGATCAGTGTTTTTCCAGGTACTATTTTTTGTCCGCTTGCCAACATCAGGTTTTGAAGAATACGATCAACGTTTTTTGTGGTCTCAAAAAACTGTTTATATTCTTCATTTTCATCGAAATTGAAGTAGGCGGTATTATCGTAATACCGTCTGCCGAATTCTTTCAAAAGCCAGGTTTTTCCAACTTGTCGCACCCCTTTTAGTATCAAAGGTTTACGATAGGGAGAGTTTTTCCATTCCAGTAGTTTACTCAAAATGAAACGCTCCATGCACCCACCATCTCACACAATTATTATATTTAACGTGATTATAATCACACAATTATTATATTATCATCGATTTACATTGTCAATAAAATTGTAAAAAAGCATAAAAAGCCATGTGATGTCGCCCTAATGTCACCTAAGTTTCACCCTGATACCATCTTCCGCACATCCTTCGTAAGTGATATAATGTATCCTGTCAAAGAAGGTTCAGAGAGCACCGGCACGCGCTGGTGCTTTTCTTATTTGCTCTGAACAGCAACCCGTGTTTCCACATTTAGCATAGCTTTTTGCCTGAAAGGGGGTTTGATAATGAGCGCAGCAAGCGTTATCGGGATTGTTAATCAGAAAGGAGGTACGGGTAAAACAACAAGCTGCGTCAACCTGGGGGTAGACCTGACGTGTGAAGGAAAACGAGTATTGCTGGTGGACTGCGATCCACAGGCCAGTCTGACCATCAGCCTGGGAAATCCTCAGCCGGATACCCTTCCTGTCACCCTGGCAGACCTTATGGAACATGCGCTGAACAACGAAGATGTCAATGCCGGCAGCGCCATCCTGCATCATGAAGAAGGCGTGGATATCATCCCTGCTAATATCTCGCTTGCCGGCATGGAGGTTTCACTCGTCAACGCTATGAGCCGCGAAACCACCCTAAAGCGCGTGCTTGCTTCATGTGCGAAGGATTATGACACCGTTCTGCTGGACTGCAGTCCTTCCCTGGGGATGATGACCATCAACGCACTGGCAGCCTCCGACCGGCTCATTATCCCTGTTCAGGCCCAGTATCTTTCCGTGAAAGGTGTCGAACAGCTCCTGAATACAGTGGTCCGAGTCAAACGGAATATCAACCATAAGCTGAAGATCGACGGCGTTCTTCTGACCATGGTGGACAGCAGAACAACCAACGGGCGGGAAATCTCCGCTTTGCTCCGAGAAACATATGGTTCCCGGATCAGGGTATTCGATGCCGAAATACCACGATCCGTGAGAGCAGCGGAAATCAGCGCGGAAGGGAAAAGCATCTTTGCCCATGATCCTGTAGGAAAAGTGGCCCAGGCTTATCACGCGCTCACAAAGGAGGTGCTTCAGATTGAAGAGCAGCGGCAGAAACATAAGTCTGAGCTCTCTCGATGATATCTTCTCTTCTGAAGAAGCGCGCCAGGGCGGTCAGGAACAGATCCGGCAGATTCCAATCTCTGATCTGGTTCCCTTCAAAGATCATCCGTTCCGTGTTGTGGATGACGACCATATGATGGAAACCGTGGAAAGCGTCAAAGAGTACGGCGTCCTGGTGCCGATCATCGTGCGTCCATTGGAAGACGGTCTTTACGAGATTGTATCCGGGCATCGTCGAAAACGAGCCTGCGAACTGGCAGGGATAGATGAAATACCGGTTATCATCCGGGATCTGGATGACGATGAAGCCACGATCATCATGGTGGACAGCAATCTTCAGCGGGAAACCATCCTGCCGAGCGAGCGGGCAAAGGCTTATCAGATGAAACTGGAAGCGATCAAACATCAAGGTACTAGGACAAATGAAACTTCCCGACAAGTTGTCGGGAACTCGGAAAGTGCTGATATCATCGGGCAAACCACTGGTGAAAGCGGTCGTCAAGTACAGCGTTTCATCCGCCTAAACAACCTTGAGCAGCCGCTCTTGGACAAGGTGGACGATGGAAAGCTCGCTTTCACTCCCGCCGTCGAGCTCTCCTATCTGAATCCTCAGGAGCAGGCATGGGTACAGACAGCCCTTGAGAAAACACAGCAAACGCCTTCCCTATCCCAGGCGCAGAGAATGAAACAGGAAAGCAAAGAAGGCAAACTGACCGAGGAAGGCGTTCTGAGCATCATGTCGGAGGAAAAAAAGCCGCTCTTCAATTCAGTCACGCTGAGCCATGAAACGCTGAAAAAGTATTTTCCGCGCTCATACACCGCCAAACAGATGGAAAAGATCATTTTAAAGCTTCTCGACAATTGGCTGAGAAAACGTCAGCAGAACCAGGAACTATAAGCGCACGTCCGAATGATGTGCGCTTTTTTGAATGGAGT
>OCTW011587583.1_pt1 | contig 10215 bp, 12 predicted proteins | sample 1539671 | NCBI WGS metagenome assembly OCTW01 (sample SAMN02144230, study PRJEB22623) | gut metagenome | biome: sheep rumen | host: Ovis aries | place: New Zealand
CCTTGACATTGTAAAAGCAACAGGCCTGACGGCAGACGAGATAGCTACGCTATAGACTTCAGGGGAAACCAATATAGTATCATTCGTAACTGACACACTCATTCATGCTTTCAGTCGAAAAATGGCCTATGGAACCGTCCCGGTGATTATGATGAAGCAGATGGTTAAAGATTAAGAATCCGTAAATAATGGCTTATTCTGCTATCAGTGTAAGCCATTTTTCGTACCTTTGCAGAAAGTTTAGAAAGATATGGTAGCATTTATAATAGTATTTATAATTGTAGGAGGCCTGACATACTTTTGGGCTGGTGAACACGACTTAGATAATGGCGGTAGTTGCCTTATGGCAATTATTGTGGGATTGTTTTGGGCTTTACTGGCTCTATTTGCTTTTATGAGATAAGGACAACTTTTTTACTTTACAGATAATCTGATGGATAAAGAAAAACTTATAGAAGCAATAAACCAAAAGGGATTAGGCAATAGCCTTATTTCCATCTACTACAATATAGGAAGGGCTTTACCATTTAGGGCGCAAAGATTCCCAGATGGTAGGGTATCTGACTGGTATAGAAATCAGTTTGTAGAAGTACACAGTGTGAAGCCTGGTGGTAAAGGTGGTAAGTATGGAAATGCCTATGGCTTTTACTATCGGAATGGCGAAAGGGCTAACGCTTATGATGACCCAGAATCCAGTTGGTGTAAAATAGATGATACTGAACCACAAGAAATACCCTGTGCCGCTTGCGGCTCGTGGGTGCTTCTGGATATACTGGGTGAAGCCACTACTGAACCTACTAAAGTGTATGGCATAAACGATGTACTAGAGATAGGAAAGTACAAAGGAAAGACTTTAGGCGAAGTGGTACATTCTGATTGGGGATGGGTAAAGTGGGCTAGTATGCACACTGAACACTTTTTCTTTGATGTAGAAGCAGTGATAGAAGAAAGGAAGAAAGATATTAAAATCCTACATCCAGAAGATATGCTAACCTTTGGAAAGTATAAGGGAAAAACCATTAGGGATATTGCTACTGAAGATATGAACTACCTTAGATGGTTGGATGATAATAGCGAAGATTTCATTATTAGCTTTGAAGAATTGATAGGTACTAAGTAAGCATCCAGAAATAGTAATAAAAAGTATTAGCCTACTATCCGCTAAGGGTAGTGGGCTATTATTGTTTCTGAATGGATATGGGCTGATATTTGATGGTAGAAGGCGGTCGAACCTCGCCCCCCTCTCCTTTACACAAACGGTACTTTTTGGCAAACTAAAAATAGTATTTGAATAGTAATCCAAAATTATTTTTGACCTATAGCTCAATTTGCAGGCTGAAACCTCTCTCAAAGCCCGATAAATACTGGCGTTCCGCACAATCAAGCTACCTTGAGCAATAAATCGACGGTTGAAATTGCTCAATAGCTCATTTTGGGCGTATAGCTCATTTTGCAGGCTGAAACATGCCATTTTGTAAAAAACTATGAAAAACACCGAGGGGAACGGCACCGCCAAGGGGGCGAGTAGCCCCCGACGAGACAGTGTTTTTGACTGCTTGGCTTATATGTGCATTACACAGATGTAATCAATTTTCAAACCGCAAGATACCTTAAGCCTTGAAAACGCCTGTATATAAAGGTGTTTTGAAAGATTTCAGCCTGCAAAATGAGCTATACGCCTATTTCTATTAGATGTGAGTCACCTTTAATGGAAGAACGTGCATTAGCTATGAATGAAATAGCTAATAGGGGGATAGAAACATACCTTACTATAGAGCCAATTATGGCTTTTGATACAGATGAATTAGTACGTCTGATAAGGCTATGTAAGCCAGTACAAGTTAATATAGGGGCTAATACTAATAGTGATGTGTCACTACCAGAACCATCTACAAAAGATGTACTTACTTTGGTTAGTCTGATAAAAGATGAATGTAAAGTAGAAATAAAAAGTAATTTGGAAAGGCTTATAGTATGATAGAATCAGAACTACACAAAAGATACCCTTCTGGGTGTAGGGTATCCAACAAAGAATTAAAGCAGACAATACAGATGCTATATGATACCTATGGCATCAAAGCAGTAGCTACGGCTACAGATATTACCAGATATGGATATATGACCAGGGCTTGCAAAATCCCTACAGATAATGGAAGAATAAACGGCTTAATTTTAATTGAAGTATGAATGAATTTTAGAAAGCAGAAGACAAAGGAAGGTAGTTATTCAAATCCTTCTTAGATTAGATAGGGGCTACTGGATAGCCTACAGATGATAGTTATGATAGGGTAGATTACTACTTCCAGATAAACGGAAAGAAAGCAGTAGCGGAAATAAAGGTTAGAAATGCCTTCTATAGTGATTATCTTATAGAAAAGGATAAACTATAGGCACTAGAAGACACTGAGAATTCTGAAGGATTAGATTGGGCTTTCTATGTATGCTTCTATGGGGATCAAATGTACCTTTTCGGTACCAATACCATCAAACAGTATGGAAGCCCACAAAGAAAGTACTGTAAGCGTACTACTATGGGTAAGGATGATTATATACTGAAGGATGTAATACTAGTACCAACTGATAGGGCTAGTAGGTACGATCTGACAGATGGGAAGTGGATAAAAAGTAATCCCACCTAGCCATAATGGTTAGATGGGATTATTTACGTTAGTTTGGCTTCTTATAAAATGACCCTTTATTATTCCAAACATCTAATACTCCTTCATCCCACTTAGAAGCATTAGGTAGCCACTTGAATAACATAAATACATCTGTACCCTTTATCTTGAATAGTTTACTAGATACCTTTTCACCCAATTCTGCTTCATAAGTACCATTCTCAACAGATGTTTGAGCAAAATATCTACCAGATTCTTCAATATAATACCCTAAATAGTATTGATTACTCAAATATTCGGCTTGTTCCTCTGATTGACAGTTTTCCAATTCTACATAGAAAGCCTTAACTTCATCTTCTTCCCATTTATGAAAGTCCATTTCTTCTGTAGAGCTATTTGGTGAAGAATAAGATTCTGTTGAAGAATACGTACCAGAAGTACCAGTATTGCTATTTTCATATTCATCTAATACTTGTCTTGCTAGTTCTTGTCGCTTTGCTAATTCTTCATTGTTGGCAGATTTTCCTTCATTATACCCATCATCATAGCCTCTCCTAAATCCTTTTGCCCAAGCTTGGCTTTGCTTTTTTGTACCCCACAAATCATAAGCACTTTTAACATTGCAGGAAGTTAAATAAGGCTTACCATCACTAGCGTCATCTGATCCATAGGCGTGTCCATCTTTATAAGCCCTCTTTTCAATTTCAATTAAATCAGCAGGATCATCTTCTGTTTCAGAAGAATTACTTTTTGATTTACTACCACAGGCAGTAAATAATAAAAGTACAAATAATAGATAAAGATTTTTTTTCATTTTTTTTAGTTGTTATCAGGTTTTATATAATTCGGATTAGGTACTAACTTTCCAGTAGATAAATCTATTTTGTGTGATAGCTCTATTTGCGGTTTCGGTTCTACCATTGCTACCACCTTATCCATTATATCCAGTATTAAATCATTTATTATCCCCATCACATTATACACCCCCACTTCCTTTCCTTCCATTGGTTTAGATTATGAAAACTGCCTACCAAACCTTTTTCACGGCTATCCCATAGCCATTCTTCAGTATCCTTATCCAGTTCTATTCCGCTACAGTAGAAATTAGAAGGATGGATGTAACTGTTAGAATCATAATAGAAATCTGAAATGTTTGGGTAATCTTTTTCCATATATTCTAAGATATTCCCATCCAGTAAAGATTTACCATCAAACTTATTAGTACTTCTAGAAGCGTAATCCCAGTTATGGCTACCTTTTAAGTAGTCGTTAATGTACTTATCTGGATTCTTTGTCAGAAGGATTCCATAGGTTTTGATAGCAGCATCTATAAGCATCCTAAGAAGATGGATAGCACATACATCTTCCCTTTTAAGGTATAAGGCATCAAAGCCACTATCTATGTTAATGGTGTATTCACTAATAGCCTTTAGAAAGCATTTATATTTAGTGCTTTCTGGCTTCCTTAATCCCATAGGCTTTAGGCTTAGGGAAGAAAAGTACTTCTGATATAATGGGGTATATGCCATACTAATCTATATCTTCTGCATCCAGAATCTTATCTAATTCAGCTTCTACATCTTCTGGGATGGGTTGTAAATCATCAAAACTATATACGGCTTAAAAATTCGGTTTCACTAAGTATTTCTATATCCTTTCCTTTTTCCAGTAATTGTAATGCTTTCTTTTGCTTCCCACTCATACCAGAATCACCTACCACTCTATAATCTTGTTGCCCTACTACTAGTACATCTGTTTTGGCAGTAACACTATCAGTAGGAATACCACCAACTTCAGCCACCTTCTTTAGAAGTTCTTTTCTGTTTCCATACTGGCAGGTGCCAGTAAAGCAAACCGATTTACCAAAGAAGTAGTTACCTTCATCTAATGTATCTGGATTAACTTGAAGCGTTTTTATAAATTCATCGTAACTACCATAACGCTTTTCTATAGCCAGATGTGCTATGAAAGTATTTGGTGCAAACTTTCCCCTATGGAAGTTATACTTACCTTCCAAATCTTCTATGGTGCTACCATCCATTTCTAAGCACTTCAGAAGCAATAAAGCACACCCCAAAGAATCACTATCTGCTTTATGGTGTACCCCAAATTCTATGTTAAGATGGTTAAGTACTACATCCAGTGAATAACTATAGCATCCCTTCACAATATATCTAGCTATACGCAAAGTGCAGAAGTAATCAAAGGTGGGATATTCCATACCATAATTATCAAAAGCATCCCTTAAAGCGTACATATCAAAGCTAGTGTTATGGGCTACCACTATCTTATTCTGTAAGTAGGGTAATACTTCCTTCCATATTTCAGGGAACGAAGGGCTATCTTTGGTATCTTCTGGGGTTATTCCGTGAATCCAGATATTCATACCATCATATTCATTCCCTTCTGGTTGTACCAACCAACTTTTAGGGGTTTGTGGCACACCATCTATCACTTCTGTTATACCAATCTGGCAGATACTACTTCTGTCAGCGGTTGCCGTTTCTAGGTCTATAGCTACAAAGTTTATCATAGTACTTCATCAAAATAATCTGAATCAATTTTCTTTAGATAAAGGGTATCTTTAACGCTTACACCTATAGATCAGGGGACGGTTCTCTGATCTGTTGCTACTCTTTGAATTATCCCGTAACTGATGCCCGTTATTCGGGCCAGTTGTCTGAATCCTGCTCCTTGGTCGCATAACTCTTTTATGATTTTGTTTCGTTGATTCTTTTCTAAGTTCTGGACATCCATTGCATTAACGATGCCATATTGTAATCCCAATAAATTCTTTATTCCTGCATCTGATATGGAGCGGGGAGGTTCATCGTCCATTTCCAAGATACCTCCATCGTCATCTGTTGGCTCAAGGACAAAATCCCAAAGTTCCTCCCAGGGAATCCGACGCAATACAACATCCGTATCACACAGTCTATCCATAACCGCTCCTCTTTTCTCGAACTCATGCCAACTGCTCCATGGGTACTCGCCAACGTTTACGGATAACCCAGCATGAACAGGGTTCTGATGGATATAGCACAACAGCGTCTTGAAATAGCCGATGTCGTCCACCGGCTCACTTCGGAATCGGTCTTGGAACAAATGACCGTTGCGCTGATACTTCTTGTTGAAATGGTATGCGTACGATATGGTGATACGCTTAACAATCTCGCCAATGGCTACTGTCTTTTCCAGAATTAGCAAATGAACATGGTTTGGCATTAGGCAATAGGCGTAGAAATGGCACAATGACGGTACCCTGTAGCCGCGCTCGTCATAGCATTCGACCAACTGATGGAGACTTTGCAGAAACTTCATGTAGTCCTCATCATCCTCAAAGATGTCTTGGCGGTTAATGCCACGCAGCATTACGTGGTAAATACCTGTGCCACTTGTCTTGCGTGCTTGTCTGGGCATATTAATTGTTTTAAGTTGCACCAAAGGTACATAATTATTGTAATATGTCAGCATACTTCGTAAACCTTTAATGTTTTATAACAAATCAGAGAACCGTCCCCTGATCTAGTGCTGCAAATCAAGACAAGCAAAATCATCAATGACATGGCAAAAGTACAAATAAAATCTGAGAAAATCAGCGCTTTTGGCGGAATATTTTTCGTTTTGGACAGATTTGACCGTGTCACGTTGGGGTCAGGATAATCTGTGACAGTCACAAAATGTCCTGACCCCACTGTGACACTTCTTTAGGCATTTTGGCTCGCAGCAGTGGATATTATGGCTCCGTAGTATACTATTTAATGCTTCACAGCATCGGATTTTATGCTTCACGGCGGCACTCCCGAGCATAAAATTCGCCTCCACGAGGCATAAAATCCGCTACCGCCAGACAAATAAGAAACCGCCAGCCCTGCTGAACTTCATGCAGAGGACTGGCGGATAGCCATTGGGTGCACAGTCGGGTTGCTTCTGTTTGTGCAATTGTCGCTGTGATAAAGAAGGATTGTATTACAGTTTGCGACTATATGCAGGCTGGTCGCTCGGATCGTTATGCACGTCATCAATGCCAGACTTTGTCTCACTGGCCTGCTGAGTAATGGTCAGCACTACCTTATCGCCTGACGAAGCCAAAACAGTTACCGAGCAGTCACGTGCCGTCGTCAATGTATTCTCCTGATATTCCAATTTCAGGGTTGGAGCTCCAGAGGAATAGTACTGTGGGGAAATGACTATCCAGCTGGGTGCATTGCCTACACTACTGATGGAAGACTTCAGGTTGCTTAGCGTGACCACTTGCTCACCACTTGTGGCTGGAACTGTCACAGACTGTGTGTAGGTCTGGGGAGCGTTGCCGCCATCTCCTGTACTGCTTCCGCCATCATCACCTCCACAGGCAGCCAACACGAATATCGCTGTCAGACTCAATAAATAAATACATATTTTCTTCATGATGCTGTCTCCTCTTTTATTTAATGATTACTTTCTTGCCACGACTGATATACACTCCCTTTACTGGCTTGTCAATGCGCCGACCCTGCAAGTCATAGTACACTGCATTCTCCGGCTCTGAAGAAGGAAGCGAGTCTATACCTGTTGCATTGCCGTCAATGGCAAAACCGCGTGTAGCCGCTGATGACTTAGGAATAACCAGCCAGGCCTTGTGCCCCTCTATCTGGAACGCTCCACCATTCTGAGTGCCCCAGTACCAGCCGAACACATTGCTCATGTTGCTGCCAGACTTACCATAGCTCAGCTTGTAGTGATAGCCGTCACCTGTGGTCGTCGTGGCTTCATCACTGCCGTGCAGCAAGTTCTTACCCGAGTATGTCTCCTCACTCCAAGTACTTCTTAATTGATAGGATGCTGCACTCTTTTGATTGCTCACCAGCATAACAGGAATACCTGCCGGAATCAATCCAGAATTATTACCATTGGCTATCGTCTGGTAGCTGAGCTTGTCGTTGGAGGCATTGGTGACAACTTGAGCACTTAGTCCTTCGGGCAATACATACGCCAATTCTGAATCGTAGAATGTAGCATAACCTGCAGCAGAAGTTTTTACTGTCCGTTCGATATTGGGAACATATACTGTTATTTTAAACCAATCGACTTTCCCATTTTCTGTCTCTGCATTAATGTATGTTGTCCCTGACTTGATACCCTTGACAGTGCCTGTCGCGTCTACAGTGGCAATGGTAGGGTCGTCTGACGACCATGTCAGATTTACCGTAGCATTGCTTGGTTTGGTAAGACAGGTTATAGTCATTATCTTTCCTATTTCGATGGAGTCTCTTGCATACTGCAATGTAATTTCATAAGGCTTTCCATTGGGAGCATCCATAATCTTAACAGGCAATATACGTTGCTCCGTAGTCCCATCACCCAATTGCCCATTTGAGTTTCCTGTTCCAAAAGCCCAAAGACTACCATCCTTTTTTCGCACGAAAGTTGCATATGAGTTAGACATTATAGAATCTGCATCCTCCATGATTTTGACAGGAGAATTGACGTCACCTTTAGTTCCAATACCCAACTGTCCGTAGTCATTTCTACCATATCCCCAAAGACTTCCGTCCTGTTTGATGATGAAATACATACTACAGTTCAATGCTAATTTCACGTTGTCCATGACGTGCTTAAAGGTTTGGCTGTTTTGAGTACCATCACAAAGATAGTGGTATTTATTTCCACCGCAACTCCATAGCGTACCATCTTTTTTTACTGCACAAGTTACTACGAAATTACTTGATGCAGTTACAACGTCATTCATAACCTGTATTGGTGCTGTGCGGGCTGTGGTTGTGCCGTCTCCGAGTTCTCCATATTCATTTTCCCCCCACGCCCAAAGGGTATTGTCCTTTTTAATGGCCATAGTGGTGCCGCCTGGAGTTAGTTGCGCAACGTTGCTTAAAATCTTTACAGGTGTAAGCTTTTCAACGCCTTCATACTGAGAACCTATGCCCAGACCGAAACTATTATTCCAACCGCAGGCCCATAATGTACCATCTTTTTTGAGTATATGGGTTTTGTAGCCTGTAGTTTTAACTTGTAATACATCTTCCATTATTTTTGTAGGGACAGAAACGTTTTTTTCTGAGCCAGTTCCAAGAGGGCCATAGGAACCTACTCCGCATACCCATAGTGTTCCGTCGCGTTTTACGATGAACGAATTACCGGAGCTTAGTTGACTTCCTGCAGAAACAGAAGCAACATTACTCATAATGAACTTGGGAGTAATGCTATTATTTTTTGTTCCGTCACAGAGTTCTCCTGTTGAGTTTCTACCACACGCCCATAATGTACCGTCTTTTTTTACTATCAAAGTATGGAAACCGCTGGTGGCCACAGACGCTACTCCAACACCGTCATCAAATACATACGAATCGGCCATTACCCTTATTTTCCAACTGCCCTCAATGCCGTTAGCTGTAGTGGCACGAATATAAGTAACGCCTTCTTTGATGCCTGTTATCTGACCAGAACTATTTATCGTAGCAATACTCTTGTCATCCGAACTCCATGTGACAGCTAGACTGGTATTTGCTTCAGAAGGCAAAATAGAATAAGAAGCATTGACCTTATCACCAACTCCTATTGTCTTTGAATCAGCAGTAACAATAATGCCACTCGGAGCAATAATTTCCTTCACTGTGTAGTTCTCCGTCAGTACTTCACTGGTCTCATAGCCGTCTTTATAGGCAATGGCTTTCAGAGTACAAGCTTCATTAATAGTGATAGGTGATGTATATTTGGTACTGCTCTTCGATGGCGTACTGCCATTAAGCGTATAGTATATATCGGCTCCTTCTCGGTTACAGGTTAGGGAGACCTGTGAGCCTTCCAATACCTCACAGCCTGCAGGACTTGCTGTGAGCGATAGTTTCTTTCCTTCATTCACTGTCACATATACATTCACGTCGGGACCTGAGTTGTTTTCGGCCGTGACGACGGCGGTGCCTGCCGATTTAGCTGTCAACTTTCCATTTTGGCTAACAGCAACGATGTAAGAGTTTGACGTGCTCCAGGTCACCTGAGCCGAGGCTGAATAAGGGGAGATATTCCAGCTCAAGGTCTTTTCCTCTCCTTCTTCCATCGTGACACTGCTGGGCAGGCCAGTGATGTTTCTTGCATTGCAGGTGACATAGTAAGTTTGCGTATAAGGAACATTTCCTCCTGGCTTGCCGTCACTTCTGACGTAAAGACATGTGCAAATCACGGTCTGGGTACCTGTAAAATATGAACGAATCTGGCACCACCCGTAGCGGTCAACATACAGATGAGTGCTACTGGAACTAAATGTTGCATTCATAGCTGTGTAACCATATCTGTCAGGTGGGTCAGGTATGGTGAAGGAGTCTCCCACATACCCAGAATACTGGGCATTGGCTACCAATGTAGTAAGTAGCATACTAATAAGGAATAGGCATCTTTTCGCGATGCTTATTGCCTGTACTTGTAATACTTTTGTCATTTTACCTAAATTCCGCAGCACTTTAATATAACTTTCTTTATAAGTACCTAAGCAACAAAAAGTTCTTGCTGGGGCAAGCGGCAAAGCCGAGCGGCTCAGGATTTTGCCATGTCAGATTTTTCACTTACCTTAGTGCTGCAAATCAAGACAAGCAAAATCATCAAT
>OCTW011444093.1_pt1 | contig 10212 bp, 10 predicted proteins | sample 1539671 | NCBI WGS metagenome assembly OCTW01 (sample SAMN02144230, study PRJEB22623) | gut metagenome | biome: sheep rumen | host: Ovis aries | place: New Zealand
CCCGCCAGTCTTTAATCACTTTCTCGCTTTTCGTCGAACCAAAGATGTACGTATTTAGTACCTGAGTCATGTAAGATGACTTCAAAGAATACGCACGCTGTTTAGCAGGAATATCAGAAAACGGTTGAGGCCTTACGCTACTTGCATTTACTCCTTTGGTACACGCCGCAAGATAAAACGTATCTCCTTCGGAAATAGTGTGAGCTAAACCATGACGGATTTTGTCTATGATAATCTCCCAGTCGTGCTTGATTATAAGTAGGTCTTCTTCGGGAAAACTGAAGAGAACAGCCTCATCAATAGTGTATTCCCCTTTGGGGATGCCCTCTTTGTGCTCATAAGACATAAGAAGCATCGTATTGCATTTGTGCCAAAAAGAACTCGTTTCAAATGTGCGTTTGTATTCCTCCATGTAGTTAATAATACTACAAACAAGCCGCTCTTTAGCGCGTATTCCAGCACTAGTCCGAATATACGGTGTCACCTTAAGCTCAACGCCAGCTTCTGGAAAATCTGGTTCTGCCTCTGAATTTGGGGTGTACCCATACCAGCTTTCTTCAATAACAGTGCCAATTGCTCCTTTACCGGAGACGAGCCTGCCGGTTTTATCTACTTCTTTGAGCGGAATCCCGATTACTTCTCTCGCTTTTCGCAGCACCGCTTCTTTAGATGTATACTGAGTTCCTTCCACTTCGGCACCTCCAGCCCATAGTATCGCCAAAGGGCCTTGTGCTTTCACACAAGACCCTGAGATGGCGCTTTGAATCAATAACTGTCGGTTACGGTTCTTCAGCTATGATATCATCTAGCACGCGTCCCATTCGAGTTATCATCGGAACAACTAAGGCGTTTCCCATACAGAAATATCGCATTCTTTCAGGCATTCCCTGTGTCCATTCGTCCTCGAACCCTTGAAGCCGCTCCGCTTCAACAGGTGTAATAAGACGGAGTCTCCCCGTTCCGGGATCGGAGACAACATGAGTCGATCGATTAAGTGTTGACTCACTTGTGAGCATTGTACGGCTTGGACGATCCCACGGATCGGGAAATGCTACCGGTCCTTCGCTAAATACATATTCATGGCCACTAGATGATGTTCTAGGTACTTTTTTCGCACCCTTAAGGTAGGTCCATTTAGGCATTTTCTCGCTGGTGATATAGTACTTCTCATCCACATCGCGCTGCAGAACTTGGCCTAAAGTAATAGGTGTTTCTTCACGTTCGGTGACATGGGCGGTAGTTATTACCCAGTCATGCATATAGCCAGCATTCTCAAAGGGGAACGCGAAGTGCTCACTTACTTCATAAATGTCAGTAGGCATCGTTTTTTCCCGCGATGGTAAAACATCTGTAACAGGGAATGCCTTGGCCATCATGCCATCACTAGTTAAGATGCTGCCAGCATCAGCATCTTTCATCTTTTTCCCATATGAGCTATCATTCCGATAAGCAAAAATGAAAGTCCTTCTGCGTCGTTGAGCAGCACCGTACTGTGCTGCGTTTACAACTCGCCACTCTGCGCTGTAACCCTGTTCTGCCAGGCAGGCAAGGATAACGCCGAAATCGCGGCCTCTCTGTTTTGCAGGGGACTTCAAGAGCCTATCGACGTTTTCAAACAAACAGAATGGAGGCTTCTTTGCTATGATAGTATCCCGAATTTGCCACCATAGTACACCCTTTTTCCCTTCAATTCCCTGTGCAGAGGAAAGAGGATGCGCCACGCTATAGTCTTGGCAGGGAAAGCCGCCAACTAGCAGCGAGTGATTAGGGATATTCGCCTTATTTACAGTTCCGATGTCATCTCCTGTGTGGTATTCACCAATGCTATCTGGGCTATCACCGAAGTGCTCAACATAACAGTTGTGTGCCCACTGTGTTTTTGCCCCAGGCTCCCATTGTGAAAACCACGTCGTTTTCCACCCGGACTCCAACCTGTCAAAGCCCAGCCGAAAACCGCCGACTCCCGCAAATAATTCGCATAATGTTTTTTCCATAAAGCCCTCCTTTAGCCATTACGGCTACTCGCTTATAATGTCTAGGCCGGGTTTCCCCGTGTTAGCACCGACAGACGCCGGATCGTTGGCCTAGTATGAATTAGTATACCATAGACAGGCTAAAATAGGAATCCTTTTATTGTTTTGCTGGGAAGAATCTTTATTTACCAGGATTCCGCGCTTGCCTTTCCTTTAAGATTAAAGATAAGACTCGATTCATTCTTCTCTACTCGTCGCAAACTCTCCCTGGACATCCGTAATATCCGCTATCGCAATGGACCTGTGCTTCCCGTTCTCCCCCTGGAACGTAATCTTTCCCAGGGTCATGTCTACACGCCGAACCTGCCCGGTGAAGCTCACGTAGGCACCGCCACTCTTCTTGCTGTGCCTGTTGATCTCCTTGTCGGGAAGAAAGTATGTTACGGTTGCGGTGGGAAGAATTATCTCGCTGCCGGTGTGCCGACTGTGTGCCGCCTCCGAACATATTTCATTTAGGAGGCTGATTTTCTTGTTGAGTTCATCCATTTGCTCTTCGGACAACTCAATCCGATCTTCGGTAGTGCGACCGGTTTCAACGATCTCATCGCTGTATCCCTCAAGGGCATCGAACGGTGAAAACTGCGCCGCCCGGTCGATCATGCTCATATGGGGCCGTCGCAGTGAGACATAGTGCGGGCAGTCGATGATGGCGTCATACTTGTCGGTCTCTTCGCCGCCCTTCCAAACGTAAGGTCTATTACCCATATGATGTCCCTCCCTTACGCTTTGTGACCGCCGACTTCCTTGTGGCGCTCTCTGGATCTCGCACCTTTCAGGAAGTTTGTCCCTTTCAAAACGGCATTCCGGCCGAACTTGTCCTTGATAGTGAGAACCGCTTCCTGGATACGATGCTCTTTCTCCAGATCCTTTTGCTGCTCTTCCTGTTCAGCGCCCTGCTGCTCATAGTCCGTGAAGAGATCGATCTGACCAAGTGCCTGTGCTTCCTGGTGCGCAGCCTGGACTTCCCGTGCTTCAGAATCCGGTATCACGTTCATCGCGGCAATGTTCACCCGCCGGACAAGCAGGTGCGGGTCAACTTTCTCCTCAAAGATACTGAGTGCCGCGCCGACGATCATCTTCGTGGACGATGTCGGGAACGGCAGCTTACGGTTTCCGTTCGCATGCTTGGGGGCCATCCGACCGTAATAGTAGAGACTCACTTTGCCTTCGTAGTAACGTCCCTTGGAATCATCTTTGTATTTGTAGCGGCCGTTTTCTTCAACCAGGCTTTCACGGTCAAAGCTGATGTATAACTCGATCTTATCTGTTGCAATCCCTTTACGCAGCAGTTCAAGGCTAAGGTCATCCGCCATTTCGCGGGCGATGATCTTAGCCTCTTCGTATTTATATGGTCTGTGGAGCACCTGTCCGGAGCCAAGGCTCTTGCTTTCAGGTCGGTACTGTTTGATGTAGTCTACCGTGACCGGTTCGTAGCCCCAGGCGTGATCGATCAAGAGTTCGGCGTTTATACCGAAAAGCTTATACAGCAGATTCTCACCGTCCCGCATGATCTGGTAGTGCTCTTCGCCCTTGTTGGGCTTCTCAATGAAAACCTGGACCGGCGTTTTCGTCATGGACATCATTGCTACGTCACCCATTGTGAACATGCCGTTCTCTTCAAGCTTTCGGGCGATCCCGGGGCCGACCCTCCAGAAGTCTGTCAGGGGTTTGTGATTCCAAAGGATGTGCCGGTAGGAGATCTCATCGATTTCAGCGACGCGTACCCCGTTCTCATCGGCGTCCACATGCTTGGCAACGATGTCCATCGCGACTTTGGCAAGATAGAGATTCGTACCGATGCCGGCGGTGGCCGTGATCCTGGTCTCGTGCAGGACATCCCGGATCATCGTCATTGCCAGTTCCTTCGCCGTCATTTTGTAGGTGGACAGATACTTCGTGACGTCAATGAAAACCTCATCTATGGAGTAGACGACGATGTCTTCCTTTGCCACGTACTTCAGATAGATCACGTAGATTTTAGAGGAGACCTCCATGTATCGTGCCATCCTGGGCGGCGCTACGAAGTAGTCCGGTTCCATCGATGGGTCCAAGGCCAAAACCTCCGCGTCGAAGGATTTGTCCTTGAACTCAGCTTTCCAGTCTCCAATGCTCCTGCGGTACTCCCGCAGCCGTTTCGCGTTGATTTCTTTGACCTTCTGCGAAGATTATGATCGGGCGTTCGCAGAGAGCGTGGGGTTATCCTTTTCAGTCGGCGGGATGTGCCTGAGGTCGAGGGCCAGCGTGGTAAAACCATGTTAATCCGTTAGTGGGATTTCATTTCTGCTCAAGGCGTACCTGCGTACGCAGTTTCTGCTCACTGATTTCCTTTTCGATGCATTCTGCGTAGTGCGCCGCCAGATTGTTTCCCATTGCCCATTCTGGCAGCAGTGCAGTTCTTCCTTTATAAAAGATCAGCCAGTATCTGTTTTTTTCAATGATCGTGCCATTCTTGTCCAGATGTTTCTCCGACAACTCATACAAGCCATGTTGTTCCAGTTTATAAGTGAGAGCAAGCCTGTCCCCAAGCGTAGCCCCTTCTGCCTCCAGAAAGACCCGTTCCAGAGCAAACTGGGGATGCACGCCTTTGATCCTTGCAAGGTAGAACCGCATCATAGCCGTCTTTTGTGTTAATCTGCATCGTACAATTGCGCTATTCATTTCAAATTTCATTCGTAGCTTCATTTTCCTCTGTAAACTGCGTCCTAATCTCTTCCGTGCTCATCCCCAGACTCTCTGCAAGCCTGACCACATACTGATCAGAAACGATCTCCTTGCGGCAGATAGCGTGGGCAAACTGTCTGGAAACGCCGAGCAGCTTTCCTAGCTGGTCAAACGACAGATTTGCCTCTTTGCGATAACGATCCAGACAATTTGTGGGTGCCTGGCAGGTGGTCCGTTTACTGGGCACGCGATCACATCCTCGCAGTTGGTCTACACTGTATTCCCTGCAGATGTCACTGACAGGCACAGCCAGCACGCGGGCCAACTGAATATAACACCACAGTGACGTGGTGGGTGAAATGGTCTTTTCTGCTACACCAATAAATGTGTTTGAAATCCCGGACTTTGCTGCCAAGTCCTTTTTCGACATTCTCCGCCTAAGTCGCCAGTATCGTACTCCCGTCATCGTCTCAGTTCCTCTCTAATTACGTAGCTAATTACTCGTCTCTCCATTTGCAGTAGTTCTTGTGCGGAGTAAACGGTCATGCTCCTCCGCTGATCGTCCAACATATTGTTCACCCGGACCAAGCAGTACTGCCGATCATTTCTCCAGCAATATTCGGCAAACAACCTTTCATTCTCTGATAAATAAAAATGCCGTTCATTGTCGATTGATGCCTTCACTTCGATAAAGAGTGGCCGTTCGTTTCTGAACGACATCAGGTCGAATCCCGCCGTTTCGCTATCGGCATAACTCCCGTCGACCAGCGTCTCCCACTCGCTCCCGCTGAGCAAGTCGCGTTCTGTTTGAAGCACGAGCGCCTCTCCAGCTTTGCCAATGTCATCCCTCTGCAAGAATTTGTTCATTCGCTTTTCCCGCAGCCTTTTGTTCCGATCGGCCTGAGCCGGAAATGGCACCGCTGTAAGGGCCCGAAAATCGTTCTCTACCAAAGCGTCCAGAGATACACCGATAAACTGCGCTACAGCGTTCACTTTCCAGAGTTGCAGACGAAAGTCGCGACGCTCCAATTTTGAGATGTCATTCGGATGAAGGCCGTCAGAACATGCATTGCACAGCCCCTGTTGGGACAGCCCTTTTCGTACGCGGACATAGCGGACAATAGAAATAGCCGAGTCAAAGTCCCTGTCTTTCATTCGCCTCATACAAATTTCCTCTCTTGGTTGTATTGTCGCAGGAGCCAAGTGCCTTTATATTGCGCCCGATATAGCAGCTCATGTGGCAGAAGCCCGTTCTTGTTTTCGTGTTGTGGTTGCGATTTCTCCGTGTCATAGCGTCCTCCTCTGGCAAACAGTTCTGTTCGTTACTGGCTTTATCTGTCTTCTATTATACATTATTTAGTTTATTTTGTCAACTGATTAATGTACCGCATATACACGTTTCAATTTCTCCTATAAAACAAATCATTGATAACGGACTGCTTTTCGTGTACACTATGGGTTAGAACAAAAAGGAGGCGATCTCTATGACAGAGCAAATCAGAATCGTGCTGGTTAAGCGGGCGAACATGACTGAAGCCGCCCTCGCCAGAAGACTGGGTACCAGTCCGCAAAATCTACACAACAAACTGGCACGGGACAATTTTACAGAATCTGACCTCCGGGCAATTGCCGAGGCGCTGGATTGCGATCTGGAAGTCAAGTTCCGCCTTCGTGATACCGGCGAATATATATAGGAATCACTGGTATCACTGACATCCGTAGCCCACATGAATTGACATAGTCATGCAAAGGAAGTAAACTAATGGCATGATATAGGAGAAAAAAGAGTAAGGTGGGTGCCTTGCTCTTTTATTGCATTCTTCCATGTGCGATTCATATGGATTTTATTTTTCAAATCTTTGGGTTGACGTTTAAAATACGAGAAAGTAAAATTGAGACAGCATATAGAAGGACAGAGAGTAAGGAACGAGATTCCTTACTCTCTTTGCATTATTTCAGCCTGTTGTATTGTGTTTTGCGACTTCAAAAAAGTGCGCAAAAAGCGGAAAGACAATTTGGCAAGTTTTTTGGTAACTAGCGTTTGGCCATCCACACTTTTGTGGTTCTGTTTAAAGGAGCGGTTTTATAAGACAGTAGCGAAGAAATATAAAAAGGAGTGTTTGACTGTGCAAGGCGCGACTTGATCACTCGCGCCCTTACAAGACTGGTCTGGGCAGGTAGGGAGCCCTTTATCTAAGCAAATAATAATTGATTTGAGCAGCCATGGGTTGCACAGACATGGCACGCCCACATCCCCTGTCAGGTGTGTGCGAACAATAGGCGGCAGCGCCTTAACGCTGTCAGTAGTCGGGACAGGCCGACTCCGTCAGATACCGCAACCTTGCGGGATCAGCTATCTGGCGAAGATGGAATGAGCCAAAGCTGATGGGCGAAGAGTATAGGAAGGTTGCAAATGTGTACTTAAAGTCTTGCTTTATAAAGGTGTGGGCAGTTCTCCACACAATCCCTGTAATGGGTTTCCATTACGGCCGTTTGTACGGTGGGGGATACGCCGCGCTTGAAGGCAGGGTCTTGAGACCATTGGGCGGCGCTTAGTACTCAACACGAAATCAATAAGGCCTGATAATAGAAACAGACAACTATAATTACCAATAACACTTTGAAACACCTATGTTTCTATGATCAGATCAACTGCAAATTCGCTGAAAACATGTGGCTTTGCAGACGGGCAAACTATGCCCGAAATAAAATGTGAAAGGATTAATATTTATGGGAAGTATAAACGACAGTCTCAAGGAGGATCCCAAGCTCGAGAACATCTATGAAAACCTGAAGCAGCAGCTGGATTCTCTCCATCGCCATGCCCGTCAGGGCTCTTACAAAACTCGCGTTAGATATTATTTCGCAATGATTCAATTTCTCAAATTCCTCACTGTTGGTTTTCGACTGGAAAACCTGACGAATATCAGCGGCAAGCACCTCTGCGCCTATCTTGAGTGGCGGCAGAGCTGCGGAATCGCTCCGCCTACTGTAAAGAGTGAACTCTGTGCTATCCGCTATTATCATGATCAAATGCCTAAAGTTCGGCATCCCATTCCCAGCAACGATGCGTTGTCTGTCAATTTAGAAAAGCGCCGCTTTGGGGAAATCGACCGCACATGGAGCGAGGCGGAATTTGAGGCTTTCTGTGACATCGCGCGTGAAGATGGTAGGGCAAGCTATGCCGACCTTCTCGTTTTGGCGCACGATCTTGGACTCCGCGTTCATGAAGCATTTCGGATTGACACTGCAGTGGCTCGCTCCGCTCTTAACACGGGAGCGTTGCACGTCAAGGGAAAGGGAGGCAAGGAACGCACTGTCCCGATGACTCCCGATACCAACAGCATTTTTGAGCGTCTGCTTGAGTCCACCGCACCGGGTAATAAGCTCTTTGTAAAAGACGGAGAGCCTACTCATCTCGCCATTCTTGCGTTCCAGCAGTGGATCATCTGTACACGCGAGTATATCCGGGACCGTAATAATTCCGTCGCTCTCACTTATCACGGTCTTAGGCACACCTATGCAGCAAATACTTATGCGAGGCTTAAGCGGGAAGGCCGCACTGATTTTGAGGCACATATTGCAGTTTCTCGCCTGCTTGGTCATGAGCGTGCAGACGTTACAGATATCTATTTAGTCGCCAATAAAGACGGCTGGGATAAGATTTCTACTTAAGAAAAGCAGCTTTATAATGAACAAACAATTCAATTTGGAAAGGATATTATCATGAATACTGATAAAAAGCTCTATACATCCATTGATCAGCTTCCCCTGTCGCTTGGGGCGGAAGATATCGCTGCTGTTTTGAACATCTCTCGTGGTAGCGCTTACGCGCTGCTGCACAGCAGGGATTTTCCCACTATTCGCATTGGGAAGCGCATGATCTCTCCGCGCGATCGGTTCATTGACTGGATGAATCAGCAGATGAACATGTAAGAAAGAAACTCCCGCCGGGTTCGGTCAATCCGGTGGGAGAACACCCCCGCAGCTTTGAAAGAAATGGATTCAAGTTGCAAAACAAAAAAACTAATGATAATATGGGTTCCCAATGACTTGACCGGTCATGGAATCTGTAGAAAGGATTATAATGTCTAATAATCACAAAAACGCCAACGGAGTTGGCTCTATTCGCAAGCGCCCGGATGGGCGCTGGGAAGCACGTTATACCACAGGGTTTGACCCTGACACCGGTAAACCCATTCGCAAATCTATTTACGGCAAAACGCAGAAGGCCGTTCGCGAGCAGCTTACAGCTACGCAGGCAGACATTGATCGCGGCACTTACGTTGAACCGTCCAAGATGACCCTCGAAGAATACCTCGCCTTCTGGATGGACACATATTCCGTCGACAAACGCTTTAATACGTTGAAGGGCTACCGGGCATCTATCAAAAATCATATTCTCCCCGCCCTCGGCGACTACTATCTGGAGGAACTTACGCCCTTGATCCTTCAGCAGTTTTTCAACGGTCTCAGTAGGCCGGATGAAGACGGAAATGTGCTTGCCCCGAAAACTGTAAAAAACGTTTTCATCGTTCTCCGCGCTGCGCTGTACCAGGCAGTCGATAACGAGCTTCTCCGGAGCAACCCCTGCAAAAAAGTCAGGCTCGCAAAAGTCAACAAGATGGAGATTTCTCCACTTTCCGATGAGCAGATTCACGATTTTATGCTGATTGCACCTTGTGACAAACTGTACGGAACGCTTCTGACGGTGATCCTGTTTACCGGTCTGCGCGAAGGTGAAGGTATGGGCCTGACCTGGGATTGTATTGACTTTGAGAAGGGCACGCTCTATATCAACAAACAGCTTCAGCGTCTCCCCCTTTCCGCAGGCGGTATGCAGCTGACGCCGACAAAAAACGGAAAAAGTCGCACTCTGCATCCGGCTCCGTTTGTCATGGACATGTTGAAAGTCCGCTATGTCGAGCAGGAGATGCAGCGGCAGCTCGCGGGGGATGCCTGGGAAGCCTGGCATACTGAGGCAGAACGCAAGAAAGCGTTGGTCTTTACTAATGAGGTCGGCCGTTGTTTGGTGCCTAAGCGGGTCTACCTGCATTTCAAGGCCATCGCGGATGAGATCGGCGCGCCCGACGCGCGGGTACACGACCTCCGCCATACTTATGCGGTTATCTCTCTTCAGAACGGCGATGATGTAAAGACGCTGCAGGAGAACCTTGGTCACGCGTCGGCAGCGTTTACGCTTGACGTTTACGGACACGTCACAGCCAGGATGAAGCAGGAAAGCGCCAGCCGGATGGAGAATTTTTATTCAAACCTTATGGCAACTTAATGGCAGCAAAAGCAGTATTTTTCTTTTAAAATACGTGTTTTTATGTACAATAATTGCACTGTTTTTTAATGTCGTTGGGGTCACGGTTGGGGTCAGCAAAAAATGGAAGTAGCTTTTCTGCGTCATATCTTGCGTATAATAGCAAAAATCGCCTTGAAACGAAACATTTCAAGACGATTTCTGGCAGGGGAAGAAGGCTTCGAACCCTCGGCCTACGGTTTTGGAGAC
>OCTW011031988.1_pt1 | contig 10207 bp, 2 predicted proteins | sample 1539671 | NCBI WGS metagenome assembly OCTW01 (sample SAMN02144230, study PRJEB22623) | gut metagenome | biome: sheep rumen | host: Ovis aries | place: New Zealand
TCAAGGGTGTCGCGCGACACCCTTGACAATCCCCGCGTCGGGGGACGACGTTCGAGAGGCGCTTAAAGCGCTGACTCGAACGTCTTTCCCCCGAACCCCCTTGGACGGTGTCATAAGATGAAAAGCCGAACGTGAAACGACATCGTGTCGTACACGTTCGGGCGGCGACTTCGTGTCGCCGCTCATATAGGAAATACATGCAGTCATCACAAGTCATTGGTAGCCCCCGTAGGTTTAACATATCGCTTTGCAAGGATGTTGCGTACACATGTGGAGATGATTTTATATAAATGCATTTGCGCCTACGCGGCGGGCGGTCAAATAACCCGGCCCGATTTGTTCTAGCAAAACCGTGACGTAATGCAAGTTGTAAAAAAAAGCTCTGTTTAATGAGTGTGGATATTTTTTTCACAGATAATGTCCATTCTAGCTTAGATCTTAGAGCTTGGAGCTTAGAGAATGGATTGATCACTCAAAGTTCAAAGCTCCAAGCAAAAAAAGGAAATCTGAAGACAAATGCCTATCCACGGTAGTTAAACAAAGCCAAATAAAAAGCGGTGGCGTATGCGCATGCATAGCCACCGCCCGAAGCCGCGTATGCCGCCAGGCAAAGCGGCTTATTTATCCATTCATTTTTAGAAACAGGCCAGTGCGCTGGCGCAGTTCTGTGAATTTTTCACTGGTATTGTATTCGAAGAGCGCCGTAACGAATGGTGTATTTGCGTAATGAATCATCCACTGCTGTGTATTGTTTGGCAAGATGATTTGAGGTGATTTTCGGCGAATGAGGGCCGCGACCGATGAAGCGAGGTTGCCGCTGAACAAGTGTGCAATCTGCGTATCGAGCCAAGCCGCAGCATATTGAATCTGTTTGGGATCATACTGATAAGCTCCGATTCCCTGCGACATGATGAGATCGACGACGGATTTTCGCAAATTTCTAGGAATAAAAGATTTAATTCGTGCGAGTATATCCGGTTTTGTAAACTGCGGATCGACGAGTCCGAGCAACCCGGAAATGAGCATGACGACGTTGTTTGGCGGCAAGATGACGAGCGGCAGTGTGCCCAATTTGACATGAGTCAGAGCCGAGGCGATATGGAAGCGAATTTCGCCTTCAGAGGCATTTGCAAAGATATCTTCATTGAGCAGAATGAGATCCTGTTCTTCGTTTGTGGAGTAAACGAAAGGTGCATCCCTGACAAACACGGGTGCAATATCCGTCAGATCGAAAGCACGCCTGATTTCCTTAAAGATACTTCCGATATGTGTGGTATGGGGGATATCCGTGGTTGCATAGAGCGGCAGTTCGAATATCTGCGCTTTTGCGCCAACGAGTTTGAGCAAAACCTGAATATTACGATTAAAGTTAGGCGGTTCGACGAACTGAAGGACGCTGTCGGTAATACATCCAGGCCTGTCCGGGCGCTTGTTGAGATAAGTATTCTGCAGTTCAGCATCCGGTTTGAAAGTGGGCGTAAGCAAAGCCAGCTGTTGTTCAACGCGTGCCTGCAAATCGTGTCGATTAGAATTGACGGCAATATTGTGCATAGCCTGATAAGGCTCGATATTAAACGGTGCAATCGAAGCAGCGGCCGAGGCATGGATCATTGCTTCTTTTGGATCGAACACCTTTGAGGCCAGGAGCTGTGTTTTGAGCGAACCAGGATCGAGATCCGCAGCAGCGACAGCGAACTTATCGGCTTCAAAGCGCATGTGGAGTGGCCCGGCGTAGCAGAAAGCGACAAATTGATAGATGTCAATTTGAACATTGATAGGCAAATCATTGAGTTCCAGCAGTCGTTCTATAAATGATCTCAAGATCACGGGATCATTGAATTTTTCAATCCAGGGCTGGAGTTCATATAGGATATTCGGATTGAGGTTGACGAGATCGGTCGCTTCCCGCATGATTTTGGTCAAATTATCAGGTTCATTGAGTGCCCTGTAAATATTGGCCATCTGAATGAGGATTCTGACATTTTGAGGCGGCTGAATCAGTTTGTTCAAGCGCATGAGCATCGCAAGTGCTTCTGTAAATCTGGAATCCTCGAAGTACACCTGTGCGAGATATTCGAGTGCTTCAACATCGTCAGGATTATTGCTGAGCATATCCTGCAGCATGGGCACGGCGAGTTTTGAAGTTCCGAGGTGTTCGACATAGAGATTTGCGAGTGCTTTTCGAGCTTTTGTCAGGATCTCAGTATCGACATTATCGGTTTCGAGCAGTATTTCGAGTGCATTTTTAGCTTCATTCCAATGCTGGAGGGAGATTTCGATCTGAGCAAGTTTCCAGAGGACATCTGTATTTTCGTGGTCAATCTCGAGGACCTGTCTGAGTTTGATGGCCGCCTGAACGGGCTCATTGAACTCGCTAAGATAATCATCAGCCATTTCAATATAGCGCATGACCTGATTTTCTTTAGAAATCGAGCGCGTATGGAGCTGCATGATATTGTCGATGGCGGCGATATCATGTTTCATTTTGAGGAGTTCGAGCAGACGGTCATAGAGGTCGAGCCTTTGTGGAGCAATGAGGAAAGCCTGTTTAGCATATTCGATGGCCAGATCCGTCTTTTTGAGCTGGTTCTGTGCGATATCAGCCGCGTTGCTCCAAGCGACGATCCGCGTCGTGTTATTTTCGAGATTTTGTGCCTGCAGTGCAAGGAATCTGCACAGCAGGGTCGGGTTACCCAGTTTTTGAGCCATATTGGCAGCCACTCGCAATGCCGGGAGATGCGTAGGATTCTCTTCAATCACATCACAGATCATAGAGAATGCTTTTTGCGGAGAATCAGGATAGATGGATTCGACGAGTGCGAGTTGTAGTTCGGTTTTGTCTTCGAGTGCGGAATTTTTGAGTCTTTTTTCGATAAAAGGCACGAGATTAGCCCGCAGTGGCTCCATCGCCTCGAGTCGTTCATTGGCAATGATATCGTCGGGATCGATGGCGAGCGAAGCTTTTAGGGATGACACTTCATTTTCGAAGGCACCAGGTGCATTTGCATAGGTATGTGCAAAGAGTGCCGCGAGGTTATAGTCATGAATTGCCAGTGCCTTATCGTTGGCATTTTGCGCACCTTCGGCGAACAGAGGTGCCAGTTCTGTAAACTGCCCTCGAACATACTGTGCATAGATGAGCATAAATCTCGCACTGATGGATTCGGGCGACAAAGCGAGAGAGAGCTCAAGCGGGTGAATGGCTTCATCGTAATTTTTGAGCTGCCAAAGGTACAGATAAGCAACGGTAAGTGAGCATGCACTTTTGGTAGACTGCATCAAAGGATTGGCTGTAAAATCCTGAATGAGTGCGACCAGTTTTTCGAGCTGAACGGTTGTGCCATAGAGCATGGTCAACAAAAAGACAGAAGGCATATAATTTGGATCATTGGCAATTGCCATTTCCAAAATTGAGATTGCCTGTTTTGGTTCTTTAAAGAGCGTGAGTGCTTTAAGTGCGACTTTAAAGAAATACCTTGCTCTGATTTTAGGCTGCGGAATGCGCTGAGCTTTATCCATCGAGAGTTCATAAAAAGCAGCGAGATTCCCGGTTCTTCTGTAAATATTGGCGAGTTTTGTCCAAATCAGATCATTGTCTGGAGCGAGTGTCAGAATTTGCTCATAGCATGCGACCGCAGCATTGGTATCGCATAGCACCAGCTCCTGAATGGTAGCCATATCGAAAAGCGTCTGGATTTTGTCTTCGTTCTTTTTCTCGATTGCGAGCAATTCTTTGAGAATGGCAATGACTTCCTTCCAGCTTTTCATTTCCCGGAGTACATCCAGCAGTTCCCGATAAACCGCGATAGCCTTTGGATTCTCTTCTTTTGCCTGATAGAGGAAAGCGGTGGCATATTGGGGTTTATTCAGCTTGTATCTGCAGACGTTTGCGATTCTCAAAAGCACAGAGCAGCGCTCTGACGGGGATGTGGATGTATTCTTCTCAATGAGGAGCATTTCAATGAGGAATTTCCAATTTTTCGTCTTTTGAGCGAGTCTCTCCAGAGAAGTAATGGCATGAATATCATCCGGGAAAATTTCGCGATATTGTTTGTAATAAGCAATGGCATTTTCAGGCTGTCCCAGAGAATAGTCGTAAATGCACGCGAGTGTATATAAAATGGATGCTCGCGTTCTGGCATCGAGGACGATGTCCAGCCTTGCGCGATAAATCGCAGCCAGACCTTCAAAGTCATTGCGCGCCCTGAGAATGGCTTCGAGATATTCAAAAGCCGTTCTCTGGTTGGGATCGAGTGCCAAAGCATTTCTAAAATTCTGCTCAGCCTCATCGAGTTTTTTAAGGACATCGTAATAATAGCACCCGAGCGATGCAAAGCGCGTCGCCGCTTCTTCGGTATTGGAGATGTTTGCGATTCTTCGGGAGAACCGCATGGTTTCATCAATCCGACCGTCACGTTTAAGCAGGGTAAGATAATACTCGAGGATGAGCCTGTCCTGGGTCACATCCTGAACGATAGGCGTGAGTACTTCGAGCGCAGCGGCAGGGGATTTTCCATTAATATCCCTGTTGATGGCCTGCATGAGGATGAGCGTGCGCTGATCTTTTGGATTTTCATTAATGGAAATCAGTTTTTCAATGACTTCATCGTAGAACTGCCATTTTGCAGCATCATCCGCATAGTTATCGAGTTCGAGTTCAAGCGGGATTTTGTCATTCCCCACGAGTTTATACGCGCGCTCATAGGCTTTATTGGAGGAAGTGATATCAGCCATGCAATCCATGGCGATACTTCCGGCAAGGAGCAGCATCGAGTGACAGAGGGCCTTGTCTTTTGAGGCATCGACGAAGTCAATGGAACGTTTATAGATCGACTGCCAGTCCTCAAGTCTGATGAGTATCGACATGATATGCTGATAAGCATAGAGCGATGCAGGCTCGACGTCGAGTGCCCTCATATAATGCGCGAGTCCGGCAGAATGACTGGGTCTTAGGCTTGTCTCAATATCCCCCTTGATGCAGTTGCATGCCGACTGCATGGCGATATCATCGGTCAGTGGAATAAGATGATCGAGCGTATTGCAGCATTCCTCGAGTTTTCCTTCGAAGAGAAAGATATAAACCAGAGAATAGACCGGAGACGGATTTTGTGGTGTCAGAGCAATCGCCCGATAGAGCATATTGGCGGCTTCTTCGTATTTTTCACCGTGTACAAAATAGGAAATGAGCGCACACTCTTCGAGCAAAGCCGACTGTTCAAATGCCGAAATATTGGTATCAATTTCGGATTGCAGCAAAGTCGTAACATCGCGCATTTTATTGTATGCACGTGCAATACGCCTGAGTTCATGGATGGCAGTGCGGCTAAAGTGGTTGGCTTTGAGTGCTTTTAAATAGCGTACATAGGCCAGTTTTTCATGTCCAGTGTGTTCCAGAATCCGTGCAATGGCCAGCTGTATTGTACATTCACGGACGCCATCACGGGTCGTTGCACTGCGTATTTCATCATCGTATCCGTCGATAATGCTTTGAAGATCTTCGGGAAGATTTTCATCTTTTTCGAGGCCGATATTGTCGATCACATCCTGATCCACAGGTTCATCTTCGTCATCCTGGTCGGAAAATAATTTTGGGGTGCTAAAATGTGTCGGCAAAAAAGTGGCACCGGTCTTCCCCGAAAGCCAGTCTTCGGGGAGTTCATTATCGACATTGTCCAAATTTGCACCAGAAGAAGGATAATCTTCGGCACTGTGCGGAATTGGCGGATTGATATCGCCAAAGATGGGGGTCTCTCCCTGGGGTTGTTCAGAAAAGACATCGGAAGATGAAGCCAGGCTACGGTTGTCCTGGGATGGCAGCGGGGGCATTGAAACCGGCGATTGTGCGCGGTTTTGTGTGGGTTGGCCTGCCTGTGTCTTTGAAAATGGAAAAACGGAATTCCCCGGCTTGGATATATTTCTGGGGGATGATTTGGCAAATGCCGAAGGATTGGCAGAGCTGGATGGATTCGGCGTCGTTGAATCCGACTGCGGTAAAAGTGAATTCTGAGGGCTCGATAAATTTCTCAAAGAAGTCTTGCCAAATGGAGGCGGCGTAGTCACTCCGGATTGTTCCTTTACAATTGGATTTGAGGCTGACAACAAAGAATTATCGGGCTTTGACTGATTTCTCGGGTTTGCTTTGCCAAAAGGCAGCACCAGCGCTGCCGGTTTGGACTGATTTCTCGGGGAAGCTTTCGAAAATGGAGCAATCGACGGATTCATAGAAGATTGTGACGAAGGATCCTCCTGGAAATCCAGGGATGCCACATCGAGTTCACCCGGCGAAAAAATCTCATCAGCACTGGAGGAGAGTATTTCTTCCAATGAAGAGGCTTCCTTCTCCGAAAGTACCAAAGGAACATGCTTTTCTTTCGGGGGCAACGACTGCATATCTCTAAGATTATCCGTCCCCGGCTGTTCAGCAAAAGGCGAACGCAAAGCCATTCGCTTCAGATCATCCGGCACATCTTTTTTGTGCGAACCCGACTTTGGTGCCGTGTGTGTCGCAATAGGAGAAGTTTTACTGATCTCCAAAGCCTGAACATCCTGAGATGCAATTATCTGATCTTCGCTGTTTTCTGAGGATTGAGACTTCGCTTTCGCATTATAAGGACGAATGGTTTGTTTTCTGTTGAGTGTACGCACCGGCAACCGGCTGATGCCGTTTGTATCCTCTTTTTTGGAATAACCCTCGGTCGAAGCCGATTCCTCTGAAGCCAAAGCTTCATTATTGGATGAAGATTGGGGAAAGTTCTGAGTATTAGAATGCTTAGAGTCTGTCATCGTGCACTCCTGAAAGGCAAAATTCACTCAGGGATCATATTATGATCTCTATGGATTCGCAACGTTTAGAGCTTATTTTTTATTCGCCTCCTTGCCTTCGGCTGCGTCTGCGTTCCGGCCTATGCGCAAGCGCATACGGCCTTTATTTCCGGCCTATGCGCAGGCGCATACGGCCGGATATTGCGTGTTTGCGGATGGATTTGCTGATTCAATGGCACCGTCCAAACGTCCGTGTTTCGCAATTCAATTCATAATTCTTCATTCATAATTCCGCATGAATGTGATATGAGGCGCTATTTTTTAGGTGTTTGTGCGGACTTTGTGCCGCTCGCAATAATCAAAAATAACAAGGAACAATCGATGATCGATAAAAGCTACAACCCGACTCAGGTCGAGTCGAGATGGTACAAATTCTGGGTAGAAAAAGGTTACTTCAAAGCAAACGAGAAATCGGACAAGCCCCCATTTTGCATTGTCATTCCGCCTCCCAATGTGACAGGAAAACTTCACATGGGGCATGCGTTGTTTGTGACGATTCAGGATTTATTGACACGTTACAAGCGCATGCAGGGATTTGAAGCCCTTTGGCTGCCGGGGACGGATCACGCCGGCATTGCGACCCAGGTCATGGTCGAGCGCCAGCTTGCAAAAGAGGGCAAAACGCGTCTGGAACTTGGGCGCGAAGCATTTTTAGAGCGCGTCTGGGCATGGAAGCGCGAAAAAGGTTCGAACATCATCGAACAGCTCAAGATTCTGGGTGCATCCTGTGACTGGGATCGCGAACGTTTCACGATGGATGAAGGGCTGAGCCGCGCAGTTCGGGAAGTTTTTGTCCGTCTCTACGAGGAAGGCCTCATTTACCGCGATGAACGCCTCGTCAACTGGGATCCCATTGCCAAGACCGTTTTGAGCGATCTCGAAATTGATCAAAAACAGGAACCCGGTCATTTGTGGCACATCCGCTACGATTTTGTCGATGGCAGTGGTTCGGTGACGGTATCGACGACGCGCCCCGAAACGATGTTCGGCGACACTGCGGTTGCCGTCCATCCCGATGACGAACGTTATAAAGGTCTTGTCGGCAAGATGCTTCGTCTGCCGTTGACGGATCGGGAAATTCCGCTGATTGCAGACCCCGAGGCGGCCGATATGGCCTTTGGTACCGGCGCTGTCAAAATCACACCTGCCCACGACTTTAATGATTTCGAAACAGGCAAACGCAATCATCTGCCCAGGATCCAGGTCATCGGCATCGATGCCTGCATGATGGATACGGTTCCCGAAAAATATCGTGGTTTGACACGTGAAAAATGCCGCGAGGTCGTCGTCGAAGATCTCAAAGCCACCGGCAATCTGATAAAGATAGAAGATTACACGCACATGCCTTCGCGCAGCCAGCGATCCGGTGCGCTCGTCGAGCCACTCTTGCTCCCGCAGTGGTGGGTCAATGCCAAAGTCCTTGCCAAACCCGCCATCGAGGCCGTCGAGAGCGGCAAAACCCGCATGACGCCCGCCCTCTGGGAAAAGACCTTCTTTAACTGGATGAACAACATCCGCGATTGGTGCATTTCTCGCCAATTATGGTGGGGACATCAGATTCCTGCATGGTATTGTGAAGATTGTTCCAAAGGCCACATCCATTATATCAACAACCCAGGCCAGAAAGATCCGGATCTGCGGATCGATGCGCACGCCAAGCCAATCGTCGCCAAATCACGCCCGGAAAAATGCCCGGTCTGCGGTTCGACACATCTCATTCAGGAACCGGATGTCCTCGACACCTGGTTTAGCTCTGGACTTTGGCCATTTTCAACGATGGGCTGGCCCGATCAGACCGACACTCTGAAGAAGTTCTATCCCACGAGCGTGATGGAAACCGCTGCGGATATCATCTTCTTCTGGGTCGCCCGTATGATGATGTTCGGCATTCACTTTATGGGGGAGACGCCATTCAAAGACGTCTATTTCCATGCACTCGTGCGCGACAAAGCTGGCCAGAAGATGTCCAAAACCAAAGGCAATGTCATCGACCCGCTGCTCCTGATTTATGGCTGCAATCCCCAGAGTGTGCCCGATGATGAAAAAGCTGCATCCCAGCAGCTTTTTGACGACTATCCCGATGGCATCGATCCCCAGGGCGCGGATGCACTGCGATTCTCACTGACAATGCTGGCAGCACAGGGCCGCGATGTGCGTCTGGATATCAAGCGCATCGAAGGTTACCGTGCATTTTTGAACAAAGTTTGGCAGGCCTCCCGATTCGTCATGATGAATCTCGAAGGTTCGGATGCGGTTTCTGCAATTACCCCCGACGGCTGCAAAGAACCGTTCTCCCCCAAAGATCTTTCGATGACAGATGCATGGATACTGGATGGTCTGAATCGCTGCGTTTCGGATGTCACCAAGGCAATCGATGATTTCAATTTCAACGAGGGGGCACAGAAAATTTACGATTTCCTGTGGAATTGTTTCTGTGATTGGTACATTGAGCTTTCGAAAGTCATTCTCTATTCGAATGATCCGGCGATGGACAAAGCCAAACGCACGACGCGTCTCGTACTCGTCCATGTACTCGAAACGATTTTGCGTTTACTGCACCCATTTGCGCCATTTATGACCGAAGAAATCTGGCAGGCACTTCCAAAGAATGCCCATGCGCCCGAATCGATCATGATTGCGCCATGGCCCAAAGCCAATGCGGCATTCCTCAATGAGAAACAGGCATCATCGACGCAGACGCTCATCGCCATTGTTTCGGCAGTACGCAATATTCGCGGTGAAGCCAATATCCCGCCAGGGAAGGCAATTCCGCAGCTGCTTGCGCTTTCGGATGATCCGGCACGGCGCGGTATTGTCGATTCGATGAAAGGCGCCATTTGTCAGTTGGCCAAAGTCGAAAATGTCGTTTTAGATGGTGCATCTGCTGCGAAACCGACCCCCTGTGCCATCGGCGTGGCAGATGGCATAGAGCTGGTCGTTCCGTTTGCAGATCTGATCAATCTCGACGAAGAACGGGCACGTCTCGACAAAAACATCGCCAAAGTTCGAAAAGACCTCGAAGCCAGCGAACGAAAATTGAACAATCCCAATTTTGTCTCCCGTGCAAAACCAGAAGTCGTCGAAACCGAGCGTGCTCGCGTGGAATCCGGCCGTGCCGAACTCGAAAAACTCGAAAAAGCCAGAGCTCAGCTGGGATAATGTCATGCCATCAGAGAGGTGCCTTCTGCCCCCTCTGATATTGCATGGCATATAAAATGTAACTATTCAGCCGGGGCGCTGCCCCGGATCCCGCCAAGGGTCTTTCAGTTTGCAATCTCAAATGCGCTGCGTTTCCCGCGCCTATCGGTGCTCCAACTTGCGCATTTGATTTGCTCACAGTCACCTCAATTCGCACCGTTCACCGGACGGTGCTCTTTTCGGCGCC
>OCTW011483365.1_pt1 | contig 10206 bp, 2 predicted proteins | sample 1539671 | NCBI WGS metagenome assembly OCTW01 (sample SAMN02144230, study PRJEB22623) | gut metagenome | biome: sheep rumen | host: Ovis aries | place: New Zealand
TTTTGTATGGTTATGATATATGTGGAGATTTTATTAAATGGAGAGTAGTGTAAAGAAAATTGATTTACGCTTAATTGAAAAACTAGATGATATTTCATCAATAGATTTAGCTAATGAATTATCTGACTTTGATGATGATGAAATAAAAATTCTATGCTATAAGCTTGATGATAAAGCTTTGGCGAGAGTTTTAGAAGAAGCGGAATTTAAAAACCAAAATAGAATAATTAAATATTTAAATAATGAAAGAATCTTAAGCGTTTTTAAGTATATGTCAAAAGACGATATAGTTGACATTTTAGGCAATATCAATATTGGAACAGCAAAAGATCTTATTAACCGCATGCAAGAAGGAGACAAAAATGTTATTAGAGAACTTCTAGGATATGAAGATGATACTGCAGGTGGCTTAATGACAACAGAGTATATCGCTTTATATGATGATATGCTTGTTCATAATGTTATGCGAAGAATTAAAACTATAGCAACAGAATCAGAATATATAGATACAATATTTGTAATTAATAAAGAAAAAGAGCTTATAGGAACAGTTAATTTAAGAGATTTATTAATGGCTTCTGAGGATATGACTTTACAAAAATTATGTGACAAACATTATATTTATGTAAAACCTGAAACAGATCAAGAGGAAGTAGCGAATTTAGTTTCAAAATATGATTTGAAAGCTATACCTGTTTTAAATAGTAAACGATCAATTCTTGGAATTATTACTATCGATGATATCATGGATGTTGTAACTGAAGAGCATACAGAAGATATCTTAAAAATGGGTGGTGTGGCAGAAATTGAAGAGATTGATTCTAAAATCTCTAAGAAAATAAAGTTAAGACTTCCTTGGCTAATAGTTAATTTACTTACAGCCTTTTTAGCATCACTTACCGTAAAACATTTTGAAAGTACAATTGCACAAGTTGTAGCTCTTTCATCTATAATGAGTATAGTAACTGGAATGGGAGGAAATGCAGGGACACAAACCGTTTCCGTTATTATTAGAAATATTGCAATGGGAAAAATTAGGCTTAAAGATTCCATAAAAGTAATATTTAAGCAGTTATTTATAGATATTATAAATGGTTTAGTAATAGGAATAATAACTGGTGTAATAGTTGCAATGATTTACAAAAATAATTATTTAGGAATTATTGTTTGCTTAGCAATGATAGCAAATCTCGTTATTTCTGGATTTTTTGGAACGATAATTCCATTAGTTTTAGATAAAATGAAAATTGACCCTGCGTTGTCATCATCTATATTTTTGACAACTGCTACTGATGTTTTAGGCTTTTTTATCTTTTTAAGTTTAGCAAATATATTTTTACAATATTTAATATAAATATTTAAGGAGTAAGATATGAAAAAGCATTCTATCTTAATTAAAACATTAATTATTATTACATTTTTTGTACCAATAGTAATTTTTGCTTTATCGAAATTTGTTGACGAGAATACTTTAAAGGAATTATATGAGCATACTTTTGAAAGACTAGGCATTAGTCAAAAAACGACTATCAGCAATTCTATAGCCAATAAAAAATTTGGAGACTCTGAGCACTTTTCAATAGGCGAAACAGGAGATTATACATGGGGGTCTTTTGAAGAAGTATATGAACATTGGGATAACCCATATACAGTTACTCAAGATCAATATGGTTACGATAGCCCGTTGGTAGGTTATTGTTGTTATTTAGGATGGCCTACAATAAAGTCAGCAGACTCATCATATATGTCCGATGTAGACGAAGCAGGAGGAGATCATGCATATCCTTCATGGGCTGCATATGCTGGTAGATTAGCCTTAGCAAATCATAATGGACATAAACTAAGAATAGAGTGTGAAAGGGAAGCAACTTTTGGAAACCTAAATAAAGCAATAGCTTATGCGGAAAGTGGTTTAAATGAAAAATATTCAAATGGAGATATTCAAAATTTAGTTTGGAATTCCGCAGTTTGGCAAAATTATTTCCAAAATTCATCAGGCGTTATTGATGCAGGAGTTGTTGAAGGAAATTTAGGATCAGCTACACAAATTGATACGATAGGAAATGTGTCTTATCATTATCAAGGAGATTCTGTTCCATCAAGACTTGTAAGGGCACAGCAATTTGCAACATGGGCATATCAAGTTTTAGCTAATGATGGATACTTAGATTTAAAACTTACTCCAGCAAAAAAGAATGAAAATGAAGTTGATGAAAGTAAAAAATTACATGTTGAAGTAGACCAAGCTACTCTTTCATATTTAGTTGGTCCATTTCAGTTAGATTTGATTCCAAGTGAAGGAGGAAATGTTATAAATAACAATATAACAGCTGCTGGAACTGGTAATCAAACTTTAGGTGACTTTTTATATAAAGAAATGACAATGCAGAATGCTACGCAGACTTCTGCAAACACTTTTATAAAAACGCGTTTTATCATTCATGCGGAATACACCGATGGAACATTAGAAGATGTTGAAGTAAAGAGAAATGCTGATGGCACGATTGCAAAGCAAGAAGAATCTGCAAAAACAGCACAAAGAGTTGTAATTACTGATGAACAAGGTGTAGCGTTGGAATATGGCATGCCTGAGTTTGGAAAAGAATTCTATATTAAATACTATCTAACTGATGATTTAGCTAAAAATCATAATTTAAAATATATTCAACCTGAAATAAAAGCAGAGTATTTAAATGATGCGATGACTGCGGGTGGGATAAAAGAAAAGTCAATTAAAGTTTCTTATTCTATACATTATTCGCTTTGCAATACAGAAAATGATGCGGTTAATTCATATGTTAAAAAAGCGGGCTATGAAAATATGGATTTAGGAGATAGCCCCACTGGAAGCTCTCTACTTGAAGCTTTTTTCTATAGTAATGACAAAGGAAAGACTGCTAATGTTCAAGAAGGAATAGATGCACTAGTTGATATGGTTGCACATTCTAATCAAGGAGGAGAAGCTACTGTAACATGGTATGATGATTCTTGGGGAGGCTGGGATGATGTAGAACAATTATATGCTGACTATTGGGGCTATGATAGAAAAGGCAGATGCGATGGAGTATTTTTAGATGAATGTGATACTACAATTTATCATGGGGGATCTATAAGCTCTGCTCATGATAACTTTTCATTTGCTTCTGAATTTGATACATTAGATGCTTACTGGGAGTGCCTAAAATCTAATTATAAAATGTTTGTCTCTGCCAGATCAGATGAAGGAGGTAGCGGCAATGGAGATATTATTAAATATTATGCTGAAAAAATGGCAGCAAGTACAAACAATGGAGAAGAGTTTTCTGCTGACTGGATAAGGAGTCCGGAAAAGTTTTCATCAACCAATTGTGGTTGTGATGAAAATGAAACTTGTCCAGGGGAGAATGATAGCTGCTGTGGAAACGACGCATGTAAAACTTGCGATTGCTATGAACCTGCCGAATATTGTGATTGTGATGATGGTGAAGATTCTAGTTGCGATTGCGATCCATGTGATTGTTATGAACCAGAAGTGAAGTGTAGTTGTGGATGTAGTTGTAAATACAAATATACTGGAGTTCAATTATTTTTAGCCTCAACTACATATTATAGAGATTATGTAGGAGGAAATACTCAACAAGCTATAAAAATAATAAAAGGTGATGAAGATCTTGATACTGTAACAATTCCTGAATCAGAATTTACATATGAAACTGCAGATGATGCTGTCGAAGCTCTAGTAGGTAAAATAAATGATGAAATAAAAAAAGTATTAGAGAAAAGAGAAAAAGAATTGCATGATTGGTTTTATGCACATGCATGGCCTGCACTATATGTTCCATATGGAATAGAGTCATGGCCTTATACATTACCTTTTGTAGAAGAAAAACAAGAAAAGATGCAAAAAGTAATCTATAATATTCATGCTGAAAGATCATCTTCATGGGTTGGATCTGATTATGTATTAACAAAAAAAGAAATTAATGAATATTTAGGTGGAAACGTTAGTGAAAACCAACAAGGAATACCAAGTAATGCTGGAGTACAAAAAGATGATGTTTGGCAAGGTTCAGGAGTAGAAGTTACTTTAATAGATTTAGGTGTACAGTTAGCAGAACCAACTCCGCCTACTCCACCAATTCCACCAGATGAAATACCAGAGGTGCCACCACCAGTTAACCCAGGAGACCCACCACCTGAACCTACTAGAGAATCACAATATACTCCTCCTAAAGAATCACCACCTCAAAGTGGACATCAATGTGCTATTTTTGCTGCAGTAAATGAACTGCAAGTTATGGGATATGATGTTGATCCAAATGAAGCTGTACAGTGGATGGTTGACAGAGGATATTATGGAGCTGATGATTCAGGTCCTTATCCTTCACGTTATCAATGCGTTGAGTATATGCGAGACTATATATCGAAACATGAAAATACTAAATGCACTGTAGATCCAAATGATGTTGATGCATTTTTTGATAATGATTATGGTGGAGGATGGTATTTAAATGAAAGCTATCTAAGAGAGCATTTACCAGAAAATGTTAATGGACAAACTCAATATCAACCTGATAAAAAATATTCTGCTTTCCAAGTTTCTTACTTTGGAAGCAATCCTGGAATTAATAATTCGCAATCACACTATGTAACATTTAGTGAATATAGGACAAATCCTGATACTGGAAAATTTGAAGTATATGTATTAAATTCTGGAAAAAGTTGGTCATCACAATGGCTAGAATGGGATTCTATTAATGATGTATATTGGAAAAACAATGGAGTAGGCCAGGGATCTTTAGGAGAAATGAATCCAAATAATCCTCATGATGCAGGTATTATTGAGTCGAAATATATGCCAAAGTTTGTAAATAACGGAGAAGGTACAGAATGGGAATCTATGAGTGAAGAAGATTTCCAAAAAGCACACGATGAATGGGAAAAAGAATATGCTAAGTGGGAAGAAGCGAAAAAAGAGTACGACAAAGCACTTGAAGCATACAATAATTATCAAGCGGCAACTGGAGAGGGTAGCGACAATGCCAAAGCATGGGCTGCATATAATAAGGCATTATCACAATATGAAAAAGATCTAGCTACTTATAATTCTGATGTTGCAGCATGGAATGGCGGTGTCCAAGAGCCTAAAGTTGTGCAAGTTACAGTTACAGATGAAAATGGTAACTATGGATTCCAAAGATTAAATCCATTACATACTTACACAGTTCAATTTAGATATGATGGATTAGAATATATAGCGGAATTAGGAAATCCAACATCTGATGGAGAAACAACTGAAATTGCTGATGATATACAAAAAAGAATTTCTGCATATGAAATTGATATATATAATGAACAAGCATATGCAGATGATCCAAGAAAAGTATTGCAAGGCAGAGAAGAAGTAAATGATAACTTTGAAAATATAGATGCATCAAACAATAATTATTCTGGAAATCATGGAACTAACAAAGCATATGGTTGGTTTACAAAACTAAGAGGAAATGGAGCAGAGTTTTATTCACATAGTGCAGAACTTGAACCAAACGGAGGCCTTGATAATAATACAAATGCTATGAGATTTGTTGACGCATATCATGAATTCAAGAAACTAGCTGTAGAAAAAAGAAAAGTGTTTGATCAAAGCAGTATAGTAGGTATGTACAACTCTTATGATGACATAGAAAAAACAGGAGATATAACCTATGATAGTCTACTAGGTGAATTACCAGGAAGATTAGGTAATGCAAATACTAGTCTAACAGAGGGAAATGATAATCATGATAACTCATTAGATACATATAATGAGGCAGAGCATGTACGTAATTTTATAAATGATTCTTTGGTAGTTGCTAAGACTAAATTAAAGTTTCCAGATGAAAAGCCAGTAAAATTCTTCTTAGAAGATGTTGGATCAGGAAATAATGAAGATGAAAACAATAAAAAAGATGGAAATTCAGATTCGCATAATAATTATAGCCATACTGTTTGTGATGATCCATTTCCTGTTAAGGTAGGAACAAGCCCAAGAGCGATTAATGCATTATATAATAAAAAGAATAGTGGAGATGCTTTAACAATTAGAAATAGAGATCAAGCCAGAAACATTGATTATAGTTATCAAAGAAGAGAAGAAGCAAATTTAGCTATAGCAATGGATCTAGAAGCTGTTACTTTACTTATTAATGGACAAAAAGAAGTTTATGAATATGGTGATTTAGGATTAAATGAAAACAATGTTGAAGATTTTGCAAAAGTAAGTAATAGAGTCTCAAATGAATTTCAAAATTATAAGAAAAACTACTCAAGAATTATTACTGAATCTATGTATCTATATGATGGTAAGATAGTAGATAACTCAGGTGGAGAAGTTAATCCTAGAGACTTAAGCATGTTTGTTACATATAAGATAGTTATAAAAAATACTAGTGAATCAGTAAATATGGATGTAGGCTATATAGTAGATCATTTTGATGCTTTCTATCTAAAATGGGATCCAAATGATCAATATAGGGTAAGATCAATAGTTGATAATCCAGAATATTATACAGCTGAAGTTACAGTAAATGATAATCAAGGTGGATCACACCCATATGCTGCTGATAAAAATAGCTTAAGTGCAGGTGGAATTCCAAATATGTATAATGAAGTGTTCATAAGTGTAGGTTCATTGGGCCCACAAAAATCGAAAACTTTGACTATTACTTTTGAACAGACAAAAGATAAATATGGAAGACTTAATATAAATCAAAACTTAGAGTCAGGGGCTTTATTAGTTGGAGATAAAAATGTTGTAGAAATAGATGGCTATTCTACATCAAATAATGACATATTCCATAGAGGATTAATAACCAGACAATCAAATATTGGTAACCTTTGTCCAGTAGATTTTTATGGAGCTGGAAATAAAGCAGGTTCTTTAAAAGATGATGTTGATGATCATACTCAAAATAGAGTTGAGATAGATACAGCAAATGCTCCAAATTTAATTATATATATTCCACCAAAAGGTTTTATACCTTGCATTAGTGGTTATACATTTGAGGATGTAAGAAATCATACAAATAACAATGCTGTCATAGGAAATGGTAAATTTAATACTAGTGATCAAGATAAAAAGGGCACTGGCGATAAAGATAAAAAAATTGCAGGAGTCACGGTAGAACTTGTTGAATTTGTAAGGCAAGTTGATCAAAACGGACTGACTTCAGGAACAAACGATTCGTATATTAAAGAAAAAATATGGGGTAGCATAACATTCCCTATGGATGGAAGTGGTTCAGACCAAAGAGTACAACCAGTATCACAAATAAACATACCACATTCATACCAAGCAAGCTATGAAAAACATAATAGATATTATAGTGGCTCAGGATCATCTCAAATTATGATGGATGTAGAGAGTGGTTACTTAAAAGTTTCATCAAGACAAGATGAAAATGGAGGTAGTTATATTAACATTGGAGAAGGAGAGTATAAGTTTGTAAATGTACCTCCAGGCAACTTTGTTGTTAGATTTATATATGGAGATACAACTCAGACTGTATTAACAAATGATTCAACTAATGAAGTTAACAATTTATTAGCTACTAAGAGCACAATTCCATTGGGAAATGTCACAGGAGATATCAATTATGAAAATCCAAAAGATGATAACTATATGTTCTTAAATGATGGTTCTGATGGATATGTAGGAAACGAAGGACTAAATGTTAAATCATATAATGGAAATGATTTTAAATCAACTATATATCAATTAAATTTAGACCAATCTACTTCTTATGAAGGAATCAATGGTTATAATGATTTCGAGAGACAAAACTTTACTAACAATGATGGAATAAGTATGACCCAAGTTAAGGACAGTGATTTATTGGCTAAATTATATTACTATGATATAAAAACAGGAGACTCTGCAAATGATGTATCAGATGCAAAAGACATTTATGCATTTAGACAAAATAGTGATAATTATGCTAAAGGATATATAAGCTCATTAACAGGAAACTTAAAACAAGACCATTATAATGCGCAATTAGAAACCTATAAAATCAGTCATAGTTCAACATATGACCCAGAAACATTTATTCCTAGATTTGAACCAGATGCTTTAGGAAATGGAGATTTAGTAGGAGAAAATCCAATTACTTTAAGAAATTATAGGAATGAGATAATGAACTCATTTGAACAAATTGGTACATATACTTCAAGTAATTCTAGACCTACTAAAGTTTCGGATAATGATTCTAGATTGGATGCCAATAGACAAGTAGAAATGCTTAAGGAATTAATGAAATATACTAGAATGGTAGCGCAAACAGGAATTATCAATTTTGAGGTTGAATATACAGAAGAGGATTGGGCAGGAAAGTATCATTCTGATAAAGAGTATGTTACTCAAGACCAAATAAATAGTGCACCTACTGGACCTAGTGATGCATATATAAAAGGGGACAGAACTAAGCATTACCATATTAGAGATTTGAACTTAGGATTAGTTCAAAGACCTGAAGCTCAAATTAGATTAAATAAAAATGCATCAAATATTAAAATTTCATTATCTAGTGGAGAGACATTATTTGATACAAGTAAAAGTGTAAATAATTTGTATTTTGCAATACATAAAGCACACACATATAAGATTAATAGTAAACGACTTCAATCGGTAAATGTTACTACGAATTCGTTAACATCTCCAGAATTAATACAAGCATATATGGATGATGAATTAATAGAAAATGCAACATTGCAAGTCAAGTATATTTATACTATTGAGAATATAGGAGAAGTTGATTATCTTGATAAGAAATTCTACTATAAAGGGGAAGAAGATGATCCTTCTAATATTAGAAATGTCTCAAGAACTAATGTTGATGAAGTTTTAGACTATGTACCAAATAGTATTAATTTTGAAGCTAATATATCCAATAGTATGGATGAGTTAAGGGTTAAAAATGTTAATGATACATTGCTTAATAGTGGATATGAAAAGTCTAAATGGAATGTAAAAGCAATAATTCCAGAGGGTGGAACAGCAGGTCAGATTAGAGATTCAAAGGAATATTATTCAAATTATATTTATCCATTTGGCGTACAAGAAATTGATGCTCAAAGAGAACAAACACCGGTTGGAGGAACAACCCCTGGTACTTTATCAAATAATTATTTATGGGGATCACCTAATGCATCAAACTTAAATGCGGATTTAGTTAACAGAGAATTCTTTGATAGAGTAATAACTTATGATACTATTATTACTACAGATAGATTATCGACAAAGAAATATAATAATGATAATTATTGTAGTATTCAACATAACGGAGGAGAAGCATATACATTTGGACTATTGCCAAAAGCATATGATACTGATAAAGTAGAATACTATAAGATAGAAACACCAGTGGTATTAAGTGTTGTAATGTCAGAAAGTGAAGACTTAGTATTTCCTAACTTAGTTGAAGCAGTAAGAATTTCAAATAGTGTAGGAAGAAGAACAACATACTCAACAGTAGGAAATCAACCAATGGCAAATCAACATTCTGGAATTGATGTACCTTCAGAGGAAAGCAAAGATAAATTAAACGACAAGTATAGTACATATAGCCCAGTAGATGTAGTAACACCAGTAGAAGTTGATGCTGACAGTTCGCAAAATGTAAGAATATTACCACCAACAGGATTTAATAAAAATAACTCAAACTTATACTTTGCATTAATTGGAGCATTCTCAATAATAATTGTTTCAATATTCATGATAAAAGTAGGATATGGACAAAGACGAGCAAAGAAAAATTCTGATATAAGTCGCTGGATGTAAGAGCAAAAGAAGATAGTATAAATGCTATCTTCTTTTTTATATTTTAAAAGGAAAAATTTGTGATATAATAAGAAAAAAGAATTTAAAGATTTTTAAGGAGAATTATGCTTAATTCTAAATTTGTACATCTTCATTTACATAGTGAATTTAGTTTACTAGATGGGGCTAATAGAATAAAAGAATTACCAATACGTGCAAAAGAACTTGGAATGGATGCCATGGCTTTAACTGACCATGGAGTTATGTTTGGCGTAATGGATTTTTATAAAGCATGTAAAAATGAAGGTGTAAAACCAATTATAGGATGTGAAGTTTATGTGGCACCAAGAACTATGCATGATAAAGATCCAAATCTTGATAGAGAATATAATCACTTAATTTTACTATGTAAAGATATGACAGGATATCAA
>OCTW011548571.1_pt1 | contig 10206 bp, 14 predicted proteins | sample 1539671 | NCBI WGS metagenome assembly OCTW01 (sample SAMN02144230, study PRJEB22623) | gut metagenome | biome: sheep rumen | host: Ovis aries | place: New Zealand
GACAATCTAAAGTAATTTGAAGCGGAAAAGGAGTCCCCAAAGCCCCCTCATAACCCGGAGGCCGCAGGTTCGAGTCCTGCCCCCGCTATACTGCTAAATCTTTATGTTATAAAGATTTAGCACACTACTAAACCCAATCAAGTAGGGCTTAGCGTGAGAAAAATCACTAGGTTTTACGTAACGATTTTACGTAAAAAGACTTCAGGTCTGATAAGGTGGTGCTCATGGCTAAGCCCTATTTAATTTATAAGACATCTAATGGTGTCTATTATGCAGAATTACTTCTGCCAGATGGAACTCATGCAAACAAGAAAAGCACAGGCAGTCGCAACCGTGCCGAAGCTGAAAAGATTGTAATGGGTTGGGTTGTTAACGGAAACATTCCTGCACGTATCAACGGGAAAGCAAACAATAAAACAAACGTTGACAAAATCACTTTCTTCAACAATCTTCGAAACTATGATTTCACATCAGAAGATGTTCTGAAGATTGTTCAGACTCTCCAAGACAGAAACTTATTACAGTCCTATGTTCTTCCGAATACTCCGCAAAGTCAGTCTATCGAAAAATATCTTGAAGACTTCTGGAATTACGATAATTCACCTTATGTACGTGAGAAAAAACTCAGAGGCCAGTCAATTCACAGAGACTATTGTGTTGCATTAATGACTCGTCTTCGAACTTATTGGTTCCCTCTTCTCGAAGGAAAATCTGTTGGTGAAATTACACGTGATGATATTTATCAAATCTTCACAGATGAGTCTGTTTCTAAACTTGCTCCAAAAACAATTAACTCAATCGTAAGTGCAATTACAATCCCAATGAAATGGGCATACTTTCACGGACTTACAAACAACAACTGTTACGATGGAATTCTCAAATGCTCTGCTAAATCTAAAAAGCGCGAAGTTCTTACATTGGAACAGGCGATGTCTGTATTCTGTACAGAATGGGAAAATGATACAGCCCGACTTGCTAACATGCTCGCCTTCTATACAGGAATGCGTCAGGGAGAAATAGCTGCCCTCCGAATGGAAGATATCGGAACAGATAGAATCTATATCCGTCACTCCTGGTCAAAGTATGAAGGTCTGAAAGAAACAAAAACTAACGAATGCCGTGAGATAAAAATTCCTCCACAGCTTCGTGATATGCTTCTTGTTCAAGCGAACATGAATCCTCATGGAGAAGGAATTAAAGGATTTGTATTCTATGGCTTGAATCCTGAACATCCTACCGATCCAAAGAATTGGCTTAAATATCTTCACAGAGCATTAAAGAATATCGGCTATTCAAATCCTAAAGAAATCTGTTTCCATTCATGGCGTCACTTATGGTGCAGTCGTGTATGTGATTTAATTTCTGATAAGAGAGTTGTTATGACAGGTTCAGGACACAAAACAGAATTCATGCTGGACCATTATGCAGAACATCTTGAAACAGAACATGCTCTGGAAACTCTTGAAAAGGCACAGGAAAAGATTTTCCTCCCAATCTTGAAACAAGCAGAAAGTGTGAATGATGTTGATGTTCAGGTTATTGAGTCCTCTGAAGAAATTGCATAATATAATAATATTTTTTTGTGTGTACAATTTCCGTACATCGTGTTATATTAGAAGTGGAGGTACTATTATGGCAGTAGCATTAAAAGATGAAAGAATTGATTTTAGGGCAAACTCAAATCAGAAGACTCTTCTTGAACGTGCCGCTGAACTTAAACACGTTTCACTTTCTTCATATGTCCTTACATCATCTCTGAAACAAGCTCAGATTGATCTGGCTGAAAATGAAGTTCTTGTACTTTCAAATCGCGACAGAGACCTTGTAATGGCCGCTTTGGAAAATCCACCAGAGCCAAATGAAGCATTAAAGGGTTTGTTCAGATGAGTTTTAAATTAGTTTCAATAAAAGAAGTTCCAAAATCTAAACTTAAAAAGTTTGACTGCGGAACTGAAGTTTTAAATGAATTTCTTTCTCGGTATTCATTAAAGAATGACACGTTAGGAATCGGAAAAACTTTTGTTGCATTTGATGAAAATGAAGATATTGTCGGATATTTCACACTTGCAACAGCACAAGTTGTTTATGAAGATATTCCTGATGAATACAGAGGAAAGTTACCAAAATATCCTATTCCTTCATTGAGAATTGCACGTCTTGCGGTTGGAAAGAATTTACAAGGAAAAGGAATTGGAAAATGGTTGCTTGCTCAGGCCTTTATGAAAATAATCCACGTTGCTGAAATTACAGGGTTATATTTTATAATTGTTGATGCGAAAGAAACTTCTAAAAGTTTTTACGAACATTATGGATTTATCAAGTTCAATGACAAGGAGCTTTCATATTTTCTGACTGTTGATACAGTAAGAAAAGCTATGGAAGGTTAAAAGTTTAAGAGGCTTTCAATTCAGATCAAAATGAGTTGAAAGCCTTTTTTATTCTTGTATTTATAAATTTTACTTTGGAGACAATTATGAGAGAATTTCAGTGGAAAGATAATTTCATCTGCCAAGAAAAAAGAATCGAACATATAAATAAATATACACTTTTACTTCTAATGTTAAAAATAATTCCACGACATTCAGATAAAATCGAAGAAAATACAAAATCGTTAAAAGTCCAAGATTTCTCTGTTTATGAAGATGCTTATATTAATAATATTCTTCCCAAATCAGAATCATTAAAACCTCAAAGCAGATTACTTCATAATCAAAATATTTTTAAAGAAATAATAAATGAAATGAAAAAAGGAGCATCTCTTAAAATAAATAAACAAAACAAAAGGATCTTATTTCAAGAATTTTCTAAATATGTAAACTTAAAAGATTTAAAAACTCAATATACTGCGTTTACATTTTTAATCATTGGATTCTTTTGTTTATTGATTACTATACCATGCTTTGTAAAATTCCCAATTAATTTATGGATTCTTTTATTTATTAATATTGTGGAAATCTTATTTTCACTAATCTTTTATCTATTGTTCAAAGGAAGACTAAAATCCTTTACATTAAATTGCTGGCGAATCAATCAGGAATTATGTTTAGTTGAACTCCAGAATGAATTTAGTCTTCTAGAATCAGAATTGAGATTTTCAATTGATCCGTATAAAGAATTTACTTTTAATACTGCTTATGAGCAATTCAAAAATATGTTCGACGTTCCTTCTAATTTTTTAGAAATATGTAAAGAGAAAAAAATTATCGATGAAAATAATATTGTAAACTCTAAATATAATCATTTCCTCATCCAATATTTAAAATCCATTCGAAATGAAAAATACAAAGATGAAAAATTTGATTGGCAATTAATCAGACACGTTGTAATTTTTGATATTACAAAAAACCGTAAATCAGATTTTCTTAAAGAAAATTTCAAAGATGATTCGCCCGAAGGAAAACGATACCTAGAATTCATCAAACTCTTCAAATAAAAAATCATATAATCAAAAAAAATTGGTGGGGAACTAGTATTTTTTTAACAGTTCCCTAGTTTTATCCACATCCAAATAAGCGTATCTTAAAACCATCAAGCTTGATAGGAGCTCGTCGAGCTCTAACTATCCTTAATAAGTCCTTCAAGCCTGTAAGGACTTATTAATAAAGGAGCCTAAGATGGTTTCGTCAAATACAAAAAATATAGCAATTAACGAGAACACGCTTCTTACCCGTAAGGGGGTCTGCGCAGTATTACACTGTGGACTGAGCAGTCTTGATTCGAGCACTGAATACAAAAACTTAAAACGAGTTCATATAGGGAGACACACATTCTTCCTATATGAAGATGTAATGAACTTCATTCTCTCGCATCGTGAAGGAGGCAATTCATGAATGAACTTATAAGCATCATTGAATCTGAAGTTCATCAGACAAGATTCGGAACGATACAATTCGTTCTCACTCTGCATGATGGTCAGATCCGTTGTATAAATGTAACCCGAACAACACGACATAATATTACGCCGATATCGGCGAAGGATATTGAACATGGTCAGTACAGAAAAAACTAAAGTGTGCTCTATATTCGAACCTACATATCGTAGCATAATGACACTCCCATCAGAAGATATGAGATTGAGAATGTTTGTATCTCTCTGTGATTACGCCTTTGACAGAATTGAGCCACAATTCGGTTCAGAAATTGAAGAACGTATTCTTGCAGCCCTGTGGGAACAGTTCCGACTCGTTTTCATCCAGGCTGAAAAACGCGCAAGAATAAATTCCATTAATGGAGCAAAAGGTGGACGCCCACGAAAAGCAACTGTAAGCAATGGCTTTTTCTGCGAAAACCGAAAAAAGCCTACTACTACTAATACTATAACTGGTGTAGATACTGCTGCTGCTGACCTATACCAGGAAGCATTGGAAGTAGAATTCGAAGTGGATGATAACAACAATTCCGTTATCTAATTATTCTCCCCCCCTTAAGGGGGGCTTAAGGATTATTTTATGATTTTTTTTTCAAACAAATTAAGCAGTTCATTCAAAACTGCAAAACTCAATATTCAGAACAAGTTTTGTTCTGAATCCGTAAAGATGGTTGAAATCTCGAAACTGCATTTCGATAAGGATTTCAAGGAATTATTTGCTCAGGAACCTGAGAAAGTCGATAGAATTTGCAAAGACATGTTACTTCATGGTTTTGACAAATCTCAGCCAATAATTGCTACTGAAGATGGTTCTATACTGGATGGCAATTCCAGATACATGGCAGCTTCAAAAGCCGGCATCAAAACTGTTCCTGTCGTATACAAACATTTTCCGAATAAAAACGAAGCTCTTATATATGAACTTCACCTGCAACTAGATCGTAGGAATCTCTCGGATGCTGAAATCTTCAAAATGTTTACAAGACTTGAAGAAATGAAAAACTGTGCAAAGAAAGAAGGTAACTCAATTGATAGTTTTTCAGATGCAAAAATCGCAGAATCAATTCACAAGTCTGAGAGGCAGGTGCAGAAGATTCGCGAATTAACCCGTAAAGCTGCCCCTGTAACATTACAGAAAATTGAATCTGGTGAGATGTCCATAAATCAGGCATATTCTGAAATCAAGAAACCAGCAAAGTCCATCGATTCAGATGCTTGTGACAATACAGGCAAGCAGAAGAGCGTAATTTCTGAATTCGAAAAAGGTGTTCATTTTGCATTAGAAGAAGTTGCAAAAGGAAGAACGTCAGAAGAAATTATCTATAACCTCAAGGAGGGAACTTATGGAAAATGCTAATAATACAGAATGGCTTGGTTATAAAGTCATGATGCACTGTCGTCCCAAACTTAATGCACTGCATAATGCAAGAGTTCCGAGAATTGTTAATGGTGAAGAACATATAGATCTCAGTCGCCCACACAAGACAATTCTCAATTGTGGTAGTCTCGAAAAATGTTACCAGCAGATTTTTGACGAAGCCGTGGAAGAATATAATGCCAAACAAACACGCAAAGAACGCAAAATTACAAATTACCTTGAACATGTGACTAACGATAAGCGTCGCGGTAAACACAATGGAAAAACTGATGGTTCCCGTAAGCCAGCCTACGAGCTTATTATGCAGTTGGGCAATCGTAGGAATCGTCCTGATGATAAGAAAGCTGCTGCTATCTTAGAAGATTTTTCAAATTTCTTAATTGAAAAATATCCCAATATTAGACCTATAGGCATATATCTTCATGCAGATGAGTTCTCCATAGACTCTGCAACAGGAGAGAGAATATATAGTCCAGTACATATTCATTTTGATTTCATCTTTGTTGCACATCTTGGAAATGGAGTAAAGACAGGACCAAAATTACAGGCATCCATGAGTGGTGCATTAAAAGAAATGGGATTTGTCACTGCAAAAGGAAAAGGTACAGCTCAACAGCAGTGGGAAGAAACTGTTCGTCACGATTTACAAGATTTTGCAGAAAAACGCGGTTTTAAAATCGATAGAACTCCAGGTGAAAAACACTCCCATAAAGAAAAACCTGTCTACCAACAGATGAAAGAGAATGAAATCATGCAAAAGAAAATAGTAGAACAAAAACTTGAAATTGAAAGAGAAAAAAAATCTGTAGAAAAAAAACACAATGAATTTGTAATGATTAAAAATAAAATAGACATCTACAACAAAATAAATGTTGAAGTGAAAAATCAACATATCAATTTCGATAAAGAAACTAAAAAACTATATCGTAAAGACAATGAGCCTTTTCTCAATCATGTTGAGAGTTTTGTAACAAATGTAAGAAAATTAGTTACGTCTATTACAAACGAATTAATTTTTTATAAAACTGTATTCAAGAATTTTTGGAAAAAGCGTCCTCAGGATTTCCGAGATTTGGCTGAATCTATGGAACGAAATTCCTGTAATAATTTCAAAGATTATAATCGAAAATTCTTCAACGGAAAATTAGACTATCAACAAAGTCAAGAATTGTTTAATTCCTCCTCGAAGAAAAAGTTGATTGATCCAAATTATGAGATCAAAAGATAACTATGTAATTTAAGACAGCAGAAGCTATAACTGTTATGTTACAGCCTCTGCTGTTTTATTTATAGGAGAAATAGTTGTTTGAAATGATACATATATGAAAAACGCAAACTCAATCTTGTATATCATGCTTTTCGAGATATTCAGTAAGGGCAAGTTCGGTAACACCGGTTTTCGGAATCCTGGTTTTATCAGAATATTCATCAAGCCTTTCTACTAGCTCTTTCGGCAGATGATACAGCCTTGTAATCAATGCAAAACTCTCTAATGAGTTCTAAAAGGTTCTAGATTGATTTATTTAGTATAAATATTCAAGGACAACTTTAATGACAAAATCATTCTTTTATGATATATAAAATTATGGAGCCAGTTTTAAGGACAACCTCTGCTATATCCGCGTTGATAGAACCAAGTTGCTTCAGCTGGCTCCTTTAGTGAAGTGGCAGCACCCACCTGTTCGCGGAGACGAGAGTGTTCAGGTTTGTAGCCGTATTGTGCGTTTACCGTCTTTATGGTTTCTGTCGCTTTTCATATATTAAGTTTCTTTGTCAGTAGCCCTCCGCCCTAGGAATTGTACCTAGGATACGCGACTACCATTGAAGCTTAATTGTCGGTTAATGTAGAGATGCCTGCTGCGGGGTCGGACAGTCCTTGTCTGGCGGTTGAGGAAGTGTGGCGAACTTCACCGACGTTTTATTATGGAGCAGGCTTTTGAGTCAGATTTGTTACAAAAGCTCCATTTATTTTTTTCGATTGGAGAACCTCAATAGGGAATTGTTCCCTTGCGATTGTGCTTCAATCGTGTTTTTGTGAAAATCCTTGGATAGACACCTGGGTGGGGAATGATACCCCTCTTTCATTTGTCTGTTCAAGGTTGTTTTCAGTTTGTAAGAATCCTTGAGTGGACATTTGATTCGGCAATGAGAGCCGTCTAGGATTTGTCCATTCAAGGTTGTTCTTTGCTTCCGTGTACGTGTTGTAAGGCTCTCCTTTGCGAGTGGCGGAATCGGAAGTTCTTTTTAGAGATTAAGAGATTGGGAACGTGCTTGCGTGTCATTATTTGATGTGCTGAGGTTCTCAATCTCTTTTTCTTTATTTTTTACTGTAATATAAAAATTGTTCTTATGTATCAACTTTCGTTTCCGGCAGATAATACAGCTTAATATATCTCAGTTCGTTTTTTGAAATTATTTTCTTGGATAAGCAACATCCGGCCATTCTTCTTCATTGATTTGAATCTCAGCCTGTCTTTCCATTTCTTTTGTTACCTTGGGAAATTTTTCATCTTCAGGACGAGAAAGAATAAGTCCAGTTGTTACACCAGTTCCACCTGCTCTTAAAGATGAGCGGTTTGAAACAATTTGCCATCCATTCTGACCGAGACAAGTAAGAGTTTTTCCTAATTCTTCATCACTCATTTTATAAATATCAAGAACTTTATATTCATATTTTTGAGCCATAATAAATCTCCTATAATGCTTACGTTACAATCATTATAATATAATAAAATATAAAAGCCTAATTTTTTTATAAAAAAATTTGACTTTGTACTACCAACGCGGTATATTTAAATCAGTCCATAGGACAGATTCCGTTCAGGTTTCGCATTTCCGTTCTGGAATGCTTTTTTCAATCTAAATATTTTAATTATTTTTCGTAAGGTGGTATTTTTATGCCATTTTGCATTTTGTTTGGTGATTGCAATAAGGCAAGCAGTCTTGCTTTACAAATAACCAAATGTATTTTTTTGGAGGATTGACGTATGCAGCATGGACGGAAAACAAGTGTTTATGTATCTGATGATTTTATAAGAAAGATTGGAGTTGTTGAAAACGGGAAGAAAAGAATATCAAAGGCTATTGCTCTCGTTTTGGAACGATATTCATTTCTTGTACGTACAGAACAGAATCATATCTTAATAAGCAGACTTTTTTCAGAAAAAGAATGGGAACTTATGAGGGCTGTGTGTTCCGGTGTTAAGTGGGAACCTGCCGAAATTATCTGTGACGGAGTTCTGCGCCGTGTAAAGAAAGCACTTGATATTGAATTCGAAGTTATGAAGGTGGACCAAAAGGCTCTTACTGAAAAACTCGAAAAACTTACTCTAAATCAGCAGTTTGCTCTAGTTGAAGAAATCGAATTATTCTGGGAAGAAATTTATGCAGAAACAGAGAGGGCAAAAAATGCGTAGGATTTTTATTGCATTAATCATTCTTATTATTTCAGTTTTCTTTAATTCCTGTAGCAATGTTCCTGATGATAAGATAAAGATTACTGTTGAGAATAGAATCACAGAGGCTGGTTACATAGATAAGATTTATTGCAGAACTTCCGACAAACTTATTGGCGGCTGGGAACTTGTGTGGGATGAATCCGACGATGACTATCATCCCAAATATTCAAGCTTCTACCTTGATGAAGAAGGAAGTTACCAGTTCCGTGTTACGATGCGTTTTTTCGGACTTGTGCCTGTAAATTATTACAGTGAAATCTTTTCATCGTTTGACTGTTATTACGGCCAATCTTACCGATTTTATTTTGACGGATACTCACTAAATTATGAACAGTGATTTTAATTAATAACAAATAATTACTGAAGGAGCAAAACATGAGAGAAGATATAAATGTAAACACAATAGATGATATTTCAACAAATAATCAGTATAAGCCATATTCTTTACGACACTGGTATTTAGGGGAATATGATTGGAGAGGAGAAAAAGTTGAATTGATTTACGGCACATTTTATAACCGCCCTGGATTTTTTGATGGCGAGAATGGCCATACATCTATAGTTCAATCAATTAAGATTAATAAAGCAGAAAAAGAATATGAAATCCAAACAAAAAATAACTTATATCACTGCTCCTTTGATTCATTGCTTTTTGAACGCCAAGACAAATCTCCTTATTCTCTTCCTGAATATGAGGATATAAAAGCTGAATATTATAAACCTGTGGATACCAAAAATCTTTCAGAAGATGACATGCTGCTTGTTGTTTCAGATTATTGTGATTACTACTTTGAAAGACTGATTTATCAGAATGATGATGGTTCTGAGGGAGAGTATTATGGTTCTCCGCATATTGGTATGTTCACTGATACATACTTAATAAGTAATCCTCATTATGAATACGACGATACAGAAGAACACTTAGATATTCGTTATTATGTTTTTAATAGTGCTTTTGAATTTTATTCTCTAAAGATTGGAAATAAAAAAAAATCTTTGGATTGAAAATCGTGGAGAAAGCAAACTTCAAATTACCGGATGTGGGAGTATAATAGACCTGAAGCCAGGAGAACGTATTCTGGCATGGAAAAAAAAGAAATCAAGAATAGATAATGGATATGAAAACTAAAGATACTATTACAATCAAAATGGAACCTGATATTCTGAATCTTTTCTGGGATGAAGAAGGTTTTGCTATCGGAGATACAGAATCTATATCGGTTAATGAGCACTATGAAGTAAACCTGAACATCAATGGCTTACAAGAATGGTTATGGGAATATGAAAATCAATGCTTGATTCCATGTGAAGCCGGAGAAATATCTTTGGAAGAATTAAATAAAACTTTTGATTGGAAATCTTTCCATGAACGAGGCCTTGCATTTGCAGCTCAGGTGAAGAAACTTCTCCCGTTATATACTGAATTGTTTTATTGTAGCCCTTTTGAAGATAGGTCTGGAATAATTGATAGCGATGGAATTTTGATTAAATAAAGGGAGACC
>OCTW013381184.1_pt1 | contig 10206 bp, 9 predicted proteins | sample 1539671 | NCBI WGS metagenome assembly OCTW01 (sample SAMN02144230, study PRJEB22623) | gut metagenome | biome: sheep rumen | host: Ovis aries | place: New Zealand
GAAGACCTGCGACATCAGGGACCGCACCGCTCTCGAGCAGGAGCTCAAAGAACTTCTTGAGCCCAAACCCTCCTATATCCTGCCGAAACCCGAAGGATTCATGACGCTCGCACAGCTTATGGAGCGGGGAGAGATCCAGACAAGAGTCAGCGCAAAGAGCTGGGAAGATGCCGTATGGATAGCTGCACGGCCACTTCTGGACGATGGACGGATGACCGAGCGCTATATCCAGCAGGTGTTCGATATGGCAAAGAGGTATGGGCAGCATGGCGTGATATTGGCACCGCTCTGTGCGCCGCACGCAGAGCCAGATATCTCGAACAAGGCATCGATATCAGTCGTCACGACCTCCGATGATGTTGTGGTCTCCATGGGAGACGATGAGGTGCGGCTGAATGTCATCATGCTTCTATGCCTGCAGACTCCAGTTGCACATGCAGTTGCCCTTGACGAGCTCTTTTCCCTGGTCGATGAATATCCCGGCTTTATAGGCGATCTGCATGATGCCCACACTCCTACCGAAGCTCTGGGCGTGACAAAGAGATACCTCAAGCATATGCTCCGCCAGCTGCCAGCAGGCTCAACGTCAGACATTTGATTGAATCGATCTGAAGTGTTGAGCAAACGCTGCTCCAGTCAGGCTGAACAGCAGATGTCTGGCATCCTGCGCTGCCGTCCCGTCCCTCAGATATTGTCCGCGCGGTAAGCCAGATTGCCCGTCCCTCCATAGACGCGACTGCCAGTAGCTGTATCGACTCGTTTTGCGAGATAGCCCTTTATTCCAAGCCATTCGAATGGAATGTGGTCATCTTCTCCTGAAAGGACTTCGTCACAGATATCCATGTTCTCTTCGAGAACATCCTTGTCTGATTCGCAGGTTCCATGCTGTCTGAGGACCCGGTCGTATCTGGATTCATGCTCCTTCAGATGGGCCAGACTCTGCCGAAACTCATGCACAGAACTCGCCTCCGACCTCAGAAGCATCGTGAATACGCCGCAGGCATCGCCGAAGAATGCTATTCGTTCCTGGATATCCAAAAGCACCATCATCCCTGGTGTATGCCCAGGCACGTGGATGGTTTCGATATCAAGATTGCCCAGATGGAACGTCTGCCCTTCCTCGAGCGGCAGATAGCCATCGACCTTCGGCTCAATCCATTCGGATTCGGGAACCTTATCAAGCTCGCTCTTCCCCGCCAGCGATTGATGGCGGGCAGCAAAGATCGTCCTCTCGCGTGCCACAGGCAGATCAGCGAAAGACATATAGACCTTGTCGAATTGGGCAGCCCCCGAGGCATGATCCACATGCCCATGGGTGATGACCACTTCATAAGGCTTGTCTGTCAGCTGCTCCACAAAGGATCTGAGATCGCCAATTCCATAACCCGTATCCACGAGCAGCGCTCGGTCGTCACCCTCGATAAGATACTGGCAGACACCCGTCCCCTTTGCCCGGATTCGTACGATATGGCTGGTGACCCGTTCACTTTCAAAGACGACCATCAAGAACTCCTTCTTCACACCAAGCAGCTGAACAGCTGAAAGACGATAGGAACGCTCATCACGGACAGCAGCGCGGAAAGGCAGACCAGTCGGACCGAGAGTCCATAGTCTGCATCGCACTGCTGGGCAAAGATGGCCACATTCGCTCCAACCGGTGCAGCGGACGCAATGAACAATGCCTGTACCATTTCGCTGTTCCCCATTCCTGATAGCCTGATGAGCAGGGCCGTGGCAAGAGGCACCACAAACAAACGCACAATGCTTCCGGCCCAGACGCGAACATCCGCAACCAGGCTCTTGGGCTGTGTCTTTGCGAGATAGCTTCCCAAGACAAGCATTGCAATCGGCGTATTTGTATCGGCCAGCATCTCGATGCTTCTGCTCGCTATGCCCGGAACAGGCAGCTGCGTAGTATATAAGAGGATGCCCATGACTGTTGCGATCAGCACCGGATTCAGAAGCACGCTCTTGAGCTGAACCTTCCTGCTGTCGCCCGTAAGGAGCCACTCGCCATAGGTCCATTGGAGGATGTTGAGAAACGAGATCATGGGAGCGATATAGAACACCGCTTCCTTGCCGAATGTGGCGCTCACCAAGGGAATGCCGACGAAGCCTGCATTTGAGAAGGCAGCGCCAAAATCCTGCTCAGGTTCCCTCCGGGAAAAGATGATGTAGGAGACTGCCATGGCAATGGCAAGAGATGCCATCCCGAGGGCGGCAGACTGCCTCAGCAAGCCAAGCCCGCCTTCCTTCATTGGCACCATGAAGGAATTGAGCGTCACGCAAGGTATGATGCAGCTGACCAGCAGCTTGCCCAAAGCGCTGCTGACCGCATCGTCCAGGATTCTGATACGTGTCAGCACGACACCTGTGCCCATCAGAAGGAGCATGGTCAGGGTCTGCTGCAGGATGATGAGAGACACGAAGACTTCCAATCTACGCCAGCTCTGAAATCTGCCAGGACAGCCGATCTGTCCTGGCAGAGACAATTGCCAAAGCCTATGCTTCGGCCTCGTTTGCCTGCTCCTGGCTGAGCAGCTGCTGGTCATAGGCCTTCATGAACGGAAGGCAGATGACCATGTCAAGGGCGAGCTCGATTGCCCAGAGAACAAGGGCTCTCCAGTCCATGGCAGACAGGAATGCCGCAACGGGGACTGGGGTGAAGGCGGGGATGTTGAGATAGAACTTGGTGACAAGACCCGCATCCATGCAGAGGTAGACCAGCGTGAAGTTCAGGGCTCCGCAGATGACCATCGGGATATACATGAGGACATTCATCATGGTCGGAATGCCGAAGATCATCGGCTCATTGATGTCAAAGATCGAAGGCCCGATAGCGACCTTGGAAAGAGCCTTGAGCTGGGCAGACCTGCAGAACACCATCATGAGCAGGCAGAGTCCGAGATAGGTTGTCCAGTTGTCGAAGATGGCATTGACGTTGCCGGCAAAGATATAGGGAAGCGGATCTCCCGCTGCATATGCTTCTGCATTTGCGGCAAGTCCCATGGTCGCAAGCGGCGTCGTGATAGGGCCGGTGATGCCTGCCGGATGGATTCCGAAGAACCAGAAGGTGGTATTGAGGAAGTTGATGAAAAGGATGCCAGGCAAGGAGTTCACTGCGCCCACCAACGGTGCAAAGATTGTCGTCATGATGCTTGCTAGGCCAGCTCCCGTAAGCATCGTGCAGCCCAGGTTGAGCAGAACAAAGAGCGCAACATTGGCAAGGATTGGATAGAGAATCGAGAACGCGCCAGAAACAGCAGGAGGTACGATGTCCGGCATCTTGATCGTGATGTTATGCACCTCGAACAGCCTGTCGATCTCCACAACAACAAGAGCCGAAACCATAGCGAAGAACATCGAGCTGGTCCCAAGTCCCGAAATGGTGTAGACAGCTGCTCCCTCGGCAGTGCTGGCAGAAGTAGCCGTCACCGTAAAGAGAACGACCAGGGCGCATATGGCATTGGTGATCGGATTCATCTCATATGTCTTGGCAAGCGAGTAGGAGACGCCAGCCGATACATACACGGAGATAATGCCGATGGTCATGTAGTAAGGGACGATCAGCCAGGTGATATTCGCATTGGCCCATGTCTTCCAGGCAATCAGGAAAGAAAAGAAGAAGTTCGTGGGTTGGATGGTCGTCAGATCGACAGGCGGCATAGCGAGAATCATGAAGACGCCTCCCACGATAGTGGCAGGAATCATCAACATCATGCCGTCGCGCAGTGCTCCAAGATGGCGCTGCTTGCTCATCTTCTCGGAAATGGGCATAAGTGTTCTCTCGAGCGATTCCTGGAACTTGCCCAGCCCGCTCGCCTTCTCTTCGGTCTCAGCCATCATCAGGCCCCCCCCTTCATTGCTCCCTATCATCTGTATGCCGTGAGCGGACAAGCTACTTCAGCAGATCCAGCGCCGTTTCAAGAACCTTCTTGCCGTTCATCATCCCGTAGTCAACGCTATTGATGACTGCAACAGGCACACCCTTCGGGCTGCAGATGCCCTGAAGCTCCTTGAGGCGATAGCGAACCTGAGGCCCCAGAAGGAGTACATCGGCATTCCCCAAATCCTTTACGACATCGTCCACGGGCCTTGCCTGGATATCAGCATCGATACCCTGCTCACGGGCTGCGTCCTGCATCCTCTTTACCAGAGCGCTCGTCGACATCCCGGCCGCACATGCAAGCGTGATGTACTTCATCTCAGTCCAGTCCTTTCCTCGACCTTGGCAAGCCTTTCGATCACATCGATGCTTTCCTGCGCCAGATCCAGCACGGTGACCGCATTCATGAAGTGGTCCTGTGCATGCATCATCAGAAGCGTGGTCAGATCCTTGTTGCCATTTGCCTCTTCTGAAAGCAGCTTGAGCTGCATCTCATGTGCCTTCGTCAGACAGCTACGCCCATTCGCGATAGCCGACCGGGCCTCTTCGAATCTGCCCGCCTTCGCTTCATCTATCGCCTCCATCGCGTCGCTTCTGGCGTCGCCAGCGCTGGCAATGAGCGTGACTGCAGCTTCTTCGATATCCATGGTTTCCCTCCTTGTCATGAGCTTCGGCTCCTGCCGTTCATAACACCAGATGCAAAATACGTGCCAATACACTAGATTTCTTTGTTTCTGCAGGAAATCTAGTGCCGCTGGCGGAGTATTGATTTCTGTTTCATGTGTATTCCTTTAGTGTATTGCTCATTCAAAACAGGTTGGAGACACATGAAGCGCATCGAGGTCATCTATCAGAGGCTCACTAAGGCTGGCGAAGAGGGATGCACTGCCTCCGCCCTCGCTTCTGCCCTCGGCCTTGCGCGTGCAAATGTCAGCAGCGATCTCAACCAGCTCTGCCGCGAGAGGCGGGCCTACAAGACAGGATCCCGCCCCGTGTTCTATCACCCAGTCAAGACAGGTGATGCCATCTCCCGAAGACCGGCAGGCGCTGCAGGCCATACCGACCCCTTTGCCGAGACATCAATCAGGTATCCGAGCCTCTTTCATTGCGTCGAACAAGCAAAGGCTGCCGCGCTCTACCCTCCCCACGGCATGAACATGCTCATCAGGGGAGCCACAGGAGTCGGAAAGACAACCTTTGCAAAGCTTGTCTATGACTACTCCGTGTATGCCGGCATCCTTGACAGCGACGCGCCTTTCATTGCCTTCAACTGTGCGGACTATGCCGACAACCCACAGCTGCTCGTCAGCCAGCTCATGGGCTCGGTCCGCGGTGCCTATACCGGCGCCGAAGAGAACCGCGAAGGACTGCTTGCGCAGGCAGATAATGGCATCCTGTTCCTCGACGAAGTGCACAGGCTTCCCCCGCAGGGGCAGGAGATGCTCTTCACCTTCATGGACCGTGGTGTCTACCGCAGACTCGGAGAGACAGATGCTGAGCATACGGCAAAAGTCATGTTGATCTGTGCAACCACAGAAGATCCCAGCTCATCGCTTCTCAAGACCTTCATGCGCCGCATCCCGATGGTGATCGAGATACCCGCTCTGAGCGAACGTTCCCGCAAGGAGCGGTTCAACTTCATTGCTGCATTCTTCCTTGATGAATCAGAGCGCCTGGACATGCCGATCTATGTTTCGGTCAACAGCCTGAGGGGGCTTCTGGCATACAGCTGCCCCAGCAATGTGGGACAGCTCAAAAGCGATATAAAGCTTCTCTGCGCAGGAGCCTACTCACGGCTCCAGAGCCACCAGACAGCCCGAATGGAAATTTCAGGACGCTACCTCCCCGAAAACATACGCGAGGGCATGTATGCCGCGACATCCCGCGAAGAGGTATGGCTCCCCTATCTGGCGGAAAACAGGCGCTTCTGCGTCTTCGATGCCCAGAAAGAGCAGCCATCAGACGTTCCCAGTTCCGCCAAGGCTGCCGGTCAGCATGAATCAATCTATGACCTGATCGATCGAAAGTATCTTGCGCTCAAGAACGAGGGCCTGAACGAAGAGGAGATAACATCCCGCATCAACGACATTATCCGCAGCTATTTCAGCGGCTATGTCACCCGTTCGGCCAAGACGACCTTTGCAGAGAGTGTCATAGATTCCGAGGTTCTTGCACTTGCCAACGAGATTCTCGATGCAGCAGCAAAATCGCTGGACAGGACCTTCTCAGAGAATATCCGTTTCGGTGTTGCAGGACACATCAGCGGAGCGCTCAGCAGGATCGAACGCGGGCTTGCCATCCATAATCCGCAGCTCGATGACATACGGAGGAACCATCCTCGTGAGTTTTCAGCTGCTCTCACGGCTCTCCGCACCATACAGAGCCACTACTCCATCGAGCTTCCTCTCGATGAGGCAGGCTTTCTTGCCCTGTTCATGATGCCGATCGAGCGCCACCATGACAGTGTCCCCCTCATTGTGGTCATCGCGCATGGGCCAGCAACTGCCACATCCATGGTGGAGACGGCAAACTACCTGCAGGGAGCAAATCTTGCCGTCGGCATCAATGCCTCGCTGAACGAGAGCCCCTCGCAGGTCTATATGCGGCTGCTTGATCTGGTAAGGACCCATATGCCCCAGGCTGGCGTCCTTTTGATGGTCGACATGGGCTCGCTCTCGGAATTCGGTACTTCGCTCACACGGGATACTGGCATTCCCTGCAAGGTATTCCAGCTTGTCAGCACCATGCACATTGTTGAAGCCGAAAGGAAGGCCTCTCTGGGCTTTTCTCTCGATGAGGTCTATGATGCTGCGGCTTCGGTCAACGAGATTCTGGGGCCACAGAGGCCGGCTCTTGCGGCGGGCACCTCTCAGAGCCATCAGGTCTCCCGAGCGTTCATCGTCACAGTCTGCACCACAAGCGAAGGCGGAGCGCAGATGCTCAAGGACCTCTTTGACAGCCGGCTCAACTACCACAACGGATTTTGCGAAACCATTGCCCTGGCGCTTCAGGCCAAGGAGAGCATCGCGGAAAGGCTCGAAGCCCTCTCCAAGGCCGGAACTATCCTCTGCGGAGCAAGCACCTTCGCTATCGACTATCCGATTCCCTGGTACAGCCCTTCCGACATCATTGCCGGAAACGCTATCCAGGATATACAGGAGAGGATAGAGGAGGCGCTGGTCATCTCGAAGACACGCGACACTCTTTCCGAGCTCATAGACAGCTACAACGTGAAGGCAGCGTTTCCGCTGTTCCTGGATGCCATCAGCTCCATCGAGCATGAAGGCAGACGTTCCCTTGCCTCCGACACAGAGATCGGTGTGCTCTGCCACCTTTCCTACCTTGTAGACCGCATCAAGAAGGGCGAAGGGCTCGATGTACCCCAGACCCATAGCAGTGCAGCCGGAGATCCAGCACTCTATCATGCAGCACTTTTAAGCCTTGCCACGCTCGAGCAGAAACTTCAGATAGCGATTCCCCAACAGGAGGCAGGCAACATATGTGCCTTCTTCTCTCCTGAGAACTGCAGACAGGCGTAAAGATGGAGCTCGCAGCGAAACAGGCACCAAAAGCAGTACAGCAGCAGGCGCCGCGCCATGTTCTGTCTGCGCAGACCAGGCTATCCTTGAAGCTCCTGAATCTGCCCTGGACCGAGCTCTCTTCCTATATCGAAGGCCAGGCAGAGGAGAACCCGCTGCTCGAGCTGCCCGATACCCCCATCGGCGAGCCTCCAGGCACGGCATTTCCGGACTTCTCCGAAAGCGTCTACCATACCGAGCTCAACGAAGACATCTACATCCAGGAAACGACCTTCAGCGATCATCTCCTTCAGCAGGTACGTGAACTCGAACTGTCTACCGGGGAGGAGCGAGGCTGCAGAAGCCTCATATCGCAGCTCGATGAACGTGGCTACCTCAGCCTCGACAACGCTCTTTCTGCAGAAGAGGAAAGGGCGCTTCCAATACTCCAGTCGCTGAGCCCCGCCGGCGTCGGAGCCCGAACTCTTCAGGAATGCCTGCGCCTCCAGCTGGAGCGCAAAGGATCTGCTACTCCATCGCTGCTTGCCCTGGTCGACTGCTATCTCGAAGAGATAGCACGGGGCGAATGCCGAAAGATCGCACAGGCGCTCGGCATGGCGCCAGCAGAAGTCCAGAAGGATATTGCTGCCATCCGCAGCCTGTCTCCCATACCTTCAAGAGGCTACCGAATTACTACAGAGCCTGAAATCATCGAGCCAGAAGCCTATGTGACGCAGGACAGCAGCCAGCGCCTTGTCTGTCAGGTGAGGAGATCGGGACTCCGGTGGAACGATACCTGCCTCGACCTTGCCTGCCATGCTCCAGACGCAGAAACAGAGCGCTACTTCGCTGACAGGAAGACAGAGGCGCAGGCCCTCATGGACATGGTCGCATTCCGCGAGAGCACCATGGAACAGATTGTCCGCATCATTGTCGCAGCACAGCACGATGCGCTTCTCTATGGAATGGCATGCTTGAAGCCGCTGACCATGGTCCAGGTCGCAGACAAGCTCGGCGTCTCGCCTTCTACCGTAAGCCGCGCTGCCCAGGGAAAATGGATCCAGGCACCATGCGGCCTCGTCCGCGTGCGCGACTACTTTACAGGATCCATAGCGAAAGAGGCAGAAGATGGGCCTGAAGAGCATCAGGAGCTGTCTGCCAAAAGCATCCAGCATCAGATAGCCACCATCATCGAGCGTGAAGATCCGAAGTCTCCTCTCTCGGACCAGATGATTCTACGTGAGCTTAAAAAACCAAGGCATCAGCATCTCGAGACGGGCCGTAGCAAAGTACCGTGATGAGATGGGCATACCTTCTTCGAAGGTACGGGTACGACAATCTAACACACCAGTAATCGCACCTCCAGAATAAATGCAGTAAAGGGTAATGGCTAGCAACGCTCTCGTGGGTTTGCGTTTGTCGAGTTGTTTCCGACCGCCAATAGCCGATTTGGCAATCGCGCATAATATCTAGACGATATTAGCGGCATACAATAAACAGCGGCTATTTTCCATCCTCATGAAAAACAAAACGTGATGTGATTACTAGGCGCTAAAGCAGCCTAACGTTTCCAACCGCAGACAATAAATAACATAGGTGCCTAGTACATATACAGCTGTTAGCATTCCCAGAAGGAGCATTGATGTCATTCATCATCGCAGTATATACAAACGAAGGCATGATACTTGCCAGCGACAGGCGAATAACTTTTGTTGAAACGCAATCCGATAGTTCAACTACAATCCAGCGCATCGGAACACACGTTTCGAACTCTGCTGATAAGACCTTTCGCTGTCCCAATAGAGCTGGTATTTCGATGTGTGGAGACGCCGCCTTAGGAGGAAGACTGTTAAATGGCCGCATGAAAGATCTGATACGCTCGAAAGTCACAGGGGATACACCCATCAATGCTATGCCGCAAATTTTCATCGACGGATTCAGCGACAGTCCGAATCCCCCTGACACTCACTTAATAATCGCTGGTTACGATAAAGTGGATGAGTTTCCCATCCAAGTCATAAAGAAGGTCTATCTAAAAGATGGCACTGTAGAAGATATAGATACCTCCACACAAGGTGCCATATGGGATGGCGAGATAAACACACTCGCCCGATTGCTACAGAATGTCGCCATAATCAGAGACGATGGAAGCTATAGCCCCCTTCCAAATGAGTGTATTGCGTGGAACTATTTCACTCTACAAGATGCGGTCGACTTTGCTAGATTCGCCGTTGACGTGACCATAGAAACGATGCGCTTCAAGGATGTTGTCGAAACCGTTGGAGGAGGGGTCGACTTGCTTGCAATCACCCCTGACAAAACATGGTGGATTGATAAAAGAGATATTTCTTGAGACTTCGTTGGTTCCCGTGGGTAGGGGCTCCGGCTAGGCCTCCTACTTCGCCGCCTGCCTTCCGGGAAGCCGGGGCCTGCAGTCGGAGCATCGCAGCATCAGCAGGGAGACGAGATTGTCCGTGTTCCGGAAGCCGTAGCCCATCCTCACGGTGGCCTTTATCTTGTTGTTGATCGCCTCGACGCGACCACGGACCGTGAGCGCCGCCACCTCGTGATCCACTCTGACTGCGGCTGCCACTACCGCTGGCCCGAGTGGATAGGCATCTGCGAGGAGGCCGGCATAGCCCGATCGATGTCGCGAAAGGGCTGCTCGCCGGACAGCTCCAGGATGGAGGGCTTATGTGCTTGAGCACATAACTGCTCTAATGCGCTGGATGCGATTATGTGCCGAGTGGGTGCCGGACGGCAGGCGGAGGGGCCCGGCCATCCGGCGCCCAGCACATAATG
>OCTW011451320.1_pt1 | contig 10203 bp, 7 predicted proteins | sample 1539671 | NCBI WGS metagenome assembly OCTW01 (sample SAMN02144230, study PRJEB22623) | gut metagenome | biome: sheep rumen | host: Ovis aries | place: New Zealand
AGATTGCGCTGCATTCAAAGCCATTGGAGTGAAGGAATTATTCCCTTATTTCGATGGTTTGATCACCTTGGACGAAGCGATTGTAACCATTAAGAAAAACACCCGGAATTACGTTAAGCGCCAAGAGACCTTCTTCCGGCATCAATTCGATATCCAATGGGTATCATCCTCAGAAGAAATACTCAAAATGCTTTAGATAAAGCATTGGTCATTGAAGTATTGCAATTAAGTTCTATCATTTACCAAGTTTATTAAGGAGGCGATTTAAATGAGCCTTTTACCTATTTACGAAATTGCTAAAACCGCAGGCATCGATGAGCAATACGTCGAGCCATACGGAAAATACAAAGCGAAGATTGATTCTGCTTTGTACGAATCATTAAAAGATAAGCCGAACGGCAAACTTGTTTTGGTTACCGCTATCACGCCGACAAAAGCAGGCGAAGGAAAAACCACAACCTCTATTGCATTAACCGAGGGCTTTGGAAAGATTGGTCAGAAAGCAATGCTTTGCTTACGTGAGCCAAGTCTTGGCCCTGTCTTTGGTATCAAAGGCGGAGCGACCGGTGGAGGCCTTGCCTCAATCGGTCCTAGCGAAGATATCAATCTTCATTTCACTGGCGATATGCACGCGCTCACTTCTTCCATTAATTTGATTGCTGCCGTCATCGATAACTCGATCTGGCAAGGCAATCCACTCAACATCGATCCTAATAGAATCGTTTGGAGCAGAGCGATGGATATGAACGATCGTGCTTTGCGTTGCGTTTCCGTTTCTGAGCAGGATAAAAAAGTATCTCCAAGAACCGATCATTTCGTGATCACAGTCGCTTCGGAAATGATGGCGATTATGTGCTTGGCCAAAGACCAAGAGGACTTCTTGAAGCGTGTCCGCAACATCATCGTTGCCTATGATAAAGAAGGCAATCCGATCCGCGTTGATGATTTAAAGATCTCTCACGCGATCATGAAACTCATGCGCGAAGCATTAAAACCAAACCTTGTCCAAACCTTGGAGAACAACCCAGTTTTGGTTCATGGTGGTCCGTTCGCTAACATCGCACATGGTTGCAACTCTGTCATCGCTACCAAACTTGCGCTTAAATTAGCCCCAATTACGGTTACCGAAGCGGGCTTCGGTGCTGACCTTGGAGCGGAGAAATTCCTTGATATCAAATGCCGTGAAGCCGGATTACATCCTGATGCAGTTGTCATGGTTGCGACCATTCGCGCCCTTAAGATGCACGGTGGCGTTGCCTTTGATCAACTTGCTGTTCCAAATGTCGAAGCTCTTGCAAACGGCGTCGCCAACTTGGAAGCCCATCTTACAAATATTAAGAAATATGGCATCCCGACCATCGTTGCCATTAACCATTTTGCTCAAGATAGCGATGAAGAGGTTGCTTTCCTCAAGAAATGGTGCGAAGAAAAAGGATATCGCGTTAGTTTCTTAGATGGATTCTTAAAAGGCGGCGAAGGTTCTATTGATCTTGCCAAGCAAGTTCAGGCCCTCCTTAAGGAAACCGAATCTCATTACAAGCCAATCTATGACTTGAAACTCCCATTGAAAGAGAAAATCGAGATTATCGCGAAAGAAATCTATCATGCAGGCACGATTGCTTATACCGACAAGGCTCTTGAGCAATTGGACCGTTATGACAAGATGGGGTTCGGCGATGCTTATATCTGCATGGCGAAGACCCCGCAATCTTTGACCGATGATCCGCTTGTTCTTGGCGCTCCTGAAGGCTATGAACTTCATATTCGTGAAGTCAATCTTTCCGCTGGCGCGCGTTTCGTTATCCCTCTAACGGGCGACGTCATGACAATGCCTGGCTTGCCAAAGGTTCCGGCCGCGGTCAAGATGGAGGATCAGCCCTGGTAATGGAAACGCCTGCTTACGAGTTATACGACGAAGTCGAGATGAAGAAACCTCATCCGTGCTTTCGTCGCAGCAAGCGTTTTCAAATCGTTCGTGTTGGGGCGGATATAAAGATACTCTGCCTTGGATGCGGTGCAGTCTTGATGATGGACCGCGATCATTTCAACCAAAGAATCAAAAAAGTGGTGGCTAAACACGAAGCCCCCATCGTTCCATCAAAGGAAAATGCATAGATCTATTACAGATTTGCATAGCAAAAAGAAACGATAACGGGGAATAAGTAAGTAAGCTATGTCTTACTTGTTCCGCGTCTCGCATTTAAGCAAACGATATAAAGGTGAAGATAAGTTTGTCCTAGATGACTTATCTTTTTCTTTACCCGATCGTGGGATGGTTGCTATCACTGGCAAAAGCGGATGTGGCAAATCTACGTTGTTGCACCTACTGCTAGGATCGCTGAAACCAACGAAGGGCAAGATAACCTATAAAGGGGTAAATCTCGCCAATTTTAGCCGTAAAGATTGGCTTAAATACCGACGATTTGAATCATCCATTGTCTTCCAACACTACAACTTGATGGAAAGCATGAGCGCGCTTGATAACGTTGCGTTGCCCTTGAGAATTGCGGGTGTTAGAGCAAGCAAAGCAAATAAAAAAGCCCGGGAACTATTATCGAAATTCCATTTAGAGCAGCACGCGGAGAAAAAGACGCGTCTTCTTTCGGGCGGAGAAAAGCAACGCGTAGCCATCTGTAGAAGCCTTGCTCTATCCCCAGAGGTTGTATTCGCAGACGAGCCTACCGGTGCGCTTGATTCGCATAATGCCTCGTTGGTTATGGACATGCTTTTGCAGGTTTCTAGGAAGGCTCTTGTGGTGCTTGTTTCACATAATCTAGAGCTGGTTGAGAAGTATGCGGATTATTTGATTTTTCTAAAAAATGGCAAAATTGAACTAGAACGGACAATTCACGACATTTTTGTCCAACCAAAGAAAGAAAAACGTCCTGGCAAAATACGTCAAGGGAACTGGGTTCAAAAGTTTCTTGGACATAATTTAAGTCGTTTTCCTTCTTCGGTCGTTGTTCGTTTTTCGTCTGGCTTAATTGGATTCGTATCCATCCTTTTGTCTTTGGGTTTTGCTTTAGGGAATGCACCTGCGTTAGAGGAAGAAAAACGGAATACGCTAGACTACTGTTCGTTTCGGATCACCAAGAAAGAATTTGTCGAAGTACCTTCTAGCCCTTTGAGGCTGGTCAAAGAATCGAGGCCTGATTTTGAGGACGCACAGCAATATCTAAACACCATTGATGGAGCATCAGTCCATCTGGATTACTCTTATTTCCTTCCTACTTCATTGCCATTTGATTTAGATGGAGTTCGGCAAGACCCTAGCCGCGTTCTTCCGGTATATGACCTGACTTTAAGTGAGTTTGGAAGTGCGTTAGTGGTGGACCGCTTGGACTCTTCCATAGATGAGTCTAGGCACTGCGTGGTAAATCAAAACTTTGCCCATGATTATTCCGCCTCCGTCGGACAAACAATTCACCTGGAATACCAAGCCCAAATCCTACACGGTGGTCAGAAGGCGACGATTTCAACCTCGTTCGATTTTGTAATTCATTCTGTGATAGATGAGTTCTCATTCTTAAATAGCCCAAAGATTTATTATTCCTATACTTTTGTCGATGAATGCTACGGGAATTATGTGCTGGAAGATTTCCCGCTTAATAACGGAAGAAAACCGACGGTATCGACGTTTGTAAGAGATTTAAAAGGGGATGAGAACTACTCTAGTTATGGGTATTGGATCTTTTCACACGGCGTTCCTTGTTCTGATGAATTGATTGGCCTTTTAGAAAGGCAGGGCGATGATGGTTTGATTCTTTCCTCGAACGCATACGATGTCGCCTCTTCTTTTTCCTCGCTTGCGCAAGCTTTGTTAGCATCGCTTGGACTATTCATGGCAATCAGCGTGCTTTCTCTTGTGCTCATCATCGCTTTGAATTCTTATTCTTCGTTTCTAAGACAAAAGAAGCAAAGCGCGATTCTGCTTTCTTTAGGCGCCAAACAAAGTGACATCGTGTCTTTGGTATCGCTAGAGGGAATCATCATCAGCGTGATATCCATTTTGGTTGCAATACCGATGTCGTATTTTGGTCAGGGTATTCTCAATAATGTTCTTTTGCACGAATTTGGAATTCCAAATCTAGTCCAAATCCCGTTTGCGTCTTTGTTCGGAGTGCCGTTTTTGCTGATTCCTTTGCTTTTGTTGGCGGGTGTGCTGATTTCGTTGCTCTCAAGTTCGATTCCGCTTTTATTTGCGGGAAGGATTGATTTGGCGGAGGCATTGAAAGAAGAATGAAGTATGCGGTGATATGCAAAAACCTGACGAGGAAGTTTGGTAATCAAGTCGCCTTGAAGAAAGTGTCTTTGGCGCTTCCTAAAAAAGGGATGATTGGCGTGCTAGGACATTCAGGGTCAGGAAAATCCACTTTGCTCAATATCATGGCGATGTTAGACCAAGGGTATGAAGGCGACATTCGGATTTTGAATACGAACCCAGCCAAATTGAATGACACATCAAAAGGTGATTTTCGTTTACGGAACATCGGATATGTCTTTCAATCGTTTGAGCTTCTTGAACTTGAAAGTGCACTTAGGAATGTTTTGGTTCCATTAGACTCAACGATCGTCGCGAATAACTCGCAAAAACGAAAAAAAGCTGCAGATCTCTTGCGGTTTGTAGGTCTGAAAGGAATAGAACACCAGCGAGTCTCTACTCTTTCTGGTGGCCAAAAACAAAGAGTAGCCATCGCTAGAGCGTTGGCAAATGACCCGAAAATCATCTTGGCCGATGAACCAAGCGGGTGCCTGGACGAGCGGAACGCGATCATGGTTTTTGACTTGTTGAAACGTATTTCAAAGAACGCTTTGGTGGTCGTCGTTAGCCATGACGAATCTTTGACGAGGCGTTATTGCGATGAGGGTTATTTCTTCAAAGATGGTTGCTGCATCTCTCATGAGCAATTCAACCAGCCTAAGATAGCGACTAGCCCACCTACTTCTATGCGGTTGCCTCAAAAGGAGGGCGAGACAAAACCTACCCTTGGATTTCTTTTCTCTCATGCTTGGAAGACGTTTATTACCAAGAAGTGTCGAAGTCTTGTTTCTGAGATTGCCATTGCACTAGGCTTAGTAGGAGTGGGACTATCAACATTTATGACTTCGACGATCAAGGAAGAACTCGCTGGAGCCTTTTCAAGCATCGTCCCCGAGAACGTTATCACCATGTCTTCACCCTCTACTGGAGGGCAAAGCGTCTCAAATGTCTACGCGGCTAGAAACGAAGAAGCCACCTATATTTATGAGAATTATCCCGAATACATCAAAGGAATCGGGTCATCGGTACAAATCGGCTATGAATCTTGGTTCACGGATGGAAATCTTTTCACTTTCTTGTCGGGACCAACCCAAGGAGTGCTTCCGGGCTTTTCTTCCAGAACGATCAATGATTACCTTTGGCTTGAAGACTATCCTCATTTAACGTTCTTCCCAAAACGCCCTGAAAAATGCGATGGCGATGATGAGGTAATCATCGGTTTGCCTTATTCTTTCATGAGCAACCTTTGCTATGGTCTACACATTACAAGGAACTATGAAAGTCTTGGTGACTTCATCGGCAGAAGAAAGCTGCAATTGATGCTCACGCTTGCTCGATATGAATGGGGTTTCGAAGATAGTGAACTATTCACCGTCATTGGAGTCGCTCAAACTGAATTCCCCTGTTTCTTTCATTCTAGTCATGATTGGAACAGTCGCTTCTATCTTGATCATCTGAAATTTCGAAGTTGGCTAAACGAAGAAACGCCGAATCCTCAATACGCTCTTGAATTGCCTTATGTTTCTCTAAAAGGAAACCCAGAGGAATTGCTCCAACTTCTTAGGAGGGATGAATCGTTAGACCATTTAGTTTTCGAACTGGCCTCTTCGGAATCGCTTCCAAGCGTATGCCCAATCGGTAGGAAATGCGGTGTGAATCGTTTGTATCTATATGGTGCGGACAAACTAGGTTGCACATGGAATGAACTTGATAAAATAAGCAATGAAAATCCTAAAATCATCGGCAGAACCCCAGTATCTCAAGGTGCATATTATGCAGATGCAAGTTCAGTTGCCATGGGTTTTGCAGGCAAATTCTTCCTATGCGAAAGCGAAGAGAAGGCCAATAACGTCATCGATCTCTACAGTGATTTGCCAAAGGAAAACGCAGGGCTTCAATTAGAGACGCCAGAAGGCACGATTGACGGATCGTACCTTTCAAGCGCCTCCAATGGGCTTCGATTGTCATGCGATATCAGTGGGATAAAAGAAGGGGTTTCTCCTAGTGGACTAGAAGAAGTGGCTTTATCACGTCCTTTGTTCGATGAGTTAGGAAAACCGAAAGAGATTTATTTGGTGGCAGAGACGAAGGCGGAAGAAATCGGCGAAACGATCTCCCGTCAATTTCAGACATGCAGGCTCAAAGTAACGGGGGTGAAAGATGGCAAAAACCGGGTTATGCATGTTGTTTCCGACTGGGCAGTTGACTTCTTTCAGATACATCTTGGGATGAGCGCATTCCTTCTTCAGCCCAACGGTTGCGTCTTTTATTTAGAAGAAGGAGCGGAGGCTTCAAAAATCGTCAATGAACTAAAAAGAGGCTACCCGTTATATCGTTTTTCATCTCCAGCAGACGATGTGAAGGACTCCATGTCGAGTACTTTATCGTATCTTGGGACGGTGCTTGGTATCTTCTCTTTTGTCTCACTTACGATGTCTTCGCTGCTGTTATTTGTGGTCATGTCGATCCAAATGAACGAGTCCAAGCGAGAAGACGAAATGTTCTTTGTAATAGGCATCGCTAGAAAAGACATCGCGAAAGGTTATGTCTGTCAATGCGCCCTCTATACCGGGATAGGGATTGCGGTTGCGTCTATTTTCTTGCTCGTCGCTCAGGTATTTGCAAGATCTTATATCGCCTCAAGCTTTGGTGGTTCCAGTAGTGGTATGATTTCATTTCGTCCAATCTTATCGATGGTGGCAGTTGGAATAACCTTAGGCACCATCATTTCATTGATTTTGTATTTTTCATTGATGAAGACCGATTTTTCCAAAAGAAACGTCGAGTATTAGGGGTTTCTTCCCAAGCATTTGTAAATGTTTTGAAAAAAGCAATGAAAAAACTTGCAGTGTTGCTCTAGTTTGGTGGTAAAATTTTCAGTGGACAACCGATAGGGGTACCTAGGTACCCATCGATCCAGGAAGGTTAGGAATCTCATGAAGGGAACAGTCAAAATGTTCAACAAGGAGAAAGGTTACGGCTTTATCCGTGGCGAAGACGGTAAAGACTACTTTTTCCACTATTCCGTTCTTGTGATGGATGATTTCAAAACCGCCGAAAAAGGCGAAGCTGTTGAATTCGAAGTACAAGAGTCTGAACGTGGTCTCCGTGCGAAAGACGTTAAGAAAATTGCCTAATCTCCATTTTTGATGGATTAGCGAGCCGCACATTGATGCGGCTTTTTTGTCCCTTGAGGGAAGGAATAATGAAAATATCTCTATCTTCTTTAAGAAGATGAGGGTACAATCACCTCGCCCAATGAAGGTGGTATTTTGTTTATGTCATTAAAAGCAGGTATTGTCGGACTTCCTAATGTTGGAAAGTCTACCTTGTTCAACGCGATCACCAATTCGCACGTCGAAGCCGCGAATTATCCTTTCGCGACCATCAAGCCAAACGCAGGCGTCGTCATCGTTCCTGATTCTCGCTTGGATCGTCTTTCCAAAGCGTTCGAACCAGAAAGGACGATTGCCGCGACCTTTGAGTTCTTCGATATCGCTGGGCTTGTCAAAGGTGCCTCCAAAGGAGAGGGCCTTGGAAATCAATTCCTGGCTGCGATTCGCGAATCGGATGCGATCTGCGAAGTTGTCCGTTGCTTCGAATCCGATGAAATCATTCACGTTGAAAACACTGTCGATCCTGCTCGCGACATCGAAACCATCGACCTTGAACTTGCGATGGCGGACCTTGATTCCGTCAATGGCCGCATTGGCAGATTGACCCCGAAAGCCCGCATTTCCAAAGACAAAACCGCAGTCTATGAGATGGCGATTCTCGAAGAACTTGCAAAAACTCTTGGAGAAGGGTTGCCGGCTAGACTATGCAAAACATTAAGCGAAGAGCAACTTGCTTACGCGAAAAAGAACTTCTTCTTGCTGACGTTAAAACCAATTCTTTATGTCGCTAACGTATCGGAAGTCGACTATGCCGACCTAGACAATTGCACTTATTACCAAACGGTTAAAAAGATTGCAGAAGACCAAGGTGCTCAATGCATCCCCGTCTCCTGCCAAATCGAATATGAAATCTCCCAACTCGACGCGGCCGATAAAGAGGAATTCCTCAAAGAGCTCGGTGCGACGGAGTCGGGACTTGATAAACTCGTCAAGGCCGCCTATCGCTTATTGAATCTATGCACCTTCTTCACCGTTGGGAAAGATGAATGCAGAGCCTGGACCTATGAAGATGGCATGACCGCTCCTGAATGTGCGGGCATCATCCATACGGACTTCCAAAAAGGATTCATCAAAGCGGAAGTGTATTCTTGCGAAGACTTCTTCACTTATGGCTCAGAAGCCGCGGTGAAAGAAGCCGGGAAACTTCGTCAAGAAGGAAAGGATTACCGGATGAAAGATGGAGACTGCGTCTTCTTCCGGTTCAATGTATGAGAATCGGGTTAGGTGAAGACATCCATCGCTTGGTCCCAAATCGAGATCTCTTCCTCGGAGGGGTGAAAATCCCGTTTGAGAAAGGACTGCTCGGCCATAGCGATGCCGACTGCGTGCTCCACGCGGTCATGGATGCGATATTAGGAGCTCTTGCCAAAGGGGACATCGGTGTGTATTTCCCGCCCAATGATCCTGCTTATGACGGCGCGGACTCGAAATTGCTTCTAAAAGAAGTGGTGGCCATCATGAAGAAAGAAGGCTACCGCATCGGCAACATCGACGTTCTTGTGACTGCAGAAGCGCCGAAACTCAACCCTTATCGTGATGCGATTCAAACTTCCATCGCTGGGTTGCTTGAAACAAAGAAAGAAAACGTCGGTCTTCAACTGATGACCAACGAAGGGCTTGATGCCCTTGGTCATGGCGAGGCCATCGCCGCGAAGGCCATCGTACTATTGGAGGAATGCGAATAATGACTCATGAAGAAATCTTGAAAACGCGCATTCTCGAAGCGCTAGAAGCTTTGGGGATTCGTCTTTCCCCATCCGATATCGTTATCGAAAGAAGCCGTGACCCACTTCATGGCGATTACGCTTCCAATGTCGCGATGAAAAACTTCCGCCTTTCTGGTATGAAATCCCCACGTGATTTCGCCGCCGCTCTCCAAGAGAAAATCGCGGATGACAATATCGAGAAAATTGAAATCGCCGGCCCTGGCTTTATGAACTTCTTCATGAAGCAAGACCTCCTTCAAGGAGTTGTCAAACAGATCCTTGATGCAGGCGATCATTACGGTCGAAATCCGAAAAAAGGCTGCAAAATCAACGTGGAATACGTTTCCGCGAACCCAACCGGTGACCTTCATCTTGGCCATACGAGATGCGCAGCAATCGGTGATTGCATCGCCAATATCTTAGATTGGGCAGGGTACGATGTGACCCGCGAGTATTACGTCAATGACTGTGGCAACCAAGTCGAACACCTCGGCCATTCCATCCGTGCCCGCTATCATGAACTCTTTGGAGAACCTCTTGATTTGGGCGACGATGACTATCATGGCGAGGACCTCATCGCGATCGCCCAATCCATCAAAGATCAATTCGGTGATAAATACTTGGTCGATAACCAGGAATCCCATGACTTCTTCATTCGCTTTGGCATTGATACCGAACTTGCCAAGATCAAGAAAGACCTGGCGGACTTCCGTGTCAAATTCGATGTGTTTACTTATGAATCGGATATCCGTAAAGCTGGGTTGATTGAAAAGACCATCGAAGAATTGAAAGATCACACCTATCTCCAAGATGGTGCGTTGTACCTGAAGACCAGTGACTATCTCGATGATAAAGATCGTCCAATTGTGAAATCCGACGGACTCTACACCTACTTCATGCCTGATATCTGTTATCACTATGACAAGATGGCAAGAGGATATGACCATCTCATCGACATTTTAGGTGCTGACCATCATGGCTATATCGCTCGTATGAAGAGCGCGCTCATGATGAAGGGTTATTCTGAAGATGTCTTAGAAGCGCAATTCATCCAAGTTGT
>OCTW011506666.1_pt1 | contig 10203 bp, 12 predicted proteins | sample 1539671 | NCBI WGS metagenome assembly OCTW01 (sample SAMN02144230, study PRJEB22623) | gut metagenome | biome: sheep rumen | host: Ovis aries | place: New Zealand
GTGAAATAAAGGCTAGTATCGGGTTTTAAATATTGAACACGTGTTCCATCTTCACTGACTGTTCCTGCAGAACCTGCAGCTAGCGGGAAATGATATCCTTTAGCTGAAACCGTTGTTGAATCAAGACTTACTGTAGGTACTAAAAGTCCGATAAAAACAGGAATAACTAGAATCATTGGGCTGGTAATCTTAGCAAATTTTCCATGTAAATGGCTGTGCATTTTCATATCTTTTACCCAGACAATCAGTTGGACAATTGCTAAAAGAAATGACAGAACCATAGAAATATAAGCAAGATAAGCATAATGGGTATTGATGTACTGGTTCAATTTTCCTGAGATTTGTAAATACATGGTCAGTTCAAAATAACCAGCTAGAATTAGAAATCGAATCATCCAATCACCCCCACAAGCATACAATAAATCACAATCATGATAACAGAAACACTGATGAATTCTACAATAAAGCGAACTTTAAATGATTTTAGCATCATCATGAGATTTTTGATATCAACCATTGGACCAATCAAAAGAAAGGCAAGAACCGGTGCAGTCCCAAACGTAGAAAGAAGTGAAGCGCCGATAAAGGCATCTGCTTCACTACAAAGTGACAGGATGAAAGCTAGAAGCATCATAATGAGAATAGCTGTTAAAGAGTTACCACCGATTTTGGTTAAGATATGTGTCGGTAGATAGATTTGCATAGCGGATGCTATCAGAGATCCAAAGACTAAATAACGTCCAGTGTCGAATAACTCATCAATAGCATGTCCAAGAGCAAGAAGAATTTTTCTATGCCACGGCTCTCCTGAGTAATTGTGAAAATGGCAAGGGGCTGCATTTTCTTTTAAAATATTATCGTCAACGACAAATCCAAGCATAATACCAAGTGTCATGGCAACGATGATGGCACCAAGTAGCCTTAATCCAAGAAAGCGCCAGCTATTTCCAAAGGCAGAATAGGTCGCAAATAGCACAATAGGATTGATAATAGGTGCAGTCGCTAGGAAAGGTATTGCAGTATAGCTTGGAACTTTCTTTTCCAGGAAACGTGTGATAATAGGGACAATCCCACATTCACAAGATGGAAAAACAAAGCCGACAAAGGTTCCAAAAACAATTCGTAGGAATTTATTTTTAGGAAGGAAACGTTGAACTAAATCTGGTGTTACGTAGACTTCAATGAAACCAGAAAGAATGTTTCCCAGTAAAACAAAAGGAAGTGCCTCAATGATAATGGAAATAAAAATTGCAAACCATTGTAAGACACTAGCCGGTAATTGATTAAAAATGTCCATAAAACTTAATGAGTCGCTTTCTTCGCTTCTTTATCCTTGCTTTCCTTTTCTTTTTCAGGGTCGCTAGAGACTTTTGGAAAACTTGCAAAACTTGCAAACATTGACTCTAAATCGTCCTGACGTTTATGAGTGATAGCCATTATTGGGCACCTCTTTTCTAAATATAGTCACCAGTTATTATACTATCATTTAAAAAAATCATCAAAAGCTAAGCGGATATTTATAAGAATGAATTTGATAAAATTCGGTAAAACTTAAGTTAAATATCATCAATAAATCAGTAAAAAACACAGATTTAACCGTTTTTTTGTTATAATAGATAAGCTATGAAAAATGAAAATATACAAAAAATTGCTCAAGACTTATCTATTAAAGAGAACCAAATTACCAAAGTTCTCGAGTTAACAAGCGAAGGAAATACTATTCCTTTTATTGCTCGTTATCGTAAAGAAATGACTGGTAATCTGGATGAAGTTCAAATCAAAGCTATTATTGATTTGGACAAAAGTATGACAGCTTTAGCTGATCGAAAAGCAACTGTTCTTGCAAAAATTGAAGAACAAGGCAAACTAACAGCTGAACTAAAAAAAGCTATTGAATCAGCTGAAAAATTAGCTGATGTTGAAGAACTCTATCTTCCCTACAAAGAAAAACGTCGCACTAAAGCAACCATTGCTAGAGAAGCAGGGCTATTCCCATTAGCGCGATTAATTTTGCAAAGCAAAGCTTCTTTAGAAACAGAAGCCCAAGACTTTATAACAGAAGGATTTGAGACAGCTGATAAAGCTATTGCCGGCGCTTGTGAAATTCTCATTGAATCATTCTCAGAAGATAATCGCCTTCGTTCATGGGTTTACAATGAAATCTGGTCATATAGCTCAATCGTCTCAAGCCTTAAAGACGAATCAGCTGATGATAATAAAACTTTCCAAATTTATTATGATTTCTCAGAGAAAGTTTGTAAAATTCAAGGCTACCGAATTTTAGCTCTTAATCGTGGTGAAAAATTGGGAGTTCTGAAAGTTGGTTTTGAACACAACATCGATAAAATGGTGCGTTTTATGGAATCTCGTTTCAAAAATAAAAATGCCTATATCGAAGATGTCATCGCGAAAACCATTAAGAAAAAAATTGTTCCAGCTATGGAACGTCGTATTCATAGTGAATTAACAGAAAGTGCTGAAGATGGCGCTATCGCACTTTTCTCAGAAAATCTTCGTAACCTTCTTTTGGTTTCGCCTCTAAAAGGTAAAATGGTCTTGGGATTTGACCCAGCCTTTCGTACAGGTGCCAAGCTAGCAGTTGTTGACCAGACAGGAAAATTGATGACAACTCAAGTGATTTATCCTGTTCCGCCAGCTAGCCAAGCTAAAATTGAACAATCTAAAAAAGATTTGGCTGAATTAATCCGTAACTATGGCGTTGAAATTATTGCTATTGGAAATGGAACAGCTAGCCGTGAAAGCGAAGCTTTTGTGGCAGAAGTCCTAAAAGACTTTTCAGACGTTTCTTACGTTATTGTCAATGAAAGCGGAGCTTCTGTTTATTCAGCTTCTGAGTTAGCGCGTCATGAGTTCCCAGATTTGACTGTTGAAAAACGTTCAGCTATTTCAATTGCACGTCGTTTGCAAGACCCACTTGCGGAATTGGTTAAAATCAATCCAAAATCAATTGGGGTTGGTCAATACCAACACGATGTTAGCCAGAAAAAATTGGCAGAAAATCTTGATTTCGTCGTTGATACCGTGGTTAACCAAGTTGGGGTTAACATCAATACAGCAAGCCCAGCACTTCTATCGCACGTTTCAGGGCTTAATAAGACAATCTCAGAAAATATTGTTAAATATCGTGATGAAAATGGCCGTATCACTTCACGTGAAGAAATTAAGAAAGTTCCTCGCTTGGGAGCTAAAGCTTTTGAACAAGCCGCTGGTTTCTTACGCATTCCAGGAGCTGAAAATATCCTTGATAATACGAGTGTTCACCCAGAGTCTTATAAGGCTGTTGAACGCTTGCTGAAAGAATTAGCGATTACTGACTTAGATGATTCGGCTAAAGCAAAATTACAGGCTGTTTCTATTGAAGAAATGGCTGAAACTATTAATATCGGACAAGAAACGTTGAAAGATATTATTGCCGATCTTCTAAAACCCGGTCGTGACTTACGTGATGATTTTGAAGCGCCAGTTCTTCGTCAAGATGTGCTTGATATTTCAGACCTTGAAATTGGTCAAAAACTTGAAGGAACTGTCCGAAATGTCGTCGACTTTGGAGCTTTTGTTGATATTGGGCTTCACGATGATGGCTTGATTCACATTTCACAAATGAGTAAATCTTTTGTTAAACACCCTAGCCAAGTTGTTTCAGTTGGGGATGTGGTGACAGTTTGGGTTTCAAAAATTGATAAAGAGCGTGAAAAAATTAATCTTTCATTGGTAGATTTACGTGAACTTAACTGATTACGTCAAAAGAGTATCACTAGAAGATTTTGGCAAAGAATTCCGTCATATAGCTGTTTGGAATAGCCGTTTACGGACAACTGGCGGTCGATTTTTTCCTTCTGATGGTCATCTTGATTTTAATCCCAAGATATTTGAGACATTTGGAAATGATATTTTCCGAAAAATTGTTCGGCATGAACTTTGTCACTATCATCTATACTTTGAAGGAAAAGGTTACAAGCATACTGATGCGGATTTCAAGCAGTTACTGCAAAAAGTAGATGGTCTTCGCTATGCTCCATCAATGACAAGAAATGAGCATTTTTATTATTATAAATGTCAAAAATGTGGACAAAATTATCACAGAAAACGTCGCGTTAATACCCAAAAATACCGCTGTGGCCGTTGTCACGGAAAATTAATCAAAGTAGAAGTGACAAGTTTTTTTTGAAAAAAATCCTGCTTCTAAAAATCAGTCGTAAGGCTGATTTTATTTTAGAAGGGATTAGGTATAATAGTTATAGTAAAAGAAGGAAGGGATAATGGTGAAATCAGCTCTTTATAAACAGCGAAAAAATAAACTGGTTTGTGGTGTTTGTGCCGGAATTGCTGATAAGTTTGGCTGGGATTTACCGTTAACACGTGTCCTGGCAGCATTGTTAATGTACTTTTATGGTTTTGGCATTGTGCTTTACATCCTCTTAGCAATTTTTCTTCCTTACAAAGAAGATATTACACGTGATCAATATGGTACTGGTCCGCGTAGAAGAAAGGATGCTGAAGTTGTCGATGATGACGATGACAATGACGGCTGGTTCTGGTAATCACTGACAGATTGAGTTTTTAATGTTGCAGTCAAAAAGACTAGATAAGTATAACAGGAACTTATTGCAGTCTTAAGAAACAAGAAAAGGTTTGGAAATTTCTAAGCCTTTTTTATTATTTCGTGAACGTAGTGGCTAATAATTAATCTTTGAAAACCCTGCGTGAGCGCTTACTTTTTAGCATGATTATGATATAATAATGAAAAAAGAGGAAAAGGATTGAACAGAATTGTTAAATCATTGAAAATGGACTAGTTCCCTATTTTTGATGTTTTCAATTCATTTACATTTTTTGTAAAAAGTTCATGGTATGAGACATGTCAGTTACTGTAAAAATGTTAGTAGACAAGGTAAAACTTGATGTTATCTACGGTGATGATGACTTATTATCAAAAGAGATTACAACGTCAGATATTTCACGTCCAGGTCTTGAAATGACTGGCTATTTTGATTATTATTCACCAGAGCGTTTGCAACTTTTGGGAATGAAAGAGTGGTCTTATCTCACAAAAATGACCTCACATAATCGTCGTCATGTTTTGAGAGAAATGATAAAGCCAGAAACACCAGCCCTTATTGTGGCACGTAATTTGGCCATTCCAGAAGAAATGATTACTGCTGCTAAGGAAAAAGGCATTGCTATTTTACAAAGTCATGTGCCAACTAGTCGCTTATCTGGTGAAATGTCATGGTATCTAGATTCTTGTTTGGCAGAACGTACTAGTGTTCATGGGGTTCTAATGGATATATATGGCATGGGGGTTTTGATCCAAGGTGATTCTGGTATTGGTAAAAGTGAAACTGGTCTTGAGTTAGTTAAACGTGGTCACCGTCTTGTGGCTGATGATCGTGTGGATGTTTTTGCTAAAGATGAAGAAACACTTTGGGGTGAACCTGCTGAGATTCTACGTCATTTGCTAGAAATCCGTGGTGTTGGGATTATTGATGTGATGAGTCTTTACGGTGCGAGTGCTGTTAAGGATTCTTCACAAGTTCAATTGGCTATCTATCTTGAAAACTTTGAATCAGGAAAAGTCTTTGACCGTCTTGGAAATGGTAATGAAGAACTTGAATTGTCAGGTGTTAAAATCCCACGCCTTCGCATCCCAGTTCAAACTGGTCGAAACATGTCTGTTGTTATCGAAGCAGCTGCTATGAACTATCGTGCTAAACAAATGGGATTTGATGCTACTAAGACATTTGAAGAACGTTTGACACAATTAATTACCAAGAATGAGGAAAATTAATGATTAATCCGATTGCGATTCAAATTGGTCCGTTTGCTATTCGTTGGTACGCTCTTTTCATTGTGTCAGGTATGCTTCTTGCTGTTTACTTGGCCATGAAAGAAGCCCCTCGTCGAAAAATTATTCCTGATGATATCTTAGATTTTATCTTGGTGGCTTTTCCTTTAGCTATTATCGGAGCTAGATTGTATTATGTTATCTTTGATTGGCAGTATTACGCTAGCCAACCTTGGACAGAGATTTTTGCGATATGGCATGGTGGTTTAGCCATTTATGGTGGATTGATTACTGGAGCGATTGTTCTATTTATCTTTTCTTACTACCATGCGATTAACCCGCTTGACTTTTTGGATATTGCTGCTCCTGGGGTTATGATTGCGCAAGCTATTGGTCGTTGGGGAAACTTTGTCAATCAAGAAGCTTACGGTAAAGCTGTTAAAAGCCTCAATTACTTACCAGATTTTATTAAGAATCAGATGTACATTGATGGTAGTTATCGGGTTCCGACTTTCTTATATGAGTCGCTATGGAACTTACTTGGTTTTATCATTATTATGAGCGTAAGACATCGTCCACACTTCTTAAAACGAGGTGAAGTGACATTCTTTTATTTGATTTGGTATGGTTTTGGACGTTTTGTGATTGAGGGGATGCGAACTGACAGTTTGATGTTCCTTGGCATGCGCGTGTCACAATGGTTGTCAGCGATATTAATCTTGGTTGGTTTAGTGATGATTGTATGGAGAAGAAAGCAAAAAGACATTCCATACTATCAAGAATAGGTGTTTTGTAGATAGGAGATAAGATGTTAGAAGTAGCTCTATTAATTTTAGCCATTGCTTTTGCAGTTTTGGTTGGCGTTTTTGTACCAATTGGTGTTAAACTATATAAAACAGTTGATGTTGTTAATGAGACTATTGAGGAATCAAAACAAACGATTAAAGTGTTGACTAGTGATGTTAATGTATCACTTCACCAAGCTAATGAAATCTTAGCTAAAGCTAATGTTTTAGTAGAAGATGTTAACGGTAAGGTTTCAACAATTGATCCTTTGTTTGTGGCGGTCGCTGATCTTTCAGAGACAGTCTCTGACTTGAATGCTCAAGCTCGACACTTATCTCAAAAAGCTTCTCAAGCGACATCAAATGTTGGTAAAGCTAGTGCAGCTTTTGCTGTTGGTAAAGTTGCCTCAAAAATTTTAAAAAAGGAGAAAAAGCATGAGTAAATTATTGAAAAATGTGATTATCGGTCTTGCCTCAGGCGCTGCTGCTGCCTATTTCCTATCTACCGAAAAAGGTAAAGAATTACAGAAAAAAGCAACCAAAGCATATCAAGCTTATAAAGAAAATCCTTCTGAATACCATCAAAAAGCAAAAGATAAGGCAACAGAATATACTGACTTGGCAGTCGATACATTCAATGACTACAAACAAAAATTTGAATCAGGTGAATTAACAACTGATGAATTTCTTGAAGTAGTCAAAGAAAAAGGACAAGCTGCTGCTGATTACGCATCTGAAAAAGTATCAGAATTCACTTCAAAAGTGTCTGATGCTGTTGATGAAGCAGAAGATGTGAAAGAAGATACAGAAGCTGAAGTTGCTGATATTATCATTGACTACACAGCAAAAGATGAAACACCATCTAATGAAACAAAAACTGAATCTGAAAAATCAGAAGAAGATACTAAAGAATAATAGAAAAGGCTGAGCATTTTGTCTCAGCCTTTTTTATTGTCATGATGACAATAATTAAAAAACTCCCAGTAATGGGAGTTTTGTTTATCAATGTCTTAGTGACCAAATAATACTTGAAATAGCTGAAGTAATTGCTAGGCTAATGAGAGAGGCAAATAGGAAAGCCCAGATTGGAGCTAGATTCAAGACTAGTAAAAAGAAAGATACCACAACTGTAGAAACACTAAATAAAGCGATACGGGCAAAGAACATGAGTTCCTTGAGCTTAGCGCTTCTGTGATTAATTTCCTGAAATTCGTAAAATTTAGGGGTATCGTTTTCTTGAAGATGTTGCTCTTCAAGGTCTTTATGTTGCTTTAACGGTGTTGACATAATCCCTCTCCTCTAATTCAACTGATATGATACCACAAATTAATGAATTTGTCACCTTTTTTTAAAAAAGACCTTGACTCTTGCCTAAAAATATGTTTAAAATAGTTGTTCCTCTTTTTTGTTTCAAAATGAGGATTTCTTTTTGAGCCTCTCCTCTCATAAAGTTTTGCTCATTCTGAAGCTTACTTAAAATACTTTAGAAAGCTATAACAATAGGATTCTGAGGAGATCTGTGACGAATTGTTATAGGAGTGGTATAATTAAAACGTTATGGAAAAAATAATTATTACTGCGACAGCTGAGTCTATTGAGCAAGTTAAAGAGCTCTTAGAAGCAGGTGTTGACCGCATTTATGTGGGTGAAAAAAATTATGGTTTGCGTTTACCGCACAATTTCACTTACGATGAACTTCGTGAAATTGCGACATTGGTTCATGATGCTGGTAAAGAATTGAGTGTTGCTTGCAATGCTTTGTTGCACCAAGACATGATTAATGCCGTTCGACCATACCTTGATTTCTTGAAAGAAATCAAAGCAGATTATGTTGTGGCTTGTGATGCTGGTCTTTTCCACATCAACAAACATGAAGGCTACAACTTCAAGATGATTTACGATGCATCAGTTTTCGTGACATCAAGTCGTCAAGTGAATTTCTGGGGTGATCACGGTGCCAGTGAAACAGTTTTAGCTCGCGAAATTCCATCAGAAGAATTATTCAAAATGTCAGAAAACCTTCGTTACCCAGCTGAAGTGCTTGTTTACGGAGCAACTGTTATTCATCATTCAAAACGTCCGTTGTTGCAAAATTATTATAATTTTACACACATCGATGATGAAAAAACACGTGAACGTGGTCTTTTCCTTGCTGAACCAAGTGATAAAGACACTCACTACTCTATTTATGAAGACAAACACGGGACACACATCTTTGATACCGATGACCTTGATATGATGCCAAAATTAACAGAATTGGTAGAGCATAACTACACTCATTGGAAATTAGAAGGGCTTTATTGTCCTGGTCATGATTTTGTTGAAATCGCAAAAATCTTTGTGAAAACAAAAGAATTGATGGAAGCTGGAGAATTTACATCAGATCAAGCCTTCTTGTTTGATGAAGAAATCCGTAAATTACATCCAAAAGGTCGTACGCTTGGAACTGGATTCTACGAATTTGATCCAGAAGAAGTGAAATAAGTTCACGCAAATCGCTGCTTTATCATGATTGAGTTACTATTTCAGGGCATGATAAGCAAAAAAAACAAAGTTAAATGGATAAAGCTTAGCTTTTATCAAAAATCATTTTTACTATCTTGAAAATAGGAAGATTATAATGTCAAAAAATACGTTTAAACGTCCAGAGGTTTTAGCGCCTGCTGGAACTCTTGAAAAATTAAAAGTCGCTGTTGATTATGGAGCAGATGCAGTCTTTGTAGGTGGTCAACAATACGGTCTTCGTAGCCGTGCTGGTAACTTCTCTATGGAAGAATTGCAAGAAGGGATTAATTATGCCCATGCTCGTGGTGCTCGCGTGCACGTCGCAGCCAACATGGTTACTCACGAAGGAAACGAAGTCGGTGCAGGAGAGTGGTTCCGTCAACTTCGTGACATGGGCTTAGATGCTGTTATCGTATCAGACCCAGCCATGATTACTATTTGTTTAACTGAAGCACCAGGTTTAGAAGTCCATGTGTCTACACAAGCTTCTACAACTAACTATGAAGCTTTTGCTTTCTGGGAAGAAATTGGTGTGACACGTGTTGTTTTGGCGCGTGAAGTCGGTGTTGCTGAAATCGCAGAAATCCGCAAACACACATCACTTGAAATTGAAGCTTTCGTTCATGGAGCTATGTGTATCGGTTACTCAGGACGTTGTGTCCTTTCTAACCATATGAGTCACCGTGATGCCAACCGTGGTGGTTGTTCACAATCTTGTCGTTGGAAATATGACCTTTACGATATGCCATTTGGTCAAGAACGCAAGAGCCTTGAAGGTGAAATTCCAGAACCATTTTCAATGTCATCAGTTGACATGTGTATGATTGAACACTTGCCAGATTTGATTGATAATGGTGTTGATAGCTTCAAGATTGAAGGTCGTATGAAATCAATTCACTATGTTTCAACAGTGACAAACTGCTACCGCGCAGCTGTTGATGCTTACCTAGAAAGTCCAGCAAAATTTGAAGCAATCAAAGGTGAATTGCTTGATGAGCTTTGGAAAGTTGCCCAACGTGAATTGGCAACTGGTTTCTACTACCAAACACCAACAGAAAACGAGCAACTCTTTGGCGCTCGTCGTAAAATACCACAATATAAATTTGT
>OCTW011596997.1_pt1 | contig 10203 bp, 6 predicted proteins | sample 1539671 | NCBI WGS metagenome assembly OCTW01 (sample SAMN02144230, study PRJEB22623) | gut metagenome | biome: sheep rumen | host: Ovis aries | place: New Zealand
TACCATGACTCGTGCGCAATCATATTTCGGGTTCGAGAGTGCTACCATCACTCCATCGCGATTAGCAAGACGCGGGCGGGAGTGTCCGCGAAGGGGGCTCGGTGGTTTCGTCGGATTTTCGGCAGTTACCGGGGCGGTTCGGCGAGATTAGCAGGTTCTGTGAGTGCGAGCGGCCTGACTTGAGTGATTGGCCTACCAAGGTAACTGCCGGAAACCGCCGCTCCCGCCGACCGGAATTCCTTGCCCAGGCACAAGGCACACGCGCCACTCGCGCGGAACCGGGAGTGGGATGCGGAGGGCCAGCCACACGCGAGGGCTTCGCAGGGGCGAAGCGGAGAGAGGGGGGCAGAGTAGTATAAATATTTCAAAGGGTCGCCGGACGGGGCCGGCGATGACGTAGAGGAAGTTGGAACGAGTTGGCCCTAATAGAGAAGTTGCCAGATCGGGGCGGGCATCAAGGGCGGAGCCGGCGATGACGCGGAGGGGCAGAGGTGCCCGAACAAGTCGGGCAGGACAGAGAAAGCGGGGTGGCCCGGACGGGGCGAGCATGACCAGCGGGATCGGGTGGAAGGGGAAAAAGTTGGGGCACCTCTGCGAAGAAACAGCAGAGATGCCCCAACTTTAGGGAAAACGCACACCGAGAGGCGGGAAAGGGAGGGGGATTACCTGACGCCGAAGCGGTAGATGCAGGTGTGGGTGTAGGTCTCGCCGGGACGGAGGATGATATCGCCGAACTGAGGATCGTTAACCGCGTCGGGGTACTGCTGGGTCTCGAGGGCGAGGGAACTACGGAAAGAAAGAGGTTTTCCGTTGGAGCCGTTCTCGGAGCCGTCGAAGAAATTGCCGCTGTAGAACTGCAAGCCGGGTTGATCAGAGAGCACCTCAACGCAGCGGCCACTCACCGGGTCCCAGACCTCGCACACAGGCTCGACGCCGACGGTCTTCTTGTCAATGCACCAGTTGTGGTCGTAGCCACGGGCATTGCGGAGCTGGAGATCATCAAAGCCTATGCGCTCGCCGATAAGGTGAGGCTCGCGGAAATCGAAGGGAGTGCCCTCAACCGAAGCAATCTCGCCGGTGGGGATACTCTCCTCATCGATGGGAATATAGTGCGAGGCATTGATCTTCATCATATACTCCTCGACACTTCCCTGCCCCTCGCCACGAAGGCAGAAGAACGGGTGGTGCGTGAGATTCACGGGAGTGGCTTTATCGGTGGTGGCAAGGTAACTCACGACAAATTCGTTGTCGGTGGTGAGTTCGTAGCCCATCGTGATGTCGAGATTGCCCGGATACCCTTCGAGCCCGTCGGGATGCACAAGGTGAAATAAAACTGAGGTGTCAGTCAGTTCCAGCACATCCCAGAACAGGTTGTCCACGCCCTTGACTCCGCCATGGAGGGTATTGCGGCCATGATCGTTGACGGGGGTCTCATAACGCACACCGTCTACCTCGTACGACGCCCCACCTATGCGATTGGCGACCGGCCCCACGCATGCGCCAAGGAACCTCTCCCCTGCAGGATGGATGTACTCCTGCGGAGTTTTGTGTCCCACTACTATGTTCTCAAGCTGCCCCTGCCGGTCAGGCGCCGTGAGCGACATCACCCTGGCTCCGAAGTCGGTGACCGTAATAGAAATGTCACCGTTGTGAATACTATACACCTTGGGGGCGCGCTGGCAGCCCAGAAGGGCGAGCGCCGCAATAAAAATAATAGATATTTTTTTCAACATATCACTTTACGTTAATCTCGAGTTCTACCGTATAACGGGCTCCGCTCTTGGTGACGACGGCAGCCTGTACGGTATGCCATCCGGCGGTAAGGATCACCGAAGGAGCTGACACCGGCGCGCCGTCGAAGGTCCATGAGACGCTCCCGACGGGATCGGTATCGCTGTCGATGATGTTCAGCTCAAACGAGCTGCCCGCAGTGTAGGAGCCGTTCCCTGGATTGTCGATCATGGCATAGTCAATGCCCACGGAAGGCACCGTCACGTTGAATGTGACCACATCCGAAGCATAGGCGATGTCGGAAAGGGTTATCTCGCTCTCGACTCCGTTCCAGCTCTTTGCCGTGTAGCCGGTAACATTCTTACTGCCGGGGAACGGGATCTCGACCGACTTTGAGGAGTCGAAGTAGTAAGCCTGATAGGACGAATACCACTTGTAGCCGAACAGCAGGTTTTCCTGATCAGCCGCAGGCACAACATAGAAGCAGGGGTGCGTGCCGTTCTCGTTGACTGCGTTGTAGTCGGCCCAGTTGTCCCAGAGTTCCCTTGCTGTTACCGACTGGCTGCCGATGCTCACCTTGCGCGACGACTTGTCGACGTGGTAGACGATGAGGCCGTGTGCGGGAAGGTGCTTGTCCCAACCGTTGGAGCCACGGCACTCGTAGACGAAGTATTCTCCGTCGGTATCGGTGGAAGTCTTGTAGGACACATTGTCGTCGACCGTGGTCAGCGAGACGGGACCGGACTTGCTGAAACTCTGCAGGGCGCTTTCGTCGAGCCAGCCGAGCAGGATCCGCTCTTCGATGTTGAAGTAAGGGGGAGTACGTCCGTCGTTGTTGTAGGCACCTCCGTCCATGGTGGAGAAGGAGAACAGTCCGGCGGAGTAGCCGTTGTCGTCGTAGTCGGTGTCGTAGAAATCGGGCAGGCCCATGGCATGGCCGAATTCGTGGCAGGCGGTGCCGATGCCGCAGAGCTTGCCGCTGCTGCCGCTGTAGGGGCCTTCGATCTCGTTGGTGCAGGCATACCTGTCAATCTTCTTGCCGTCTAGACTGAGGCTCTTGCCGGCGCTGCTCAGCTCCCACTGATGGGGCCAGATGGCATCCGCATCATCCGAATCCGCCTCGCCCAGACCGGCGTAGTACATGAACACGAGGTCGACCTCGCCGTCGCCGTCGTTGTCGTACCTGGTGAAGTCAATCTCCGAATTGAGCGCCTTGCAGCCCTCGATGACTGCATCTTCAGGGCAAAGGTCCTGGTCGTACTTGTCGTCGTTGGCTCCGTAATGGGCTTTGGTATTGGTAAGCTTGACCGGGCCGAACACGTCGAAGACCGGGTCGAACACACCGTGGGAGTTGTCGTAGTAGAAGTCGCGTGCGGATCCGGTGCCGCCATTCACGCTGTACCCGGGCTCGTTGAGCAGGTTGTGAATCGCTGAATTGATGTCGCCCGAGGCCGTGAACGAAAGGTCGCTGAACTCGACGAGTATCACGAGAAAGCGCTTCTGGCCGAATGCGATGTGGGTCGGGGCCTGCCTGCGCGAGCGACTTATCGCCTGGCGGCGGAGCTTCGCTGTCGCACGGACCGACTGCACGGTCTCGCCTGCATGTTCACGGTAGAATCCGTCCGCATCCTTGCGGACTACCCTGCCCTGGGCGTCGGTAAACCAGTGCCCCCACTCGTCGCCGTGGGCCACGAGTGTTATCGTGGTGCCGTCGGGCTGGGTGAATGTCCTCTGGCCGGGCCTTGCGGGGATTGCATGGAGCGCAAGCGCCGCTGCAAAAAGTATGGACAGTGTTGCTATTATCTTCTTCATAACTCTTACTTCCTTACAATAAATCCGTTACCCTTGCCGTCGCCGAGCCAGACCTTGTCGTCTTCGAGTTTGGCGACGTGCATCCTGTATGTGCTCGAGATTATCTTCTCGATGCCCTTGCGCCAGTTGACAGTCACGGAGACTGCATCGCCGAGGGCCGGCTCGTCTCCGAATCCGCTGATGGACAGCTGCTCCGCCTCGCCGGGGCACGCGATGACAAATGCACCGGAGAGCCTTACGAGTTGGTCGGTTCCGCGGGTGTAGGTCCTGGATGTAGTGCCTATGTAGCACCCGAGGGCGCTCTGCTCGCGGATAGGGTCGAGGTAGGGAACGTATGTGGACTCTTCCTTGTAGACCGACACAAGTTTAATCTGGTTGCTGGTGCTGGAATAGCAGCTGAATCTCGGCGAACTGCTGTTGTAGCAGAGGATGGTGGAGCCGCCATTGGCTGCCTTGATGGTTGCCTCCGCGCCCGAGATGCTGATGATCCACTTGGCGTAATCGGAGACTGAAGACACCGTCTGGAGGTAGTTCCTCGAAGATGCGGCTGCAAGATACTGTCCATCACCGACGGACAGGTTCCATGCACCTTCAGAGCCTTCGAGAGTGACGATCTGCACGTCGTCCGAAGGGTCGGTAATCGAGCCGTCGCTGACTGTCACGGACACTCGGTCGCGGTAATTTCCCTGGGAGCCGCCCATGGCGTACTTCCCGTCCTGGCTTACTATGAGCAGCCTGTCGCCCGCGCTGAGCTGTGAAGCGTCCTGAACCAAGGTGAAGACTCCGGTAGGACCCGTCACGATCGGGAGGAGAGCCTGGGTCACCTCAACGGTCTGCTGCAGCTGTCCGCTGGAGAAAGTGACGGTGGCGCTGCGGTCGGCGCCGGTGTCGTTGAGTTTCGCGGTTATGACGAAAGGCTTCTCCACGAGGCCCTTGGTGGCGGGTGCAACGGTAAGCCAGTCGGCATCGGTCGCAGCAGTCACGTCGACATTTGCACTCAGCACGAAAGCTATTGCCTCACCTTCGGGTTTTGCCTCTACCGAGCTTGCCGACAGGACGATGGCGTCTTTCTGGGCCTGGACGATCACGACCACCCTTATCTCACCGTCCGAATCGGTGTAGGTGAAGGTCGCGGTGCGTGCGTCGTAAGTGGTGTTTTCGGCAAGGGTGACGGTATCGCCGTCGACGCTCACCCAGTCGGCAGTGCCGATGAGCTTGAGGGAAGACGCGCCCCTGACGACCACCTGACCGGCCTTGCTGTCGACCACATAGCTTTCGGTTTTCTTTACGCCGACCTCGACTACGCGGACGAAGTTGGATCCGTCGCTGCCTGTCACTATTATCTGGACTTTGCCTGATTTGGTCCCTTCGGGGACTATCATGGTGATAATGCCCTTGTTGGCCTCGGTCGGGGTGAATACCACCGCCCAGCCCTGAGGCTCATAGCTCGAAAGGCTGTAGGTTATGCCCTGAGGGGCTATCACCTCATACTCGGTGCTCATGGAGCCGCCTTCGGGGATTGCCGAGAAAGGGGCCTCGTCGAATACTATCTGGAGCTTCACCGCCGCCTTCGGGACGGTGAAAGTTTCTCCTGAAGTGAGCGTGAATACCACATTGTAAGGATCGGAGTCGGCGTCGATGCCTGCAATCAGGCAGACAGCCTGAGTCACGGCTTCGCCCACGTAGCTCCAGGTCTTGCCGTCGTAACTCACGTACCACTTGCCGTCTTCGACCTTGACCTGGGGGCTTGCACCGTCCTCGCCGTCGGCGCGGACTTTCTGGCCGCCCTGAAGCAGCCATTGCCCGTCCACAGTCCAGTACCAGTTGCCGTCGGAGTCCTGCCTGACTCCCACGACCGGGGTCTCGCCGTCCTGTCCGTTGAGTACCACCTTTACCGTCGATTTTCCATTGACATCGACCAGCGTGAGCTTGTATCCGGAGCCGTCTTCGAGGTCAGCGACATCCTTCACGAAATATTTCCCGCTCAGAAGCTTCTGGATTGCGTCAATCTGGACGTTCATCTCCGCCACCTTCTTCTCAAGCTCCGTAAGCCGCCCGTCCAGCGAGTCGACCCTGGTCTCCAATTCTTTGATTTTGCTGCAGCCGGCCACTACGATCATGGCTGCGACTCCAAGCAGCATACATACTTTCTTCATTCTTTCCTATAATATAAAGTGTGCGAAGATAGCAATTTTCGCAGAGATAGGACAAAAGGTTTTCCCAGATCCCTGCCTTACCCACCGAAGCCGGTGCTTTTCTTTATAAAGTGACGTCTTTAAGAAGTTCTTCGAGCACGGGCTGGACGAGTTTGTCCATCCTGAGGAATCCGTCGAGCGCAGGGTGTACTCCGTCATAGGCCCAGGGCGAGGGGAAACCGCCGTCGGGGCCCACGAATGGTGTGTAGTAGTCGATGAAGGGATAGCCCTTCTCCTCGCACCATGCCTTGATGAGCGAATTGGCCTCCTGGATATGGCCCGGGATGGTGACTCCTTCCTTGGAGGGCTTCCAACCGTCGGCCCACCACCAGAACTTGTTGGCAGGTGTAAGCGAGCCCACGACCACCTTGATATCAGCCGCCTCCGCCATCTCCGCCATTTTCTGGATATTGGCAAGAATCTCGCTGCTCTCGACATACTTTCCGTCGTTCTCCGCCACGTCGTTGATTCCGCACATGATGTGGACTACGTACGGGTCGTTCTTCACCACGTCGTTATTGAAACGCAGGGCGATAGTCTTGGAGGTTTCGCCGTCTCTCCCTTTGCCCATGTAGCCGTTGCGGTTGAAAAAGGCAGCGTCGGTCTCGGGCCAGAGGCGGGTGATGGAATCGCCGATGAACACGGCCTTGCGCTTGTGGGTCACCGGTTGAGGCTCGGGTTCGGGCTCAGGCTCGGGAGCCGGCATCGCGAAGAGCTCCGAATAGACGGTATGCATCCCGCCGTCCGCGGTTTTGGGCCTCACGCCGAAATAGTACGACTTCCCAAGTTCAAGCCCGCGGAAAATGTATGCCCGCTCACCTGCTCCGAGCGGCGAATCAGGGTTGACCGGCTGCACCCCTTCGGGTTCGTTCTCACCGCGCAGGAACACATACCACCCTTCCACGCCCTCGCCGTCGTGGCTCCACGTTAGAAGGACAGAAGTATTATTGAGGAGTTCAACTGTAAGACCAGTCGGATCGCTGACGCTCTTCGCAGGTTCTGGCTGCGGATCTGCCGGACTGCAGGCGATGAGCGCGAATGCAGCGCATAAGGCTGACAGGAATTTTTTCATCGGTTGCTTAGTTTTCCCAAATATACGATTTTTGTGGGACTCATCATACTCCGATCATTCGTTGTTTTCCCAAAAGTTTCTGGAAGTCTTCTATAATGATTATGATTATTTAATTTTGAATAATTGAGATTTAAATATTATCTTTGCCGAAAAGAATATGCTATGTTACAGCCGAATCCATTCATAATCACCGCTGATTACTACGGCCCCGAGTATTTCTGCGACAGGGAAATTGAGACTAAAACCCTTGAAAACAATATTGCCAATGGACGTAACACGGTGCTAATCTCTTCCCGACGTATGGGAAAGTCCGGTCTTATTTCACACGTGTTCAACAGGAATTTCATTCAAAGCAATTTCAAGGCTTTCTCAATCGATTTGTATCCAACCTCATCGCTTTCGGAAATGATTCTGCTGTTGGCAAAGGAGATAACAGGACGGTTTAAAAACCGTGGAGAAAGAATCTTGGAAGAGTTCCTGGGAATTGTAAAATCCCTCAGGCCTGGTTTCAAAGTAGATCCAGTAACAGGTCAACTTGTATTTGACCTTTCGCTTGGAGAAATCGTAAGTCCGCCGGACTCTCTTGAAGAACTATTTCAGTATCTGGAAAGCAGCGAAACTCCATGCGTCATAGCTATGGATGAGTTTCAACAGATAGCCGAGTATCCCGAGCACAACGTGTTGGAACTATTAAGAACACAAGTTCAGAAATGCAAGCACACTTGGTTTATTTTTGCCGGCAGTGACCGACGTATGATGGAAAAGCTATTTAACAATCCATCTGAACCTTTCTACATGAGTTGTTCTCCCCTTTTTTTGGATGCAATTGATTACGATAAGTATCTTGATTTCTCCCAGAAACACTTCAATGATGCAGGAAAAAGATTGGAAGAAGACTGCTTCAAGCGGGTTTATGACTTGTTCGAAGGACACACTTGGTACGTGCAACGCTTGATGAACGAATTATATGCGTGGACTAAACCTGGAGAAGTGGCTGATATGCCAATGATGGAAAATGCTCTAACTTTCGTGATAAAAACATATGCCCGTACATTTCAGGAGCAGATAAGCACCTATCCCGAAGCGCAAAAACAGCTTCTGATAGCTATCGCCAAGGAAGGGAATGCCGAACTTATTACCTCAGTGGCCTTTTGTAAAAAGCACGCAATGAAAAGTCCTAGCACAGTCCAAAGCGCCCTGCGGGTTCTTCACGACAAAGGGATTGTCAGTAAAATAGACAACACGTATTCTATAACAAACCGTCTGCTCAGTATCTGGCTGAGGATGGAGTATTGATATTATGGCAAAAAGGCAATTATGATTACATATACTGATAGACTGGAAAGAATAATAGCCCAAATCTCATCAGGGCTTTATGAAAAGGAGAACTCCTCCAGTATTTTGGACTTCCCTACCCTCTGGGAATGAATGCCCATATTACTGAAAAAGCACCGGCCCAGGCCGGTGCTTTTCTGTAGCCCCTAGTGGAATCGAACCACTATTTAAGGTTTAGGAAACCTCCGTTCTATCCGTTGAACTAAGGAGCCATGAAGAGCTGATTACTCAGCGCTCTTCTCGATGATCTGACGTCCGTGGTAGTAACCACACTCAGGGCAGATGCGATGAGCGATAACGGTAGCGCCACAATTAGGGCAAGTTGCAAGGGTAGGTACGGGAGCGAAGTCGTGCGTACGCCTCTTTGCTGTTCTCTGCTTGGAGAATTTGTGTTTCGGATGTGCCATTGCTTATACTTTTTAAATTATTATTTGCTCAAAAACTTTGTAGTCTCGGGGTTGCATTGTCCTTCTTCGTGAACCCTCTGGAGAGGAAGGGCGATACAGACGAAATCGTAGACTTCCTGTCCGAAGTCAAGTTCCATTCCTTCAGGTGTATATGTCTCCTGAAAGTCTGTCTCGACCGGAATTACCAGCGGCTCGAGGCATCTGTCACAGAGCACCGTAACGCTGCCCGTGATATCGGCCTCAACATCCACCGAGATGCCGTGATTGTTAATCCTGGCCTCTACGTTTATGTCTGCATCGAGTATCTCCTGATTCCCGAAGCTTTCAAAGAACTCCTTTCCTGCGTGGCTGTCCAGAGAGCTGACGCCCCTGCCCAGATCGCTGAGATTTACTACAAAGGGTTGCAAAGTTAACAAAAATTTAGAATATGTCAATCCTCATTGTCGCTATTTCTCTTTCTCGCGAGCGGATCGAGCAAAATCTTGCGGATACGCATGTGGTGAGGGGTCACCTCCACAAGCTCATCCTCCTGGATATACTCGAGCGCCTCTTCGAGAGAGAACTTGATGGCCGGAGGAAGGAGGATCTTCTCATCCGATCCGGCTGCGCGCACATTGGTGAGTTTCTTGGTCTTGCAGATATTGATGTTCAGGTCACGCTCGCGGGTGTGCTCGCCGACGACCTGTCCGCCGTAGATGTCCTCGCCGGGCTCCACGAAGAAGCGGCCGCGGTCGAGGAGCTTGTTCATCGAATATGCGATGGCCTGGCCGGTCTCGAGCGAGACGAGCGAGCCGTTGTTGCGATGCTCGATCTCACCCTTGTAGGGCTGGTACTCCTTGTAGCGGTGGGCGACGACGGCCTCTCCCTGCGATGCGGTGAGAAGGTTGCTCCTCAGTCCCATGAGTCCGCGGGTCGGGATCTCGAATTCGAGCAGCGTACGGTCGCCGCGGGGCTCCATGTGGATGAGTGCACCCTTGCGGCGGGTAGCTATCTCGATGGCAGCGCCTACGAACTGCTCGGGCACCTCGATCGAGAGTTCCTCGATAGGCTCACAACGCTGTCCGCCAATAGTCTTGTCGAGGACCTTGGGCTGGCCGACCTGAAGCTCGAAGCCTTCGCGGCGCATGGTCTCGATAAGGATCGAAAGATGGAGAACGCCGCGCCCGTACACGACGAACGAGTCGGCGGTAAGGCCGGGCTTGACGCGAAGGGCGAGGTTCTTCTCGAGCTCCTTGTCGAGCCTTTCCTTGATGTGGCGCGAGGTCACGTACTTGCCATCCTTACCGAAGAACGGGGAGTTGTTGATCGTGAAGAGCATGCTCATCGTGGGCTCGTCGACGGCGATGGGCGGAAGGGCCTCCGGATTCTCGAAGTCGGCGATGGTATCTCCGATCTCGAATCCGTCGATACCCACTACAGCGCAGATATCGCCGCAGGTCACCTCCTGGACCTCTTTCTTGCCGAGGCCTTCGAAGACCATGAGCTGCTTGACTTTCTGCTTCTGCATTTCGTCGTAGCGCTTGCAGAGAGTAATCTGCTGGCCGGACTTGAGAGAGCCGCGGGTGATCTTTCCCACTGCGATACGGCCTACGTAAGGGCTGTATTCAAGCGAGGAGATAAGCATCTGGGGCGTGCCCTCAACCACCTGGGG
>OCTW011277362.1_pt1 | contig 10200 bp, 9 predicted proteins | sample 1539671 | NCBI WGS metagenome assembly OCTW01 (sample SAMN02144230, study PRJEB22623) | gut metagenome | biome: sheep rumen | host: Ovis aries | place: New Zealand
TTTGTTTGTCTTCCTTGGCGCGTTCATCTTCTCAAGCTTCAAGACCCTCTCCGTCATCTATCCTTCCATCGATTTCCTTGCCAATTTGGGTATTTCCTCCTATTTCTACTTGGCTTTGCCTTATGCGGTGTGTTTGATCGTCTTGGTCTTCACCTCCAAAAAGAACGTTGGGCCCAAGGCGTTAGGGATCCCCTACGACAAAGAAAAACGTTAACGGGGTGGAAGATAAACCTCTCTTCGGTGGTCTTTCACCACGTATTTTCATCAAATAATATGTTCAGTCACATCTCCAGGAGGTCATTATGGGCAGACTCGATGTAGCAGACGAACGAGGGGTGGTCGTGGTCCTGACGGGTGAGGTACCTGTTCTTTATCCTCAGGTAGCGCTCCCGGACCTCGGCCCATCCGTTGTGTTTCTTGAGCCAGTCCACCCTGTCCTCGAGGCCTTTCGTGTCGCGGACCTTGTTCCAAAAGTGCCTGTCGAGGTGGGCGTACCCGGTCTTCTCGTGGATGAGGCGGTACCCCTTTTAAACTACAACTTTGCATTGAAATATATAATGTAGTTTAGTATTCTATCCCCGGAGGAACCGAGAATGCCAATTTTCCAAGGAGTCATGGAAGAGGAACTGGAACGCAATCTGCGGAAACAGGATGCGTTTAAGGCCGAGATCTCCGCCCACCCCAAGGGATATCTGTCCGTCTGCCGCATTGGCGGGGTTAGTTACGTCTACCGCAAGCACAGGGAAGGGAAGAAGATCGTTTCTGTTTACATCGGGCTCCCCGGCAGCGAGGAGGTTGCCCATGCCGAGAGCGAACGGGAGGCTTACCTATTGGCCAAACGCTCGCTTGCCGAACTGAAGAAAGAAGAGAAAAGGCTAAGGAGGGCCATCAGGGACTATGCCGGAATATGAATTCGAGATGCGCGCTGTAATGAAGGCCTTAAACGCCTCCGGCGCATTGCCGCATTGCATCGTCACGGGCTCATGGGCGATGTATGTATTAAATCATCAAAGTCTCCCATCTAGTTACAATTGCTCCCTATCAACAAAAGGGAGCTTTTATTATAGTTTTGCAAAAGTGTCGGTTAACCAATATAACGTTAGCAAGACGTTCATAAATTTACTTTTTTGTTATTATATGGATAAGGCACAATAACGTTTATGGAAGAAACTGCAACAGCGTTAATCAACTACTTCACAAAAGGTTTAAAGCCAGCGCAAAGACAAGCTATTTTTAACGCCCTTAAAGAAGTAACAGATGACTTGGAGAACAAATGCATTCTAGATGTTGAAAATGACTATCAAAACACCTTAAGAGAGAGAAACTATAACGATGATGAGATTCGTTATTTCCTGCTGGAATGTGAAGAGGATTTCAAGAAGGTGAATGAAATCATGACAAAGCATGGTAGGGCGCCTTTGTTCGAGAATGCTTCCAATTTAGTGGAAAACGCCAAATGGCGGAATCAGCTTATTTCCATCTTGCCTTTCGAAGAATGCAACAAAATATTAGGATGCAGTTCTTACGAAGAGTTTGAGCCTCCTATGCTTCAGTAACGATAAAGAATAAGGAAAAGCGAACAGTTGTTAAACTGTGTGTTCTTTTAGCAGTGCTATTTTCCGACTCCTTCAAAACTAGGATAGTGCAAAGATGTGACATTTTTGTTGCAAGCCTTATATATACTTAAGGTATGAAAACGGAAAGCGCTCCGCGTTATATCCTGATGTCTAGAGATGACGAAATACTTTCGTTTTCTTTCGATTTTGCCACTAAAAAATTCGAATTCCTTGCAAAACTCGCTCATTTTGAGAAAGCCCCTTTTGCAATGAAGAAAGAAAATGCGGACCTCTCTTACGAGCTTTATGACTTTTTCAAAGGCCGATCGATCAGCGAACGCCGTCATGGATATAAGCAAATCTTAGAGGCGACTGGATGCAAAGACACGTTGGAACTTATCTTTAAAGGACATGGATTATCGTTATCGAATCATTTCTGGTTTAAGAAAGAAGGGGAGTCCCTATCGTATAAAGATATCAACTTCTTTGAGCACCCTTGGGACGATCGGTTTGGTCGAGCGTTATTAAATGATGATTTTGATGCTTTGAAAGATTGCAGCTACGAAGTTCCCGATATTCTTACCCAAGGATGGGCCATCAAAGGCTGGATTTATGACCATGGACCAAAACTATATAAACATGGTATCCAAAAAGGACATGCCGAAGAACCACTCAGCGAGGTTTTGGCATCTTCTTTAGCCAGGCGGATGTTTGCTAGCGATGAAGTGGTTTCTTATGAGCTGAAGCAGTGGAACGAGGAATACGCTTCTGTTTGCAGCCCCATGATTTCGATCGATGAAGAATTGGTTCATCTTTCCGAGATCCTTCCTCCTCGTTTGGCTGATCTTTATAGCGAGAAATCCAAAAGCAGAAAAGCCGCCAAAGAATTCTTCCACGCCATCAAAGAAGAAGGGATCGATGGTCTAGAAGAACTCTTCATCAAACTATCTTGTCTTCGTTCCTTATGCTTTATCGGCGATCTTCATTTCGATAATATTGCCATGATCTACAACATCAATACCGGCGAACTCCGTCCTGCTCCTTTCTTTGATTTGGCCGGGGCATTTGGCAGCACCAAATCAGGACAGGAATTCCTTTCTAAGCCAAACCAAGGATCGTTGCTCATCGTTTATTTCTTTTTTGGCAACCTTGACCCTGAGTGGGATTATTCTTGGTATGACCCTAGACGTTTAGAAGGATTTGAAGATGAAATCAGGGCCACCTTATGCAAGAGCCCGTTCTATTCACCTTCGTTAATTGACACGATTATTGATGTTTATTCTCACCAGAAAAAGGCTTTGGATAACGTATCCAAAAAATAATTCAGTGGTGTGACATTTTTGTGGCAGGACGTGTGCTAACATATGCCTGCAAACAAAAAATAAAGGCGAAACTTCCCTCAAGCAAGCTTCGCTCATATTGAGCCGACGAGGGAAACGTTCAAGAAAAGGAGACCGTTATGAACGCGAAGAAAGAATTGCTCAAAGGATTGTCCGAGGAACAAATCGCAAAAGTCAGAGATTGCGAAAACGTCAGCGACTTGCTCCAACTTGCCAAAGATGAAGGCGTCGAGCTCACAGATGAACAGCTTAGTGCGGTTTCCGGCGGCGCTTGCAGCGGCGAAACCAATAAGAACAAACGAAAATTCGAGAGCTAATTTCAGATTTTGACTCGATGTTCTATCGCCTAAGAAACGATATAGCACTCCGTAAATGGAGATATGTTGATCGCGCGGTCTATCAGAAAAAGGTGGACTGCGCTTTTGGTATTTCGAAAGAGCAATTCGAGCTTCTTTTGCTTTGCGATGGCGAGCACGACCTTGAAAATAATGGGGTTTTGCAAGAATTATTGGATTTAGAATACATTGAACCCTGCCAAAAAGGAGAACATCCTACCCCTTGGTCAGCCTTCAAAGAATATGACAATCTTTATTTCCCGCGCATGAATCTCATGGTTACCGGGAAATGCAATCTCAATTGTCTCCATTGCTTCAACGCGAAAGATAACGCCCCATTAAATAGCGAGCTTACCTATGAACAAATCCTTCATATTTTAGATGAGGCGTCTTCGATAGGCGTGCACGCTTTCACCCTTACCGGCGGCGAGCCCCTTGTCCATCCTTGCTTCTTAGATATCGTAAGGGAAATCTATCGCCGCGACATGATGGTGTTCGAACTCAACACGAATGGGTTATTGGTCACCCAGAAGATGTTGGATACCTTCAAGGAAATCGGTTGCAATCCCTTAATCAAAATCTCGTTTGACGGGGTCTCCTACCATAACTGGATCCGTCAGCATTCTAAAGCCGAAGAGTTGACCATCAAAGCCATCAAACGCTGCGTTGGCAGCGGCTTCCAAGTCAAAGCCCAAGTGCAGGTGAACCGCAAAAACGTCTCGGTCATGATGGAAACTGCAAGGCTACTCAATGAATTGGGCGTTTCGGAAATGCGCATCATCCGCACGACCGAAGCCCCTCGCTGGGAGAAAAACTCTCCTCAATCCAGTCTCTCGATTGAAGAATATTATGAAGCGATGCTGGAGTTTGCCTCGCTCTATATGCAATCGGGCATGAAAATGAAAGTCGACATCTGGCAGTATTTGCGGTTATCCCCGCTTCACAAGAGTTACGAAATGGTGCCGATTGCCTGCGATAAAAACTCATTCAATCTCCGCATCCCGATGTGCAAAGGAAACCGCGGAATGATCGCCGTTTCTAGCGGTGGAGAAGTGGTGCCTTGCCTTCAGATGTCTGGCTATTTCCTAGAGAAAGGCATTCGCCTTGGAAATGTCTTGAAAACCCCACTAAAAGAACTGGTCACAAACAGCGATTATCTTAACCTCGCGACTGCTCCATTATTGAAGCAAATCCTTGAGAACGATAAGTGCGCGAATTGTCGTTATTACAAAGCTTGCACCGGCGGTTGTCCCGCCCTCGGTTTGCTTTACTCTCCTAATATGAATTTCTACCATGAAGACATCACAAAATGCGTCTTTTTTGAGCAAGGTTGGTTTGATAAAACCAAACAAAAGTTATCTTTCTGGGAATTAATCAATCCACTTGATATCGATTAATTTGTGTTTGCCGTGTACACTTATACGAGCAAAGTGACCGCCGAACATGAAGAAAAAAGCGATTCCTAATATCTCGAATCCAGATGACCTGAATAAGCATCTGCAACGCACTTCGCCCTCAACCTGGGTGATTTTAGGCGTGATCATCGCTTTTTTGGTCTCTTTTTTCGGATGGACTTTCTTTGGAAGCATCCCCATCAAAGTCAGCGGAACCGCCACCCTTTCTAACGGGGAGGCATCATTGGTTGTTCCTTTAGCCGACAAGAAGCGTATCTCCCTTGGACAAAAGGTATCGATCTCGGATAAAGAAGGGGAGATTTCTACTTTAAACGAAAACCAGATCATCGCGAAGTTCTTTGATTTGCCTGATGGCGAGTACTTCTATTCCATCTTCATCGAGATGAAACGCCCCATCTCATTTTTGACCGATTCATGACCATGAAAGGAATCAAGCAGCCAAAAACCAAAGGGGTGGCCAACACCCCGATCATCATGCAGCTAGAAGCGTTAGAATGCGGTGCTGCATCTTTAGCCATGGTCATGGCCTATTACGAGAAATGGGTTGCTTTGGAACAAGTTCGCGTCGATTGCGGCGTTTCCCGCAACGGCAGCAACGCCAAAAACATTCTAGCTGCGGCAAGGAAATACGGCTTTCAAACCAAGGGCTACGTTTATAGCGTCAAAAAGCTTCGCGAATGTGGCAAATTCCCAGCGATTATTCACTGGGGTGGTGCCCATTTCGTCGTCTTGAATGGCTTCTCTGGCAATAAGGCGATCATCAATGACCCGGCCAAAGGGCATATTAAAGTCGACCTGAAGACCTTCAGCGAATTCTTCACTGGCATTTATCTAGAAATCATCCCCGGTGAAAGTTTTGTGCCAGGCGGCAAAAAGAAATCGATTCTCGAATTCGCCAAAAAACGCTTAAAAGGCGCGGTGGCGTTGATCGTCTTCTTCGCTTTGACCACCATCATCTTCTATCTTTTCGGGGTCATCTGGCCTGTCATGGACCAAGTCTTCGTCGACTATATGCTAGATGGCCGGAATCCGGATTGGTTATTGCCCTTTATTGGCATCTTCGCCGGATTAGGATTGCTTCAAGTTTTGGTCACCGCGGTCCAATCCCTCTATCAATATAAAATCCGAGGCAAACTCGACTTGATTGGTTCAACCACCTATATGTGGAGAATCCTCCGTCTTCCGATCGAGTTCTTCTCTCAGCGCATGACCGGGGATTTGCAATCCAGGCAAAGCGAGAACGCGACCATCGCTGAAACCTTGGTCAACGTCTTCGCCCCCTTGCTTTTCAACACGATCATGATCATCGTCTACCTGGTCATCATGATTCAAAAGAGCTGGATCTTAACCTTGCTAGGAGTGGTGACCATTTTGATCAATGCGGTCTTATCTGCCTATATCTCTAGAGTGAGGGTCAACATCTCCCGTGTCCAATCTCGCGATAATGCGATGCTGACCGGCATGACCTCCAAAGGCATCGAAATGATTGAGACCATCAAGTCCAACGGAGCCGAAAACGCCTACTTCGCCAGCTGGTCCGAAGTCCAAGAAAACGCGGTCGCTGGAAAGATCAAAATGGCAAAATCTAATCAAATCCTGGGTCTTTTTCCTTCCTTCCTTACCTTATTAGCCAATTACACGGTTTTGATTGCCGGGGTTTATTACACCATCAAGGGACAGTTCACCATCGGTTCCATCTTGATGTTCCAAGCCTTGCTCAGCGCGTTTATGTCTCCAGCTTTAACCATCATCACCTCTGGGCAGACATTGCAAGAGATGCGCACCCAGATGGAACGCGTCGACGATGTCCTCGAATATCGTTTGGATGAAAACGTGACCCGTTCCATCCCGACCCAAAACATCTCCAAAATCAAAGGCAATCTCGTTTTGAAGAATGTGACGTTTGGCTACTCTAGGTTAGATGAGCCAATCCTAAAGGACTTCAACTTAGAGATTAAACAAGGGCAAAAGATCGCGATTGTTGGCTCAACTGGAAGTGGCAAATCCACCTTATCCAAACTGATCTCAGGGCTATATTCCCCATGGTCAGGAGAAATCATCTTCAATGGCAAGAGAATGGAAGAAATCGACCATGAGATCTTCACTTCCTCCATCGCGGTTGTTGATCAAGACATCGTCTTATTTGAGGATACGGTCGCGAATAACATCAAGATGTGGGATGAGACCATCGAAGATTATGAAGTCATCATGGCCTGCGATGATGCCCAAATCCATAAGCAAATATCATCTCGAGAAGGCGGATATAACGCCCCGGTTTTAGAAGGCGGCAAAAACTTCTCTGGCGGTGAGAAGCAGCGACTAGAAATCGCGCGTTCTTTAGCTGCCGATCCTAGCATCATCATCTTGGATGAGGCTACTAGCGCACTGGACGCGAAAACCGAATACGAAGTTGTTAAGGCCATCAAGGCGCGTGGCATCACGACAATTGTCATCGCCCATCGTCTTTCTACCATCCGCGACGCCGATAGCATCATCGTTTTAGAGAAGGGTACCATCGTCGAGCAGGGGACCCATGAAGAGCTTATGAAGGCAAAAGGCTCCTATTATGAGCTTGTTACCAACGACTAAAAAGGAGGGGATATGGGCTGGTTTGAAGAGCAAGTGAACAAACGGAAAAAACTCGATGAGCAGACCTTCGAGGATTCTTTCCTTTCGCTTGCGGGCATCTCCTCCAACAAAGAAAATGCGCTTTCTGAACAAGCGCGCTTAGAGAACTTCGCGATCAGCCAAATCCTTTCTTATTACCGTTATTCGATGAGCGATATTCCTAATCGTATCACGGTCCTAAAGGATAAAATCAATTACGCCCTCCGCCCCTATGAAATCCAATATCACACGGTTGAATTAACCGAGAACTTCTTAGACAATAACGCCTCTCCGTTGCTTGCCTTCGCCAAATCCAACAAAGCCCCGGTCGTTTTGTTGCCTCGTGGCCAAAAAGGCTATTACTACGTCTCTTATCAAACCGGCAAGAAGATCCGCTTCGACCCGAGCATGCTCCATCGGCTAGAAAACGAAGCCTTTAGTTTCTATCGCCCATTGCCCAAACATAAGATCACGGTCAAAGAATATGCCCGTTATGTCCGTCAATCCTTGCGACCCGTGGATACCTTGCTTTTCTTGTTGCTTGCTATCGCGGTATCGGGGGTTGGCTTATTGCTGCCTTATCTAACGAAGTTGCTCACTGGCACTGCGGTGCAAGGCCAAGCGATGGACGTTTTCATCGCGACCTCAATCTATGTTGTCGCGGCTGCGACAGGGTTATTGCTACTAAAAGCCACGCAGGGGTTCATCAATTCTAGAATCACCATCAAACGTGAGAAAGCAGTGCAAGAAGCGACGATGATGCGCCTTCTTTCCTTGCCGCCTTCTTTCTTCAAGAAGTTCAATACTGGTGAACTCACTTCCCGTTTCAACAGCGTTCCTCAATTAGCCAGCGCGATCACCAATGGGGTGTTCTCCACCTTCATGGCCCTCATTATGTCGCTCGCCTATTTGTTCCAGCTTGTTTCGTTTGCCTCTTCTTTGGTTCTCCCGGTCATCTTGATCTTGCTTGCGACATCGGGCTTTACCGTTTTCACTGCCTTCATCCAAAAAGGATATACCCGTAAAGTATTGGAATATTCCTCCAAAGAAGCCGGCATCACCTATGAAGTCATTAACGGCATACAAAAGATTCGTCTTTCGGGTTCGGAGAAACGCGTGTTCGCCAAATGGGCGAACGCCTATTCTAGAAGCGCTAGGGTCAAATATAGGCCGCCGCTTTTGCTGCGCTTGGCTCCTGCCATCCATTTATTGATCACCTTGTTAGGGAATCTTGCCATTTATGCGATCGCCTCAACCCAAAAGATCGATGTCCCGAATTATATGGCGTTTGTCACGAGCTTCGGCGTCCTTTCAGGAGCGTTTGCCTCCTTAGCTTCGATGGTGACCGTTCTTTCTTCCATCCAGCCATTGTTTGAGATGGCTCGACCCATCCTCACCGCCGAACCAGAAAACGCTCAGGATAAGAAGATGATTGAGGATTTCCATGGCAATATCACCCTCGATAACGTCTGTTTCCAATATCAAGAGAACGGACCTGCCATTCTTGATCACCTGAATCTAGAGATCAAAGAAGGGGAATATATCGCGATTGTCGGTCCGACTGGATGTGGCAAATCGACCTTCGTGCGATTGCTTCTTGGCTTTGAAAAGCCTACGAATGGGGCTATCTATATCGATGGAGTGGATATCGAAGAACTTGACCTTGCTTCCTTACGAAGAAACATCGGCACGGTCATGCAAAATGGCAGCCTTTTCCACGCGGATATCCTCTCCAACATCATCATCTCCGCCCCAAATCTCAGCGAAGAAGATGCTTGGGCTGCCGCTAGAATCGCCGACATCGCCAAGGATATCAACGCCATGCCGATGAAGATGCATACCGTCATCTCCGAAGGGCAAGGCGGGATTTCCGGCGGACAGAAGCAACGCATCATGATTGCTCGCGCGATTGTCCATAAACCAAAGGTTTTGATTTTTGATGAAGCCACCAGTGCCCTTGATAACAAAACCCAAAAATCCATCTCGGATTCGATCGCGAAACTCAACTGCACCCGCATCGTCATCGCCCATCGCTTATCGACCATCAAACACGCCGACCGCATCTTGATGCTAGAAGGCGGGAAGATCATCGAAAGCGGTGACTACAATACCTTGATCAAGAGGAAGGGACGCTTCGCAGAACTGGTGGAACGTCAACGTCTCGATACCAAATAATTCATCATTCCAATAGAAAAGACAGGCACATAGGGCCCGTCTTTTCGAGTTTGAGACGTCGTTATTCTTCGATCTTGTTATCGCGGATAACGCGTTCTTTGAGGTATTCTGGAACTTCCTCGTAACGATAGAATTCGCGGTTGAAGAAGCCAGAGGCTTGGGTGATGGATTTGAGCTGCGTCGTGTAATCGATGACTTCCGCTTCCGGGATGAGAACTTCGATTTCCTGGTTGCCGAAGTCTTTCTCTTCGATGTTCTGGATACGGGCTCTGCGGGTATTCAAGTCGCTTAAGACCGCACCGGTGAAACGAGATTCGACATTGACGCGGAGACGGAGAATTGGCTCAAGGATGATGGGCTTGCACTTTGGATAAGCATCTTTGAAGGCAAGGATGGCCGCCATGCGGAAGGCTTGCTCGTTGGAATCGACCGGATGGTATTTGCCATCGACGAGAACGCCTTTGACCCCGATGACTGGGAATCCCGCAAGCGGGCCTTTCTGCAAGGCTTCGAAGAAACCTTTTTCGACGGCTGGGAAGTAGTTCCTTGGAACGGCTCCGCCGAAGACTTCTTCGGCAAACGAGCTTTCTTCGGCTGGCTCGAAGCGCATCTTGACGACACCATAGAAGCCAGAACCGCCGGACTGCTTGACATAACGTCCATCGCCTTCTCCGGCAACCTTGATGGATTCGCGGTAGACGACTTTCATGCGTTCGGTCTCGACCGAGATCTTGTAAACGGTTTTCAGTTTATCGACGATGAAGTCGATGTG
>OCTW011357648.1_pt1 | contig 10200 bp, 10 predicted proteins | sample 1539671 | NCBI WGS metagenome assembly OCTW01 (sample SAMN02144230, study PRJEB22623) | gut metagenome | biome: sheep rumen | host: Ovis aries | place: New Zealand
CCACTATCTAAACATATGTCGTTGCTATTGTTATTGCAATTATTATGATTATTGTAATTACTATTGTTATTGCAATTATTGCTATTGTTGTCATTATCATTGTTATTGCAATTGATACTATTGTTAGTATCGCTTTTATTTTGATTTAATTTTTGCTTTTGGTTGTTTGTTGAAAATAATTTATAAGGTAATCTACAAGGCTGAGCACATTTTCCTCTGTTGCCTGAGCGGGCACCAATTGAACTTGAAAACAAACATTGACCAGAATATGAAATACATAAAGCTCCATGTATGAATGTTTCAATTTCAATATTTGTATTTTTACAGATATATTGAATTTCATCTAGAGAAAGTTCTCTAGAAAGAACAGCTCTTTTAAATCCTAGTTCTTCAAGCTCCTTAACACCATGAAGATTATGTATTGTCATCTGTGTACTTGCATGAATTGGTAAATCTGGAAAGTTTTTAATTAGGTATCTTGCAAGTCCTAAATCTTGTACAATAATAGCATCAACGCCAAGAGAATAAACATAATTTGCAAGTTCTACTGCATCAGCGAACTCATTATTTTTAATTAATGTGTTTAATGTAAAATCAACCTTTACATTACGCAATTTTGCATATTGGATGGCTTGTTTTAATTCATCAGCATCAAAATTATGTGCATTATAACGCGCATTAAAAAGACTACCACCAAAATAAACACTGTCAGCACCATTTTGAACGGCAGCTTTTAAACAATCAAAGTCTCCAATTGGAGATAATAACTCAATCATTTCAACATATTAGAATAACATAAATTGTTATTCTACTCCTTCTACAAATTTTTTTATATTTTTCTAATAGAATTGTAACACAAAAATAAAATTTTGCATACTATATATTAAGTATTTTTGAGAAAAGGTAAGGGAAAGACTATGAGATTATTTAATAATTATAATTTTAACAGAAACAACGGCAATTTTGACAATAATTTCAACAACAATTTTAATAATTCAGACAATAACTTTAATAACAACTTCAATAATTCAGACAATAATATTAATAATTTCAATAACAATAACTTTAATAATTCAGACAATAATTTTAATAACAACTTCAATAACAATTTTGACAATGATTTTAATAACAACTTTAATAACAATCAAAATAATAATTTTAATGGAAATGATGCAAATAATAATTTTACATCACTTCCAAATAGCTTTTTAGATGATTTATTTGACAATAATAACACTGAAGTATTATTATTTCTTGTTGTTTTTATGCTATTATTTACTACATTTGGCAGAAATAATAGAATCTAAAAATACATGCGAAAAATATAGTAAAATTAATCATGTATTATATCATCAAAAAGTAGATTTTCAAAAAATACTTGCAAATAATATATTAAAATCACACATTAATTATCACATTAAAAAGTAGATTTTCAAAAAATACTTGCAAATAATGTATTAAAATTACTCATGTATTACATCATCAAAAAGTTCACTATCAAAGAATTCTTGTAAAGACATATCTAACCCCATACAAATTTTATCTAATGTAGAAAGTGTTAAACTACTTGTTGATGAATTTATATAGCTATTCAATGTTGAGTAAGGAATTCCAGCTTTATTTGCAAATTCATTCATAGTGTATCTTTTGTATTTGTACAGTCTTTTAATCCTTCTTCTGACAGCGTCATTAAATGTTAGTTTTTTCTTATAGTTCATGGTTATATACCTTTGTATGATAATTGAAATCATACATCCTTTCATTTTATTAGTTTATTTAATATTAATTACTAGTATTATAACGCAGGATCAATTAGATTAATTATATAATCTGATTGATTATAATATTAGTTAATTACTATTATAACAGATTGATTAAAAAATGTTAATAAAATTTTAATAATTTATAAATATTATACTTACTATGTGAAGTTAATATTAAGTAGGGAAATAAATCATTAAGGCATTCATTGCGTGTAAAGTCTAATTTTTTACAAAAATGACTAAAAAAGTTTTTTCAGGTCAAAAATTTTTCTTATTGAATTGTAACTGGAAAATTTAAAATTTAAAAAATATAAAGAAACTATTGACAATGCAGATAGTATGTAGCACAATATTATTGTTAGATAAAATCGTAATGAAGGCTATAAAATTTATTCAATAAGAATATTATGGTAAATTGAGAGTAGGGATTGAATTTAACGGATAATAAAATTGCTGGTTTTAATAAGAATAGAAAAGTAATGGAGAGCCGGGATGAGAAACATAAAATTAACAATAGAATATGATGGAAAAGATTTTAATGGATGGCAAAAACAACCAAACAAATTAAATATTCAAGGTGAAATTGAAAGAGCTATAGAAACTATAACAGGTGAAAAAGTTGATTTGATTGGCTCTGGAAGGACAGATGCGGGAGTTAGTGCATTAGGGCAAGTTGCTAATTTTAAAATTGAAAATAATAAAATGCCTATTGAAAAAATGCCTTATGCAATAAATTCACAGCTAAAAAAGTCAATAAGAGTAAAAAAAGCAGAAGAGGTAGAGGAGAGCTTTCATAGTAGATACACATGCAAAAAAAAGACATATCAGTACACAATAAACAATTCTGAACAAGGGACTGCAATTTTTAGAAACATTCAATATCATTTTCCATTAAAATTAGACGAAACAAAAATGAATGAAGCTGTAAAATATTTAGTAGGTAAACATGATTTTAAATCATTTAAGGCAAGCGGAACAAGTAGCAAAAATAGTGTGAGAATTATATATGATGCAAAAGTAACAAGAGATGGGGATTTAGTAAAAATTGAACTTACTGGAAGCGGATTTTTATATAATATGGTAAGGATTATTTCAGGCACGCTAGTTGAAGTGGGTGAAGGAAAAATTGCACCAGAAATGGTAAAGCAAATACTTGAGAAAAAAGACAGATCGTTAGCCGGAAAAACATTGCCAGCTAACGGACTTTGTTTAATGAAAGTTGACTACGAATAATTCTCTTTGGCTTGATGAAAAAACATATTTTAATTATTATCTTATGTTTCTACAAATACATCTTTGAATATTACATATTCTGCAAGCCCTAGTATTTGGAAACCTATTATTATTGTTATTGTTGTTATTATTATTGTTATTGCTGTTATTATTATTGTTATTGTTGTTGTTGTTGTTATTATTATTGTTATTATTGTTAAAATTATTTAAGAGATTTAGAAAAAAATTAGTAATAAGTGCGGTAATAAGTGAAATAATACCATAAATAATAGTTGCTATAATAAAGTTTATTCCAAGGGCAACAAATGCTACAATCAAGAAAACAACAAAAATAATAGCTGATACCAAGAAGGGATTATCGAGCAATTTTTCAAGTGCAATTGAAAATATTATAGTTGCAAGTGGAAGTACGAAAAATAAAAGAATTAAATTCATAAATATTTTCCTCCTCTTTTAATATTATATGACAAAAAAATAAAAATGCTAAACTATATGACATAGTTTAGCATTTTATTTTGAAGATATCGGAAAGTTTGAAAAAACTTTAAAAAAAATATTATTATTAATGAAGTTCATATTAAGATTTATCAATGCTCATTATAGTAAATTTTTAGCAGATTTAAGGTTTATCAATGTTCATCATGACTGTCGATGTTTATTTGCATTTTATTAGTAGCCTTTCGAGAGTCAAGATTTACTCCTTTTGTATAAATCTTATCACTTTTTAGAAATAAGCCTTCATTATGTCCACGAATTGCAAATGTATTAGTCTTTTCAAAGCTTTCTGAAAGTAAATGATGAATTTTTATTAAACTTTCATAATAATTAATAGATTTACTATAATTTGGATTAGTTTCTATTTTATTTTTTATTTTTTTAATCCCATCATAAATTTTTTCTTGATAGTCTTTATTATCTTCTATATACTTTGCTATATTATCATCAGGCAGACAAGTTAAAGTTGTAAAATCAATTGAATCATAAAATTTCACACAATAATCATTTGATACATCAATATTATTTTTTAAATACTTTTCTTTATCAGAGTCGGAGATTATTGAATAAGAAGCGTATGTTATCTCATTTTTTGAATTTTTACCCTGTGAATTAATAAATTCTTCTTGCATTACAGATAAGGCAAATACTTTGTTAGCCTCTGCCAAATTACACATCTCATCCAAAGAAAGCAATTCACCACTCTCTATTTTTTGGTCAATATATTTATAAATTCCATAATTGCCATTATTAACATAAGTATTAACCAAGAAATTATCAAATTCATTTTTTTGATTCAATTTTATTGAATCATATCCCAACCCCATTTTATCTGGATTAAACATTGGACTATTAAGTAATCTATAATCTTTACCTTTATTTGATAAATAGTTAGAAGGAGATATATTATTTTCGTTAGCAACTTCATAAGTGGTATTTTTAATCAACTGCTGTTCATTAAAATGATTTATCATTGATCCAAAAGATAGAGCAGCAGTAACACCCAAAAATAATAAGAACTTAGATTTGTTAAATCCCCTGATTTTTCGTTTTTTACTATTATTATTATTTCTGCTATTTGAGATATATCCAGAATTTTGAGAGTTTGAAGCATGTACATTATTTCTATCATTTGAGATATATCCAGAATCTTGATTGTTTGAAGCATGTACATTATTTCTGTCATTTGAGAAATGATATTTATTGTAATCTTCATTTTTTGGTTTAAAAGTTCCACCTAATGTAATATCTAATTCTTTATTTACTTGTCCGCTCATACGGACTAGAATATTTATGTGCTTGTCTACTTAAATTATTGTAATCTTTTTTAGAATGTTCGTTCTGTTTAGACCTTTTCATAAGAATATTAAACGCATATTGATATTCTTTATCCCAATTAATTCTTTTATTATTACTTACTGATTTGCTAAGCTTATTAACAAGTATATTAGTATAATATTTACTAAATTTTAAAGAAGAGACCATACCACCATTATTACAAAAATTACGATTATTTTCTAAATTTAAAATATATTCTTTTCGCATATTACGCAAATAGGTTGTTTCGCTAATATTTTTATTCACTATATTACCATTTTCAATACTAAAACAAAAATCAAAAAGTTTTTCACAATCAATATCATAGTCTATGTCATTAATCATATTAGGATAATATTTATCCTTATCTTTATTATAATACACTTTTTTCTCCTTTATATTTATTTTTAAAAATATATCACTTTTATACTTAATATTTTATAAAAAGTTTTTATTTTAGAAAAACTTAAACCTCAATAATTATATAATTACAAAATTAAATAATCAATAGAAAATTTAAAATAATTTGCAAAATGAAATAACACAAAACTAATTCTTATGAACTTGAAAATTAATTTAAATTTACGATGGTTACTCCAAAGTCTCCTTCTCCATAAGGAGCAATTGAAAAGGACTTCACATATTTATTATTTTTTAAATAGTTGTGAATTACATCTCTTAATTTGCCAGTACCTTTTCCATGTACTATTCTAACCTGATGAATTCCAGAAACATAGCAGCTATCCAAATATTTATCAATAATTGCTATGGCTGAATCACCATTTTCACCAATAACATTTATTTCAGGAGATATTGATGAAATATTATTATTGTTAAAATGCACAAAACTATACTTGCTTTTTTCATTTCTTTTATTATTTCTGTCATTATTTCTATTAATATTACTATTAACATTACTAGTAGTATTTTTATTATTCTCTGAATACATTGAAACGTTTGAACTATTGCCACTAGAACTTTTTACATTTTCTTCATTATCATATTTATTATTTAGTTTCAAAAGTGATGAGAAATCGAGTTCAGTGCCACCAATAGAATTGATTGATTTATTCAAATCATTTCTCATTTTATTTGCATCTTTAATATCTTTTTTATTCTTTAATTGACTAATAATTTCATTAGCCTGTTCTTTAGCATCAAGCAAAATTTCCCTAGCTTCAGCCTTAGCACTATTTATTTTTTTCTGTTCATTAATTAATTTTTCATCATTTTGCTTTTCTAATGATTTACGAAGTAATTCAGCCTGATGTAAATTCTTTTCCGTTTCTTCTTTCTCTTTTTCAATTTTTATTTTGCTATCATAAATTTGTTTAAGCAAATTTTCAATATCAATATCACTTTCCTTAATTAAGCTAGAAGCATTATTTATAATTCTATCAGGGATACCAAGCTTCTTACTAATCTCAAAAGCATTACTTTTACCAGGTACACCAATCAAAATGTGATATGTAGGAGATAATGTTTTTAAATCAAATTCAGCACTTGCATTCTCAAAACCTTTATGAGAAATACAATAATTTTTTATCTCATGATAATGTGTAGTAGCAACAACAAATGCTCCAGCATTATAAAATTCTTCCAGCAAACTAATTGCTAAATTAGCTCCTTCAATAGGATCAGTTCCAGAGCCAAGTTCATCAGCTAAAATCAAACTATCTTTACTAAAAGTATTTAAAATATTAACAATGTTTGTAATATGAGAAGAGAAAGTACTTAATGATTCTTCAATACTTTGATCATCTCCAATATCGGCAAAAATATTATCAAATACTTTAATAGTACTGCCATCAGAAACTGGTATAAGTAAACCTGATTGTGCCATCGCACATAATAAACCAACTGTTTTCAAAGTAACAGTTTTTCCACCAGTATTAGGACCAGTAATAACAAGCACATTAAAAGTTTTGCCCAAATTAATATTTATTGGCACAACTTTATCTTTTGGAATTAATGGATGTCTTGCGTTTTTAAATTCAATAAATTCATCAATTGAAGGCATACTACAATCAAAGTCAACAGCCAATTTTACTTTTGAAGAAATAAAATCTAGTTTGCCAATTAAATTAATATCATTTTCCAAATAATTCACAATAGGGAAAAGGCTTGCTGAGAGCTTTTGAAGGATAACTTCAATCTCCTTATTTTCCTCATTTATTAAATTATTTATTTCATTATTAAGGTCAAATATTTGCAGGGGTTCAACATAAACAGTAGCACCACTAGCAGATGTATCATGGACAAAACCTTTTACAAAAGATTTATATTCATATTTTACAGGTATTACATATCTGCTATTTCTTATTGTAACAACAGGCTCCATAATATATTTTGAAAATGAACTTGAATGAATAAGATTATTTAACTTTGTCTTAATTCCAGACTCGATATTTTTTCTATTATGTCTCAAACTTGCAAGTTTAGTAGAAGCATTGTCAGCAATTTCAACAGGAGATAAAATTTTCTGCTTAATGCTATTTTCAATATCTTTATTGGAATATAAATTATTAAAATAATTATCTAAAGCAGAATAATCTATATCATTGTTTGATACATTATATTTATTACTGCAAACATCTTCATAATATTCTCTCAAATTGCGTGCATTTTCTAAAACAGAAGCAATATCTAAAAGTTGCTTTGCACTAATAGAAATATCACTTTTTAATTGTTTAATAGTAAGATTTAAATCGTCAAACTGATTAATAGGAAAATAACCTAATTTATGGTAAAAAAGCAAAGCATTATTAGTTTCATTAAGTACATTTTTTACTTTATCAGAAGTAACAAAAGGCATTAAATCACGTGCCAATCCTTTTCCAACAAATGTTTTACAATTATCCTCTAATTTATCTATTATAACATTATATTCAATTTTACTTAAATTTTTAATATCCATTAACCGACCATTCCTTTCCAAACTTGTGCATAAAGCATATATAGGAATCTATAAAACATAGTATAAAGGCAAATAAAAGATTTGTCAATAAGACGAACATTTATAAAATTAGTAAATTTTTTTGTGGTAATATTTTATTCTTTTATTTAAATTATAAAAAAATAAAACTTTTGTTTGACAAACATTGGTTTTTATGATATAACTATATGTAAGTATTTGAAAATATTATAAAATATATTTTATGGAGGTAGAGATGAATAAATCAAAAAGAGATTCTAATGGCTTAAATAAAAGAGAAAGAGCCATTTTAAAATTTATTCAATCAAGATTATCATTAGAAGGCTATTCACCAACGGTCAGAGAAATATGTGATGCAGTGCATTTGAGTTCAACTGCAACTGTTCAAGGGTATTTAAAAAGCCTTGAAGAAAGAGGATATATTAGAAAAGAGAATCAAAAAGGAAGAACACTTAGATTACTTAAAAATTTTAAAGGTGAAGATGTAATATCAGGAGTAAATGGAGTTGAATCTACACAAAAATTTTATACTACAAAGGAAATGATAAATGTACCTGTTGTTGGTAAAATTACAGCAGGAGCACCAATTCTAGCAGTTGAAAACATTACTGATTCATTCCCAATCCCACTTGACTTTGTTGGAAATTCAGATAGCTTTATGCTTATTGTTAGGGGCGAAAGCATGATAGAAGCTGGAATACTAAGTGGTGACTACATACTTGTAAAAAGACAAAATACTGCTGAAAATGGCGAAATTGTTGTTGCACTCATTGGAGATGAAGCCACAGTTAAAACATTTTATAAAGAAAAAGATCACATAAGATTGCAACCCGAAAATCATACAATGGATCCAATAATTGTACCAGATTGCCAAATTCTAGGCAAAGTTTGTGGTGTGTTTAGAAAAATGTAAGATAAAAGCAAAAAATATAAATATAAAAAGATAAAAAATATTAAGTGAGATATAGTAGTTGAAAGGAATTTCAAAAAATGGATAGAATGAAAACATTCTTAAAATACCTAGTTATTTTTCTTATATTTTACTTTGCATCAAATATAGTATCAGTGCAATTATTAAAATCAGCATATAAAAATAAAGAGGTATTTCCTGATTTTACAAGTCCAAAAATGGAAATTATAGAGTCAAAATCAACAATTTCAAATGGATATATTAAAGGAAAAATTACTAATGACACAGGCAAGGATTTAGAAAATCAAGTTATAGAGCTTAACTTTTTTACAAAAAGAAACAATAATGTAGGAACAAAATTTATTGATATTGGAAATCTAAAAAATGGAGAAACTAAGGAATTTGGCACAAGTTTTAACTTTGATAATGTTGACTATATTAAAGCATCCTTAATTACAAAAGAGGAAGCTTTGAAGAAAATAGGAAATAACAAAGATCTAAATGGATTATTTGGTATTGATGATATTAGAAAGGATAAATTTCCTTGGTATGTATGGCTTATGGCAACCATAATCGCTGTTTCTGCTTTGTAATTGAACATAAATTTACAAGTAAAAATAAATACAAGAAGTTAAATTAAAATAAAAGTAAAATAAAAATAAGCGCTCAATGAGAAGGTGTATTGAGCGCTTATTAAAATTTAAATCAAAAATTAAACTAGAATAATATTAAAATACAATATTAATTAATAGTAGAATTTTAAATATTTTCCACTTTTCTTCCACTGCAAGCTTCATCGCGTTTAGTTAATAGATTATAGCATTTTCTACATACGGGAGCATATTCTTTATCACCAATAAGAATATCAGTATCTTTGCTTCCTTTGTAATATGTGTAAATTGCATTATCATTTTTACAATTTTCGCAAATAGCAGTAAGTGAGTAAATATTGTCAGCAATGCACAATAAATCATTCATTTTACCAAATGGTTTTCTTTCAGCTGTTAAATTAAGACCAGCAATAAAAAACTTTTTTCCATCGTCAGCCATTCTCTCAATAGTTTTAACATTTCCTTTTAAAAATTGAAATTCATCAATGCAATAAACGTCAGCTTCATATTTCTCTAAATCAGAAATTTTGTTAATAGAAACAGCGGGGATATCTATTCCATTTCTTGAAAGCACAATATTTGATGCACATCTTGTATCAATACTTGGCTTAAACATCTTTACTTTTTTTCCTGCAATTAATTGCCTTTTATACTCATTTAAAATATGTTGAGTTTTTCCACATTTCATTGGTCCAATAAAAACATTAATATCTCCCATTTTTATTAACATTCCTTTCTTTTAAGGCATAAGATTTAAAAATTGTAATTTGCAATTAATTTTTAACCATTTTAACCTTAGTTCATTACTATAATTATTACTACATTTATTTATAAAAAAACAAAAGTGCATAACTATAATAATACAATGAGAAAAAAGTATCAAGCCATTATTTTAAAATTTTTATAAAAGTAAAAATTATTACAAAAAAATATCAG
>OCTW011514521.1_pt1 | contig 10200 bp, 12 predicted proteins | sample 1539671 | NCBI WGS metagenome assembly OCTW01 (sample SAMN02144230, study PRJEB22623) | gut metagenome | biome: sheep rumen | host: Ovis aries | place: New Zealand
GATACGCCGTATAATCTGCGTAATTGCGCATATATGGACGAATTTAATAAGCCAAAAATTGTGTGGGGAAATCTTAATCTTTCTGCGACTTATACACTTGCACCAGCCGGAATGATGATAAATGCGCCTGCGACAATGATTGTACCTGCAAGCGAAAGTCTTTTGTGTATTTTAAATTCAAAGCTTGCGGATTACTATATTCGTAATCTTGGAGTTACAAGAAATGGTGGTTATTTTGAATATAAACCAATGTTTATAGAACAACTACCGGTACCTAAAAATATTGATGAAAAATTATTCAAAAAGTTCACTGAAAAAGAGTTGATCAAAGAAAAAGAAATAGACCGTACAGTATATGAACTTTACGGCCTAACAAATGAGGAAATAGATTTTATAGATAATCTTGACTAATTTGCTAGTATTTATAGAGATAGTTATTTATATAGTCTAATTCTTTTTCTGCTAATCCATAAATCTCAGCAACAATTTCATTAATCTTGTTGCTGAGTTCTTTTTGATTTTGCTTGTTTATATTTTCAACTATTGTTAATAATTCCAAAGAATTGTCATTATTCATTTTCGGAACGGGAATATTTTCAACAAATTGTCGTAACCAACGCCATCCATTATCATCAAATCTTGTACAAATCAAATCTAGATAATACAAAATAATTCTGGAATTCATAAAACAAAGAAGATATTTTAATTTCTTTAAATCATTCTTTTGACTTGTTAATATATATCCTGTATTCCCAAGGAACATTTTGGCGTTATCAAATACGAAAGAATTGCCAGTTCTTGATAATTCAGCCCAGCAAATTTTTGGCTTATTAAATTCGTCCCAATAACTTATGCTATCTTGGGTCTCAAACCATTTGTTGTTTGTCTTTTTACGAGCTTTAATTTTTTCACCTTTAATTGTATGTTCCTTACCAGTTTGTTCAAGTCGTTCCATTCCAAATGACAGTAGATAATCTTTTACAGCCGGATATTTTTCAATGTCATAATGCTTGGCTGGAAAAGTTGCAATAAGATATAAATCTGCATATTCATACGAATACCGTTTAATATCCCTGCCACGCAAAATCGGTCGTATTAAATCATCAGTCCTCTTTCGTTCATCATCACTCTTGCACTTAGCCAAAATTTCTTTTCGCTTCTCTCCAGAAATAATGAATGCATCATTAAAGCCTGTGAGGACACCACGATAGATATTTATATCCCAATCTTTTAAAGGAGTTCCGATTTTTTCAATTTTAGCTTTGATGCTTTGCTCGATAGGAGACAAAATTACCCAACTACAAGAAGAATTAAAACAAAGCTCCGTACTTTCTTGCTGAACAAAATCGCTCGTTTTATTTCCTGAATTTTTTGAACAAAAAACTGTTTTCTAAAACAATCCCGCTTTTTTGCATGAAATTTGCAAGAGTGTTTCTGTCAACATTAAGCAGATTTGCTATTTTTCGTTGCGATATTCCACATATAAGTAATTCGCATATTATCTCATCTTTCTGAAATAATTTGTGTTTTGCAGGAGAAGTTTTTCGTCCCTTAGGTCTCCCAAGAATAACACCTTCATTGACTTTGCGAGCAAGAGCTTCTTTAGTCCTTTGGCTAATCAAATTTCGCTCAATCTCTGCACTCAAACCAAAAGCAAAGGCTAAAACCTTGCTTTGAATATCATCGCCGAGTCGATAATTATCCTTGATAGTCCAAACCTTACATTCTTTGTTCATACAGATATGCAGAATTTCCATAATCATAAATAGATTCCTTCCAAGCCGTGAAAGTTCTGCACAGATAATTAAGTCATCCTTTTGTACTTTATTCAAAAGCTCTCCGAGTTTTCGTTTATCATAGTTTTTAGTTCCGCTAATGGTTTCTTCAATCCAACCGTCAATATTAATGTTCTCGTTTTTGCAGAATTTGTTGATTTCAAAACGCTGATTTTCAACCGTTTGCTTGTCGCTTGAAACCCTGATATAGCCGTATGTCATAGTATGTCTCCTATAAAATAATTGAAATTTGTGATATAATATCGGGAGAATACAGTTATGAAGTTTTTATTTGTTACCCAAAAAAGGCTTGTATTGCGAATACAAGCAAAGAAGAAGCAGAAATCGACCGGCTTGTGTATGCGCTCTACGGCTTGACGGCGGAGGAGATTGAGGCGATAGAAGGAAAATAACCCTTTAGGGAAACTCCTAAACCTTAAGGGGAGTTTTCCTATCCTTTTGTGTATCAGTTGTATGGACTGCCGGGAGATGATGTGAAGATTATCGAGAGCGCGAATAGAATGTAGGGAGGAGAGTAATGAACAAATTTGTAATTGAATTACAAAAATCTTGTTTGGATATATCCGTTGGCTGCACAGAATTATTATGGAAAGCTTATTTTATTGCGAAGAAACTGGATATCCATGAGTTGGAGTCTTTTTGTAATTCAGAAATTTACGGTTATAGAAATTTACTGAATAAACTGCCAGCTTATAGATATGTACTTGGAGAGTATAGGATACTTAATATTCAAAGTAATTCCTGGAATCCAGTCGCAATCAATGGAAATCTGTATGGCTATCAGAGATTGCCTTTAGTTGATTCTATAGCTGAATTGGAGACCTTTTTTAAATCGGGTATACCAGAACTTGAAGTAGCAATTTCCCCTGAAATACAAGGTGTGTTTAAAAATGAAATACCAAATTCTGATTCATCTCCAATAAGTTGTTTTTTCCCTCAGCCACAGATTGCGAACTTGTTACAATCAGTAAGGATACTTATATTGAGCTGGGCTATTGAATTAGAAAAGAAAGGAATATTAGGAGATGATTACATGTTTAATGATAAAGAAAAAGAAAATGCACAGAATGTTTCTAACATTACTTTTAATGGAGATGTAAAACTGTCTGGAAATTATGCTCTTGGACAAATGAATGGTTCTACAGTGACCGTACAAAACACATCAATGAACATTGAGGATGTGAAGAATTTAATAAAATTGATTGCAGAGGAACTTGGAGAATCGGGAATTTCAGAAGAGGAGCAGAAAAAAGTTTCTGAAAACATAGAGAGCATAAAAGAAGCTATTGCAGATAATGATGTAGTAAAAATTGGAAAATGCCTGCGCTTTATAAAAGATATGTATTACAACGTGATGGGAAATCTGATAGCATCTGGTATTGTGCTTAAGGTGACACAATTGTTGAATGCAACAGGACTTTGAGCTTGGTTTTACATTAGATGTACTTGAATGAAATGTTCAAACAGAAGAATATTTATGCGGAGAAAATAATAAATGAGTGAAATATACCAGAAAATAATGCAACAGTGTTATGATAAGTATAATGATTTGAAATCAACAGAATCTTGTAATCAAGATTTTGAATGTCGTACAGATTGCATTTCTGATATTTATTGGACGAATAAAACAAGAACTTATGGGTGTCAGACAATTACATATATGTATGTATTGCGATTCATGAATAAATATGCGTCTGAAATTTATTACCTTTTTTCTAAGTATATTTCTAACCTTAATAATGGAGATTTAATCTTTTCGATTGGAAGCGGACCTTGTTTTGAAACTGTTGGAATTGAAAGATTTTGTCGTGAAAAAGATCTTTTTAACATTAAATATATAGGAACTGATAAAAACAATGTTTGGCAAGATACAGCAAATATTTGTTGCCATAATTCTATTTCAGATAAATTCGTTTCGATTCCTGCAAAGGTTCTTTCTGATGAATATTGTGAAAGAATAATGCCAAAAACACGAGTTCTGATTTTAAATTATGTTTTGTCAGATTGTAAAAATCATAATTCTTTGACTGAATTTTTGAATAACTGTTTAAGAAAATATCTTGATCTAATGCCTTATGATTCTTATGTTATTGTTAATGATATAAATCATAGTGATGAGTGGGAAAAAGAATTCGATGAATGGAAATTTTCTATTCCTCAAAATTTCAGTTGTACAGATTATTATTTTAACCAATCAAAAGCTTGTAATCCAAGAGGAACAAGTATATATAATAAATCGTTGATATTTGACAATTCAAATATGTCTTTTGTACAACAATTTGCAGACGGTATAAAAGAATGTACAAGTAGTGGAACAATTATTTATAAGGATTTTCCGTTTTAGGGGAGTAGAATTATGATAATTAGTGTATCACGACGAACAGATATTCCTGCCTTTTTTGCAGATTGGTTTTATCGACGAATAAATGAAGGTTTTTTCATGGTTCGAAATCCTATGAATGTTCATCAAGTTTCAAAAATATCTATTTCTCCGCAAACTGTCGAATGTTTTGTTTTTTGGACTAAAAATCCTTCTGATATTTTTATTTCAAATCTTAAAAAACTTGATGAACTAGATTATAAGTATTATTTTCAGTTTACAATTTCATCTTATGCGCAAGATGTTGAAAAGAATGTTCCACATAAAAAAGAAATAATAGAGAAATTTATAAAACTTTCAAAGTTAATAGGCAAAGAAAAAATTATTTGGCGGTATGACCCGATAATTTTGACAAAAAAATATGATTTTGATTATCACAAAAAATATTTTTCATATCTTGCTGATAAGTTAAGCAATTATACAAATAAAGTCATAATTAGTTTTATTGACTGCTATCCAAAGATTAAAAAGAGATTGTTAGACGAGCATATTTCTGAGTTAAACCAAGAACAAATGAGAAGTCTCTCTTTGGAACTAAAAAAAATTGCTCAAGAAAATCATCTGAAAATAGAGTCTTGCTCTGAAAAAATAAACCTTGATGATATTGGTATCCCTCACGGACATTGCATTGACGGAGAGTTAATAAATCTTATCTGCGGGAAAAAATATGTTTTTACAAAAGATAAAAATCAAAGAAAAGAATGTGGTTGTGTAACTAGTATTGATGTTGGTTCATATAATACTTGCAAACATAATTGTTCGTATTGTTATGCTACATGGAATTATAGAGTTTCAAATGAGGTTGATAGTTTAAGCCCCATACTTGGTTCTTCGCTTTGTGATGGGGATAAAATAAATGACAGAAAAGTCCCTGTTTTAAAGGAACAAACCCCAGAATTATTCTAAGGATAAATATGGCAGATTTTATTGAATGGCAACAGTTTGAGAAAACAGATTTATACATAAAAGACAATGAATTTTTTAGCAAATTAAGCATTTCACGAGATGAAAACTATAATATTCACTTTTGTGTTGAATGCAAAGAATTGGATAAAAGAACAACACGAGATTTTAACGATATTTCATCATTTTACATGTCAAAACTTGACAATGTTACAGCTTATCCAAATCCATTTCTAGGAAAAGAATATTTTCTAAAAGAATTTATCTGTGAAAAAATTAATTATGCTCCAACAGGGGAGTTTTCAATCAATGGAATTGTATTAAGAATAGAATCTCACTATGTAAGTGATTCTGTTGGAAAACCCGAATTTGAAAACATCTGGTTACTTAATTCATCAAATCAGGCAAATTACGATCAGAATATAATCAAAACTTCTGCTGGAAATGAACACTATCAATGGGGCGACTTTGCAGCAGAAGATATTGCATTAGCGGAAAAATATTCAGCATCTTGGGCCGGAATTAAGTTAAAATATAAAAGTTATGATTTTTTACTGATAAAATCAGATACATTTACCAAATTTAAGTCAACCTGTTTGCGTTTTGAAAAAGAACAATTTCCAACAGATGAAGACTTAAACGAAATAGTAAACATTTTGAATTTTATTTTTGGTTTGACCTTCATTTATATAGGAAATACAAAATATAATTGCAAATCATCACCTGTTTCAGATTGTTATATTTCTACATTTAGAAAAGATATTGAACAAGTTCTTAATGAATCTCAATTTCCTGTAATACCATTGCGTTTGAACGATTTTCATTGTTTCGGGACAAATACAACGGAATTGATTAATTTAATATTCTTAAAAGTTTCAGAAAATACTGCATACTCTCTTATTAAAAATTTTGCATTTATTAACTATGCAAGAACGCAACCTTTTGAAGTGAAAATACAACCTCTTGCAGCAACTTTTGATAATATTTGTACACAATATTTTTCTAACAGGGAAAATACAATTATTAACAAAGAAATCTTTTCTAAATTGAAAAATACTATTGAACAAAAAATTGAAGAGTTTGATATTTCTGAAGAACAAAAAAAGATTTTGAAATCAAAAATTTCGCAAATTAATAATCAAAGTCAGAATCAAAGAAATATAATAATTTTTGAAGAATTGGGCTTAAAGATAAGCAATCTTGAAAAGAAAGCATTAAAAGCTAGAAATAGTTCTGTTCACGGAAGTTTAAATTCAGAAAAGATAAATGACTCAATTCTATTGACGAAATGTTATTATACATTGATTAACCGTCTTTTATTAAGACTATTAAATATTCCTCTGTATATTGATTATACACATCCTGCCGGTTTACCAACAAAAATTGAAGAAGCTCAGTATTGTTGGATGGAAAATAGAAAACAGAACGATGGAGCAATAAAACAATGACCAAACAAATAGCATTGATTTACACATTAGAAAGTTTAAGTGGAATTATCACACTTGGAATTTTATATCAAGAAGTTTTCATCAATTGGTATATGAACGAAGCTAGAAATTAAGTAAAAAGGAGATGTATTTTATGACCGACTTATACAACTACTTATCAAACAAATGCTTAGAAACAGCCTCTGCGGAACTTGTTAAGCAAGCTATTTTAGAAGATATGACTCTATCGCCTGTGCAAAAGCAAAATTGGATTTCTCTAATAAATACAATGTCTACTGCAAAGAATATGGCTGATATATGCAAAATTCTTTCTGGAAGAATGTAAAAAATAAGCGGGGTAACTTTATAAAAATAAACTCGATACTAAAAATAACATCTCAAAACTCTACAAAGAAATCAGTTCTATCCTGCGCACTGCCAGAGCAAATGCATACAAAGCCGTAAATTTTGCAATGGTAACTTCATACTGGTCTGTTGGTCAGATAATTGTAGAAGATGAGCAGAACGGTAATGAACGCGCAGAATACGGAAAAACTGTTTTAGAAGAACTCTCGAAAAAACTTACAGCTGAATTCGGTAAAGGCTTTGATGAAAGTAATCTTTGTTACATGCGATTGTTTTGTCAGACTTACAAGAATTGTGACTCACTGCGTCCCGAATTGACCTGGACTCATTACAGGCTTTTGCTTCGTGCAAAAGATGAAACTGCCCGTAACTGGTATATGAACGAGGCTGCAAAGAATACGGCTGATATATGTAAAATTCTTTCTGGAAGAATGTGATGGAACAAAGAAGTAATGAATAAAAACTAGATGCTTTCTTAAAATTCAACGATGCTGAAATCTTACAGGAAAAAGGTAAGGTAACACACGAAATTGCAAAAGCGTTTGCTGAAAGTGAGTTTGAAAAATATCGTGTGATTCAAGATGCAAGCTACAAGAGTGATTTTGACAGATTCCTAGAAAATATAAATAATATTGGAAAAGAAGAAACAAAGAGGTTCAGAATTTTATTCTAATTGTTTCTTCACTCATTACAAAAGACGTGAATATTTTTGTTTTTGTAACCAAGGCAAAAGACGATTACAAACAGAAAAAACTAGCTTTGTGTAAAAAACTTTTGGAAGCTGTCGAAATAAAAGTTTTTGAAAAGGAAGAATTCTGTCAGAAGGCTTCTGTCATCGATGAAAAAATTCTGTGGTATGAAAATGTCAATTTCTTGGGGTACACAGAAAATGAAGAATGTTGCTTGAGAATCGTGGAGCCCAAAATTGCCTCGGATATTGAGGGGGAGATTGTAGCATGAGTCTAGTTCATTGTTTTGCGGGTTCCCTCATAAAAATGTAATACACTTCAAATAGTTCGCTATGAAAAGTGTAATAAAGACTTGAAACTACCCTCATAAAAGTGTAATACTTTTGGCAGGGAGATTTGTTATGGAACGAACTTCTCAAAATATGCCTTCGCTTTAAACCGTGTGCTTCTAAATTTGTCCTTCCACAAGCGAAAAGGTGGCGCAAATATGGGAATTGATATATGTTATTTTTTAGATCACGATTTATCATTGAATAATCATGAGCGTTTGTGTGAGGAGTTACGCAAGCGGGTGAATGACAAAGAAGTAATTTTTCATGATTGTGACACGGAACAGGCGGAATATAGTGGTCCTAAAATGAATGTATGGCATGTTAATTTTTATAAAGCAGATAAATCGATTCTTTTTGATGATGAGATTCATTTATTTTTTAATAATGGAACTTTCGATTGCACAATAGAACTTTATAAAGGTGCGGCATTCCTTGTAGATTTGAATATAGACGGAGAGAATCCGTTTAATTATCTTCGTTGGAATCACATGATAGATTTATTCAGGGATGAAGCTGAAAAAGGAAAAGAATGGAAAAATCTGCTGCTTAATGTTTGCAATCAGTATATAGTCCCAATCCTGCACTCAAAAAAAATCCTTCTTACTGCGGACAGCTCCAGCTTTCGTCATGAAACACTGGGCGGTGAATATCTGATGGAAAAAAACATGACGATTGAAGAGGCTCTGGAAATGAACAATTCTTTCTCCTCTCCATGTAAGGTATGGAGAAATGAAGAGGCTTTCGGCCGGGCTCAGGAAGATTATTGGGATGACGGGGACGATTTTATAGGATCATTCTTTATTTTTGATTTTCCTGCTCCGGGCAGCATAACAAAACTTCCCTCATAAAAATATATATTGCTTGTATTCTCCCTATCCCTTCAAAATCCTACGGGCGGCCTTTGCGACTTCTTTCTTAAGTTCCGGGGGATTCAGGATTTTCGCTCCCCCTGCAAAACCCAACCCCCATGAAACGGTATGCCCCAGCTGATTGGTCTTGAACGAGAGGTATACGCTGCCGTCGGCATTTTCCCGCAAAATCTGATCCTTGTGCCAGATCCTCTTGCTCACAAAAGTCTTTAGCCGGCTTTCAAATTCAATTTCAACCGTAAAGGTATCGGAGCTGCTGGTCCAGACTCCAATCTCGGGGGCAATGTGGTTTTCAAGCTTAAAATCCTTGGGGAGGGAAAAGAGCCTTTCCGTAATCTCACACTTTCGGATTCGGGGCATTGCATAGGTTCGGATTTTATTTGACGAGTGGGAATAGCCCAGAAGATACCAGCTCACCTTCAGCCAGCATGGCCTGAGGCATAAAATAAGTCGTGTCGGTGTAAAAGTATCCGTTCCTCTTAAAGTCAAATTCCACCGGCGCCTTGTAAGTGTCCTCAGGATGTCCATGTAGCGCAGAAAAGTGCTCCGGCTAATCGTCCATCCCATCTTTTTGTTCATGGAAGACGCGTTGGGAAATTCCCCGTTCCGTATCGCCTTGTCAATTTCCATTATGTAGGCCAGAATGTGGGGTGACTCGTGCTTTTTATTTGCCATAACCCGCTCCTTTTTTCATATTATGGCACATTTTTTCAATCCTGCTTCATTTCCTGCTACACCCCTTGATTTACAATAGAGAAAATTATGAAAAAAAAGACAATTTATGGTATACTCTTGTTTTGAGGTCGGAAATTGAGCAAAACTTATAACGAAAAAACTCGTGTTCAAATGACTGCAAAAAATTATTGTTGGACGACCGAATTTACTTGCCGTAACAGAGATTGAAAAGCAGCTTTAATTCCCTCGAATTCGAAGGGGTAAGGAGTAGACACCGACCGCCTGATTGGAAACGCAATCAAGGACAGAATCCAAAGCATGATAGAAAACGCCTCCAAGCCAAGCGACCGCATCATGGATTACGGGGATGTGATGGAGATTTAGCGTGGAGAAAATAAAATACCCCGCCCAATATTCATCCAGGGCAGGGTAAGAGGCTCTTACAACACTAAGCCGCTACAGTAACAGTTTTGCTGACAGTTGTTACCGGAGACTTCAATTCCTTGTCACCGAAGCTGTATCTTGTACGGATTACGATTTTGTAATTCCCTTCAGAAAGACTGTCCGGAACGTAGAATTCAATCTTCATTGGTTTGTTGGACCTTACCGTTTCCCTGCTCACTTGGACCCAGGTTGTTTCGTCTTTGTTGACGTTCCCTTCTGTGTCGAGAGAGGCAAACCATATTCCCGCATCATCACCCAGAATCTTGAGCTTTGTGCCGGTGATTTTGACACCCTTGCCTTTAAGAAGGTTGCGCTCCTC
>OCTW011251563.1_pt1 | contig 10199 bp, 11 predicted proteins | sample 1539671 | NCBI WGS metagenome assembly OCTW01 (sample SAMN02144230, study PRJEB22623) | gut metagenome | biome: sheep rumen | host: Ovis aries | place: New Zealand
TGTATCAGATAAAATAATATCTATATTGGACAAGGAAGAATTATTTATAATAGAAAAAGATAATAATGGAAATATAGAATCAATTGATTATAATACAAAAGTAGTAAATGAAATTTTAAAAGAAGTATCTATTATTTCATATGATAATTTTAAAAAATATGAAAAAGAAAAAGATGGAGTAATAACATATGTACCAATATTAAGTGGTAGTAAGAATATATTTTTAAGTAATTTAGGGCCAAAAGTACCAATAAAATTAATACTTGATGGTAATGTTATTACTAGCCTTCAAACAGAAGTAAAAGAATATGGATATAATAGTGCTTTAATCGAGGTTTCTATTAGGATTGAAGCTAATACAGAGGTTATACTCCCTTTTAAAACAAGAAATCAAAAAATTGTTAATATAGTACCTGTTTCAATAAAAATAGTAGAAGGAGATGTAACTCCATTAATAAATACAAATAATGTATCAAAAACAAGTAATAAATGATATAATTATATTGGTGATATATATGAATAAACAAGTAGAAATAGATAATATAAAATATGAAATAATTAAAAATTATAGAGATGGATTTGTATTAGAGGATTTCAAAAATAAGCTTACTGATTACTTTCATGAATTTGATTATGTAGTAGGAGATTGGGCTTATGGAAAACTAAGATTAAAGGGCTTTTTCGAAGATAAAAATCCCAAAGCAAATAAAATTAATAAATATAGTAATTTAGATAAGTATTTAGAGGAAAATTGCGCTTTTGGATGCAAATATTTTGTTGCTAAAAGGAATAAATAGTGTTATAATTTTTATAGTAGAGGAGTTTGAAATATGACTGATAAATTAATATATATAATAAATGAAGATGGAGTAAGACAAGAAGCTACTATCTTATCAAAATTTAGATTAGCAAATAATAATGATTATATAGTATATTCATTAAATGAAATAAATGATCAAGGAATGATTAAAATCTATGTAAGTGGATTAGTATCAGAAGGTGGTATTTATTCTTCAAGAGAAATAATTACTGATGAAGAATGGAATAATCTTAAATCAATTCTAAAAACATTAGCTAAATCTGAAGAAGAACCATTCCCAGAAACTATAAAATTAGATGCTAAATTAATTGGAGAAGAAATAGCAGTAAGAAAACCTAAAAAATTATTAGTTTCAAAGAAATTTGCAGATGTTATAGGGTCTAAATATAGTGAGGGTACTGTAGTAACTCCTAAAGTTCCTGAAGAACCAGTAGTTGCTCCAAAAGTTGAAGAAACAAAAGAACCTGAAATAGAAAAAACTATTAAGATTCCTACTTTCGAAGAATTACAAGCTAGAAATAAAACAATTCAAACAGCAATGGAAACTGCTTCTAAGGTTGAAGAAGAACCTGTAGTAGAAAGACCAGTTACTCCAGTAATTGAGCCAAAACAAGAAAAGCCTGTATATGAATCTAGAGTACAAAGAGTTAATTATGAAGATCAATTCAAAAAGACAGTTGAGCCAGTATTAATGGATGTATATGCTAAACAACAAAAACAAATAGAAGACTTAGAAGAAGAACTATCTAAGACTAAATTTGATTTATTTGAAAAGCAAAAAGAAGCATTAAGCTTAAGTAATGAAAAAGAAGAAATCAAAAAGAAAAATGAAGCACTAGAAGAACAATTAACTGGTGTTCAAAAGAAAATGGATGGTATCCTAAGCGTATTACAAGATAAATAAGAAGTCATAGACTTCTTTTTTTAGTATTATTTTTTGTTGTCTGGGAAACATAATAATGAAGGTGGTGAAACAATGAAAAATAAGTCTAAAACTAATAATCGTTCAAACAATCAAGCTAGTTTAGCATCAGAATTTGGTTCAAGAATGGCTTCAGATAGTAGTTCTAAAAACTCTAATTCTAATCAAAAGAACAAATCAAATAATAAAAGTAGATGTAAAAATAAATAGTGAACTTAAAGTTCACTATTTTTAATATTTATATATCATTTTTTAAAATAATATGTTATAATTATTTATAATAAGGTGGTATGCTTATGGATGTAAAAGCTAGATTAATTAATTACTATAAAAATAATAGTTTTATTCAAAAATATATTAGAGGTATGGATTCTGCTACTAATGAAATAGTGTTAGCGTATAATAATTTATCTAAAAATATTTCTATTGATGATTTAGAAAAAATGAATAGTGAAACAGATGTAATTAGTTTTTTAAATGATAATACCTTCCTTAGAGATGAAAAACCTATAGAAGAACCAGTAATTGATATGGTAGAACCAAAGGTTATTTCAAATGAACTTGATAGGGAAACATTAAATGATATAAAAATATTAACAGAAATTAAGAGTAAATCTGGTTTAGATAATTTATTAAAGGATTTCGCAGTAAATGAGTCTACTGGATTAATAGATATTAATAAAGCTATCGATATAGTAGAAAAAAATACCATTGATGAAGTAGTTAAGTCAATAAAAGAACATTATGATTTTGATTTAGATTTACAAAATTATGATAAAACAGGTAAATATATTGGTAATGCAACAATGACTAACAGAAGTGATGATGAAAAAATAATGAGTAGCTTTAATAATGTAAAAGTATACTTAGAAGCTGCAAGTATGTATATTGATCAAGTACAATTTACTGAAGAAGATATAAATAGAAAAATGAAAGAATATATTGATAAAGTAAAAGCTATTTTAAATCCTGTAAAAGAAGAACCAAAAACTATTAGAGCTGTTAATCAAGAAGTTACTCCAGTAGCTAATCAAAGTGCTGGATTTGCAGACATATTTGTTCTATGTGTAATAGTTATTGTGTATGCAATTATTATAGTAAACTTAATATTAAAGTTAGCATAAAGCATATTTAAAATATGCTTTTTTTGTTGTATAATTAAGTAGGTAGGTGATTTTATGAAAATTTTAGCAGTTAATGCAGGTAGTTCATCATTAAAGTTCCAATTAGTTAATATGCCTGAAGAAGAAGTAACTATCAGTGGTTATATAGAAAAAATAGGTTTAAAAGATAGCTTTTGGAATACTAAGGTTAATGGGGAAAAAATTAAAGGTGAAAGATATATAAAAGATCATGGAGAGGCTGTTAAAGTTTTAATTGAAGAATTACTTAAATATCATGCTGTTGAATCTTTAGATGAAATAGATGGAATAGCAAATAGAGTATTACATGGTGGAGAAAAATATAGCGAATCTGTTATTATTACTGATGAAGTAATTAATGATATAAAAGAATTAACTAAATTAGGACCTCTTCATCACCCAGGTAATTTAGCAGGTATTGAAGCCTTTAGGGAAGTATTACCTAATGTTAAACAAGTTGCTATATTTGATACAGCATTCCATCAAACAATGCCAAAAGATAAGTATATATTCCCAGTTCCATATGAATGGTATAAGAATTATGGTGTTAGAAAATATGGATTTCATGGAACTAGTCATAAATTTATAACTGAATATATGAAAGATAAATTAAAAAAAGAAGATATTAATTTAATTATATGTCATATAGGATCTGGAGCTAGTATTTCATGTGTTAAAGATGGTAAGTGTTATGACACTACTATGGGAATAACTCCTCTAGATGGACTTATGATGGGTACTAGAAGTGGTTCTATTGATCCATCTATAATTGAATATGTGTCTAAAGAATCAGGTATGACAGTAGAAGAAATAACAAATAAATTAAATAAAGAATCAGGATTACTTGGTATATCAACATTTAGTGATAGAAGAGATGTACTTGAAGGTGCTATGTCTGGTGATGAAATGTGTAAATTAGCTCTTGAAATGTATGATTCTAGAATAGCTAAATATATTGTGGATTATTATATTGACTTAGGTGGTAAGGTTGATGGTATAATATTTACCGCAGGTGCTGGAGAAAATAGTGATCAATTAAGAGAGGACATCACTAATAGATTAAAACCAATAGGTTTAGATATAGATTTAGAATTAAATTCTAAAATCGCTGGTTTTAAAGAATTACATGAAGGAAAAATAAGCACTGATAAATCAAGTATAGATATATATGTTATACCTACTAATGAAGAATTAATGATGGTAAGAGATACATATAACTTAGTAAAATAGAAAAGAGTAGATATGAAAAAAGTATTTAATGAAATATATAATAAAATTAAAGAATTTGATAAGATAGTTATTGCAAGACATATAGGAGCAGATATAGATGCTTTAGGTAGTACTTTAGGTTTAAAAGAAGTAATAACAAATACATTTCCTAAGAAAGAGGTATCTGTAGTAGGAGCATATTCTTCAGTATTTAAATATATGGGGAAAATGGATAAACTAAATGAAAAAGAAATAAAAGATTCATTACTAATTGTCCTTGATACACCTAATGCTATTAGAATTGATGGAATAAATAATCCAAAAGACTTTAAATATGTAATAAAAATAGATCATCATCCAGAAATAGAATGTTTTGAAAACTTGAAATGGGTAGATGAAACTGCATCTTCAGTATGCCAAATGCTAATAGAATTAGTAAACAATACTGATTTAAAAATGAATAAAGAAGCTGCAGAGAAATTATTTATGGGAGTAGTAACTGATACTAATAGATTTATGTATGATTATACTAGTCCAAAAACATTTAAACTAATAGGTAACTTAATTGAAGAACAAGATCTAACAATTAAACCCCTATATGATACTTTATATAGAAGAAATTTAGTAGATGTAAGATTTAATGGTTATGTAGCAGAACATTTAAATGTAACTGAAAATGGTCTAGGGTACATAGTTATTGATGATGAAACAATTCAAAAATTCGGTGGAGATACTGCATTATCAGGTAATATTATTGGTAACTTTAATAATATTAACGAAGTATTAGTATGGGTATTCTTTACTGAAGATAAAAAGAATAATTTAATAAAAGTAAATGCTAGAAGTAGAGGACCAATAATAAATACATCTTTAGAAAAATTTGGAGGAGGAGGACATATATATGCCTCTGGAGCTAGATTAACTGATAAAGATGATATAGAAAAAATTATAAAAGAATTGGATAAAGTCTGTGTAGAATATAAAAAAGGAAAGTAATATGATACACGAAATGAAATTACAACCTGAGTATTATAATTATATACTTAATGGTACAAAAAGAATTGAAGTAAGATTATTTGATGAAAAGAGACAACAAATTAAAATAGGAGATACAATTAAATTCCTAAAGGAACCTGAATTAACTGAATCATTTAATGCTAAAGTAGTAGATTTATTAAGATATAATAACTTTGAAGACATGTTTAAAGACTATGATATATCTATTTTAGCAGATAAATCTATGACAAAAGAAGAATTAATTACTGTTCTTGAACAATTCTATACAAAAGAAAAACAAGAAATGTATGGAGTTCTAGGAATTAAAATAGAATTAATATAAAAAAGAATAATTAATTATTCTTTTTTTATTTACAAATTATTTCAATATGTTATAATTGAAATTACCAACAGGAGGTTATGTATGCAAAATAATGATTGTATTCACAATTTTAAAGGATGGAAACCATTAAAAAAGGCAGTAGCAGACTGCGAATCTATGGAAGAAGAAAGTAGAGCAGTTTTAGGAACTACTGAAGTAAGAAAATGTAAGAACTGTGGTTTAGTAGAAACAAGATTCATTCCTTTTAATAAAAAAGGTAAGACTAAACACATGGGTCTTAACATGAATAATAATAGATAAAAAAAAGAAGTAATTATACTTCTTTTTTTTTATTTAAAAATAGTATATAATAATATTAAAGAATAAGGAGGATTGTTATGATAAGTAATAAAGAATTAAATCTATTAAATAGATACTTTAATGCTGCTAATTATTTAACAGTAGGACAATTATACTTACTTGATAATCCTTTACTTGAAAGAAAATTAGAATTAAGTGATATTAAAAAGAAAATAGTAGGGCACTTTGGTACTACTATTGGGCAAAACTTTATATATGAACATTTAAATAGAGTAATAGTTAAATATGATTTAGATATGATTTATATATCTGGACCTGGTCATGGTGGTAATTCTATGATTGCTAATACTTATTTAGAAGGGACATATTCAGAAGTATATAAAGATATTACGCAAGATAAAGAAGGAATGAAGAAATTATTTAAGAGGTTCTCATTCCCAGGGGGAGTATCCTCTCATTGCTCTCCTGAAGTACCTGGATCAATTAATGAAGGTGGAGAACTAGGATATAGCCTTGCTCATGCTTATGGAGCAGTACTAGATAATCCAAATCTAATAGCAGCTTGTGTTATTGGAGATGGAGAAGCTGAAACAGGTCCCTTATCTACTTCATGGCATATAAACAAGATAATAAATAAACATAAAGATGGTATTGTACTACCAATATTACATTTAAATGGTTATAAAATAAGTAATCCTACAATACTTGCTAGAATAAGTGAGGAAGAATTAATTGATTTATTTAAAGGATATGGGTATGAACCAATAATAGTATCAGGAAGTTCTCTAAATAATATTCAAAATGTAATGGCTAATGCCATGGATTATGTCATTAAAAGAATAAAAGAAATAAAAAATGAAACAGATGATAGTAGACCTATGTATCCAATGATAATATTAAAAACTCCAAAGGGTTGGACAGGACCTAAAATAGTTAATGGAAAAGAAGTTGAGGGATCATTTAGATCACATCAAGTTCCATTACTAGTAGATTCTAATCATCCAGAGAATATTATTCCACTTGAAAACTGGTTAAAGAGTTATCATATTGAAGAATGTTTTGATAAAGATGGAAAACTACTTGATGACCTTAAAGAAATTATTCCAAAGGGTAAAAAAAGGATGGGAAGTAGTCCATATGCTAATGGAGGAATGCTTTTAAAAGAGTTAAATATGCCAGATTTTCATAAATATATGTTAGATTTTGATACTCCTGGAAAAGTTATCAAACAAGATACCGAAGAAGCTAGTAAATTCATAGGTGAAATTATGGCAAAAAATGATAATTTTAAGCTATTTTGCCCAGATGAAGCTATGTCAAATAGATTATTTAACATCTTTGATACAGAGAAAAGAAGATTTAATGGTGAAATACTTGATACAGATGAAAATTTAAGCCATGATGGAAGTGTAATTGACTCATTTTTATCAGAACATGTATGTGAAGGTATGCTTGAAGGATATCTTTTAACAGGTAGACATGGATTATTTGCAAGTTATGAAGCATTTATAAGAATTGTTGATTCAATGGTATCTCAACATTCAAAATGGATTAAAGTATCTAAAGAATTAGATTTTAGAAAACCTATATCTTCTCTTAATATATTACTTACATCACATGCATGGCAACAAGATCATAATGGATATACACATCAAGATCCAGGATTCTTAAATCATATTACTTCTAAAAAGAGTGAAATAATGAGAATGTATCTACCTTGTGATACTAATACATTAATTAGTACATTAGATCATTGTTTAAGAACAAAAGACTATATAAATACTATTGTAGCTTCTAAGCATCCTAGATTCCAATGGTTTAATAAGGAAGAAGCTATTAAACTATGTACAGATGGATTAATAATAGTTCCTTGGTTAAGCGATGAAGATCCTGATATAATTCTTGTATCTTCTGGAGAAACACCAACACTTGAATTATTCGCTGCACACAATATTATTAAAGAATTCTGCCCTGATATAAAAATAAGAACAATTGTAGTAGTAGATTTATTTAAATTAGAATCAAGTTCTAATTCTCCACATGGATTAACTGATTTTGATTTTAATAGTTATTTTACTACTGATAAACCAGTTATATTTAATTTTCATGGATATCCTAATTTAATACATCAATTAATATATAAGAGATATAATAATAACTTCCATGTTCATGGATACAAAGAAGAAGGTACTATTACTACTTCATTTGACCAAAGAGTTAAAAATGAAATAGATAGATATCATATAGCAATGGCAGCTTTAAAGTATATTGATAATGATAATAAAGACAATCTAATTAATTATTGTAATAATATGCTTAATGAACATGATAAATATATTAAAGAATATGGTGTAGATATGCCAGAGATAGAGAATTTTACTTTAAAAGTAAATAAATAAAAAGAGTTATTAAACTCTTTTTTTATGATATAATCTTTTTTGAGGAAGTGATTTAATGGTTGCTTTAATAACAGGTGCTGCTTCAGATATAGGAAAATCTGTAGCATTAACTCTTAATAAAAATGGTTATGATCTAGTACTTTTATATCATAATAAAGAAATAGATTATTTAGAAGAATTAAATAATGCTAAGACTTTTAAATGTGATATTTCTAATGAAGAAGAAGTAAAGAACATTATTAATATTGTGGAAAAAATTGATGTATTAATAAACTGTGCTGCTACTTATAGGGATAATTATATAAAAGATAAAACTAAGGAAGAATTTATGAAAGTATTAGAGGTAAACTTAGTAGGAACATTCTTAGTAACTAAATATGCAGTTAATAAGATGGATAAAGGTGTAGTTATTAATATATCTAGTTTAGATTCTACTAAGACATTTAATAGTTTAAGTGTGGATTATATAGCATCAAAGGCAGGAGTTAATACTTTAACTAAGACCTTTAGTTTAGAATACACAAATATTAGATTTATTACATTATTACTTCCTTGGATAAGAACTAGTTCAGTTCTTGAAATGAATCCTGAATACTTAAAAGAAGAAATGAATAAATATAGTCAAGATAGATTAATGGAAGTAGAAGAAGTATCTAAATATATATTAGATACTATAAATAGTGATATTAAAACAGGTAGTATTATAGAGGTGAATTATGATTGATATAGAAACTATTGTTAATAGAGAAGAATATGAATTAAGAGATATATACTCTAATATAGAAGATATATGTTCTTATAATAGTTATAAAGTATTAAAAGCATTTAAAGATAATAAAGTATCTGAAACTGATTTTAATTCTACTACAGGATATGGATATAATGATAAGGGTAGAGAAACTATTGAGAATGTATTTAAGAGTATTTTTAAGAGTGAAAGTGCTTTAGTTAGATCTCAGTTTATTTCAGGTTCTCATGCTCTTACAGTGGCTTTATTTGCACTACTTAGACCAAATGATTTACTACTTAGTATTAGTGGTCTTCCATATGATACTCTTCATGAAGTAATAGGTATTAAAGATAATAATTCTTCACTAAAAAGTTTTGGAGTTAGATATGATCAAATAGATTTAATTAATGATGATTTTGATTATTCTAAAATAGAAGAATATATTAAAAATAATAAAGTAAAAGTAATAGAAATTCAAAGAAGTAAAGGATATTCCACAAGAAAAAGTATTTCTTTAGAAAAAATAGAAAAAGTTATTAATTTAATTAAATCAATTGATAAAGATATTATTGTTATGATAGATAATTGTTACTGTGAATTTGTTACTAAAAAAGAACCTATCGAAGTAGGTGCTGATTTAGTAGTAGGATCACTTATTAAAAACCTTGGAGGAGGTATATCTCCAAATGGAGCATATATAGTCGGTAGAAAAGATTTAATAGAGTTATGCGGAGAAAGACTTACATTACCTGGAGAAGGAATGGAAGTAGGACCAACTCTTGGTATTAATAAGTCTATTTTACAAGGTTTATTCTTAGCTCCAAGTGTAGTAGCTAGTTCATTAAAAGTAGCAATACTTACAAGTAAAGTTATGGAATCATTTGGGTATGAAGTAGAACCTAAATATAATGAAGAAAGAGTAGATATAGTACAAAATATTATATTTAAAGATAAAGATAAATTAATTAAATATGTACAAGGAATACAAAAGAATTCTCCAGTAGATTCACATGTACTTTGTGTACCAAGTCCTATGCCAGGATATTCTGATGAAGTAATAATGGCTAGTGGATCATTTACACAAGGATCTTCGATTGAACTTTCTTGTGATGGGCCTCTTAGAGAACCATATATAGCATATCAACAAGGTAGTTTAACTTATGAATATGGTAAACTTGCTTTAATAGGTACTTTAATGGAGTTACAAAATGATTGATGAAATAGTTAAAGAAACTCATGAGAGTTTAAAATTAAATAAGATAAATGATAATTTATATTTAACTAATAAAGAAATAGAGGTATTAGATAGATATGATATAGATTATCATACTTCGATTG
>OCTW011553044.1_pt1 | contig 10199 bp, 7 predicted proteins | sample 1539671 | NCBI WGS metagenome assembly OCTW01 (sample SAMN02144230, study PRJEB22623) | gut metagenome | biome: sheep rumen | host: Ovis aries | place: New Zealand
TTCTTCCGGACATCGAACCACATTGAGCGGCTGAACCGAGAGCTGAAACGGCGTTCCGGTGTTATCGGGATATTTCCGAATGAAGCTTCGTTGATCCGGCTGATGGGATCTGTCCTGATGGAACAGAACAGCATCAGTCAGGCCAGAAAGACAATCTTTAGCAAAGAGTCTTATCAGAAACTGCTGAAATCAGATGCTCGAAATCACCTGCACCAGATCGCCGAAGAACAGGCCGCCCTCCTGGCAGCATAGTTATCAACAGTTATACCTGAAGGCAATTTACACACAAATTTGGACTTGACTGTGGTAAAATATAAACTGATTTATTACTCCCTGTTACAAAAGAGGAGGTCTATATGGGAGTTTATCTAGGAAGAATAGATATTAAAGGAACATATTACAATTTTACACCTTTATACGAGTTGTCGAATGACAGGATAAGAGAACTTCATGATCCTGATTACAAAAGAATAATACCAGAATCTGAAAAAAGAAATATTAATTTCTCTTACAATCCGTATTCACAGGATGATTTTATGGAAGACCATTTCTATGAAGATGTTCCTGTTGTGTTTTCGTTTGAACTAGATGATCTTGAGATTAATTTAGACAGAGCAGGATACATTAATCAGACAGGATACAAGATTAGGACTTTCGAAGAGTTTAAAAAGGGAAATATCTTACCGGTGGCAAGCCAGAATTGCTATTTGTTATTAGATGAAACTGATGTTGCTGGAGATCCGAGAAGATCAAATATTCTTGAATTGGGAATTACAGGAATTACTGATGCAACAAAGGTAATGATTAAGCTCTCGAAGGAAAATGTTTTAATTGGGCCTTATGAAGTGTCTTACCGTACGGTTGATCAAACTTATATAGTTTCAACAAAACCGGAAGAAAATAGATATGTATTGTCAGGTTATGAACCAAATTCATGCGAGTACATTCCGCTTCTCTTAGATGACAGAGAGTTTTTATATGTTAGACCGAACACTGGAGAGCCGAAAACGTATGTAGATATTATTACAGACAAAAATCTCATCGAAGCTTTTAAAACAGTTATAGGAGAAGATTTATTATTAGATGGAAAGCTGGATTTATCGAACACGGATGCTGCTGTTGAAGCATTTGGAAAGTCAGCTTTTATGATAGAAGATGCAGCAATACGACGTAACCGGCTTCAGAGAATAACAGAGTTACTGAAAATAAGCGATGATGTTGAAGACTCGATTAAATACATTTCGGAGACCCTCGGACAAGATCTTGGTGCATTAATTAGTAAATATGATGATAAGGAAGATTCGGAGAGCTTCTTTAATCGCTTTCTTACATTAAATCCAGAGATATTAAACAGAATTCCTGACTATAGCTATACCAAAGGCAAAATTGAGGATTTGAAGGAAGAAGCTAGCAGACTTCAGGATGACCTGGATAACTATCAAAAAGAAATCGAGCATGCAAAACAGTTAAGCACGATTGATCAGGATGCCTTAAAAGATAAAGAGGCGCTTGAAGAGGAAATATCATCTGCGAAGAAGGAAAAAGAGATCCTTGAAGAAGAAGTAAAAACATTAGAGGAAAAACATTCTGGATATAGAAAGTTTGAAGAACTCGAAGAAAGCGTAGCTGAGTTACGAAAAGAGAATGATTATCTGGAAATGAGAAAGACTCAGCTGTCAAGAGAGACTTCTGAACTTAGTAGCCGGCTTGCCGACGTTTCTACCAATATTGAAAAGAAAATATCGGAAATGCCAATCGACGGTCTTGTTGCAAACATGCTGGTAGAGGCTTCTTCATCATGGAAAAGCAACATGGAGAAGGAACGTCTTCTGTCCATAGTTGGAAAATACAATGAGATCGATATTGTCGAGAAGTCTCCAGAAGAAATGGTTGAATACATGTATCAACGTGTAAAAGAAGTTCGACCTTTATATGACAAGAATACAGTGACTAATATATGCACCTGTATTTTTCAGAATTTCTTAACGGTGTTTTCTGGCGATCCCGGGTGTGGAAAAACCTCAATCTGTAATATCATGGCTCAGGCTTTAGGCCTTGAAAAGATAGGACAAGTCATTTCCAGAGATGCAGCCAGATATATTCCTGTATCTGTCGAGCGCGGCTGGACGTCCAAAAGAGACTTTATTGGTTACTATAACCCGTTAACGAAGTCATTTGATAAGAACAATAAGCGAATATTTGAAGCATTACAAATTGCTGATTTAGAAGAAGAAAATGCACTCTCTATTTTCCCTATGATTATTCTTCTTGATGAAGCTAACCTTAGTCCAATGGAATACTACTGGGCTGACTTCATGAATATTTGTGATGATCTGTCCGCTTCAAATGAGATTAATATCGGAGAAAACACGGTCTTAAATATTCCGGAAACGCTTCATTTCGTTGCAACGATTAACAATGACCATACAACAGAGACACTGTCCCCACGATTAATTGATCGCGCTGCAGTCATTACTTTGCCGAAGGTTTCTCTGAGAGAAATGAGTTTGTCCAGTAATACTGGAACAATCGACAGTAATAATATCGAAATTGTTCCGTGGAGCACTGTTAAAAACACCTACATAAAGGGAAGTGGAAGCAATATTTCTTTCCCTGTAGTCGCTCGCAAGACATATGATGAAGTAATTAAGCCACATTTGAGAAAGCAAGATTTGTATGTAAGTCCAAGAACTGAGCTTGCTGTAACCAGATATTGTGACGTTTCATCGAAACTGTTTGATAGGTCTCATGATTCTGCAAGAAGAGATCCGGCCATTATTGCACTTGACTATGCAATTGCTCAGAAGATTCTTCCTAAAATCAATGGCTACGGAGAGGAGTACAGAGAGTGGCTTGATGAGCTGATGAAGAAGTGCGAAGACAATTATCTGATTAGAGCCAAAGAGATAATCAATGATATTATTACAAAGGGCGATGCAAACATGAGCTACTATCAGTTCTTTGCATAAGGAGACGGGGAATGGAACAGAAAAGTATTGTTCTGCTGTCACCTCATAGGAGCCCGGTATATGTTGATATTCATGAAAAGCCTACGATAGGCAATTTGCTGGATGAAGACTATACTGAGTGCAAATCAGTATTTGCAGACGAGGAGTATAGATTTGAGCTTAGGGGCATAGACGTAGAGAGTATTTCCTCAATAGATTTTTTGATAAATGACGAAGAACAAACTATTTATTATTCAGATGGTGTGTTTTCCTTCTCTGGGGACGGACCAAAACGTAAATATGTATTCAGCAATAAGTTTGGATTCGTTGAAATATCAATTTATCTTACGTATGAAGATGGCAGCGTTGAGACATGGTATTCAGAATATCTGTCGGTTTTGGTACATAAAGATGAACGGCTTGAATCAATCGAGATGATGATTGATTATGTTTATAACCGACAGGATCAACTACTCATAACAGGTGAGGTTGGAACAAAAACTGTAGGAGATGTCAAGCCAGGTAAGTTTATTAATCTGGACACGAGAATTTCACTTGCTAATGAAATCCTGAAGGTATACAAAGATAGTTATGGATATTTTAGTGCCAACAGCAGATTCAAAACCAAAGTAGCGTATTTAGTTGATGATTCAAATAAACTGCAGAATGTCTCATCGAAAACGTTACAGTATATAGCTACCCATCCGGGGTACCTGAAGGAGGGAAATCTTAGCGGTGGTGTACATATTGGGAATAGGAATTATATCCCTCAGAAGACCTTGATAGAAAAAAACGTATATTCATATGACATATACGAAAATAGGGTAATTGTCGGATTCGTTTCGAAAATGATAAACGATATCAATTCAATGATCACAGATGTCACACGCTTACTATATAGGAGGAATTCTTCTCATGTTGAAAACAGCGAATATGTTCATTCTTCATATTTCATATTTCAAAGAACTGAGAAGGCCCTAATAGAAAGCCTATCGCGATTGAATGAATTAAAAAAAGAGTTTGAGGTCATTTATAATCTCTACAAGAGATCACTTGCTGTGAAAGAGGAGAAGATTGTAAGAATGCCAAAGCCTTCTGCAATATTTCTTTCGGTTACTCAATATAATATATTGTATAACCATATTCACAGATGGTTTGAGTTTGGTATTTATAACTTAGACCAAGAACGTTTCATGATGTCATTTATAAATGGATCTGCACTTTATGAAGTGTATGTACTTGCAAAGTTATTAGAGGCGATACCGGCTAAAGGGTTTAGCCTTCAAGAAAGCTATAGGTATTCATACAGGGTATCCGGAGATTCTTTATATAGGAACACGATATGCAATAACACGTTTGTTTTTCAAAGAGAAAAAGAGAGGATTTCCTTATTCTATCAACCGGTAATTTTCAGTGGAACTTATAAACCGGTTAATGGAATAAACCTATATCGTAACAACTCTTTATCGTTTGATGGCTGGGGGTCATATTACTACACCCCTGATTATGTGATCAAATATGAGGATGGATATAAAGAAAAGTATTTTATTCTGGATGCTAAATATGGCGACCGAGTATTTGTTAGAAAGCTGCAGGTTGCAAAATTAGCTTTCAAGTATCTGTTTTCCATATCAACACGGGGCAATGAACCAGTTGATGGACTATATGTGCTTTACGGTGAATCAAAGAAAAATGATCAATATGAGAACGTATATGATTTTCAGACACCAGGGAAAGCAATAAAACCATCTTTCGATCTAGTACCTATAACAGCAGGTGTTAACAATGAAAAACATATGAGTAATATGTCTAGAATTGTAGATGCGTTACTGAGATAGTATGTTGGGGCGATTTCAAAGTCGCCCTTTTTTTGCAACAGACGCCCGGAACATTGTGCGATGAACGACCAGAATAAATTGCGTCGGTTGACCAGAGCGAATTGGTCGGAAAGGATACAGAATGAATGTTAAGGAGTATTTAAAGGATACGAAACCTGAACAGTTCCACATTTTTGATTCCCATCAGGAGAATATGAGGGGAAGAGGCGTTGTGCATGGTGATCGTGATTACGTGAGTATTCCGGAGTGAAATCCATCACCTGTCCGGCCATTGGAAATCACCATTCCGGTCAAACGGAAATCAGCATTCCAGAGATGGAAATCACCAATATCCTTTCTTAGAATAGTGATATGCACCTTTGGTGTAAATCTATTCTAAGGAGGTCAAAAGTATGACCCAATACCGTGAAATCCTTCGGCTAACAGCCTTAGGACTCTCGCAGCGAAACATTATGCAAAGCATCAATGTTTCGCAGAAAACCGTCGTCAAGGTCCAACGTCGGGCGAAAGAGTTAAACCTCTCATGGCCATTAGACGAGTCCTTGACTGACAGTGAGCTTGGGAAGATGATGTTTCCCAAACAGTCGAAGCGGACGCCTAAGAAGATGCCTGACTTCGATTACATCCACAAGGAACTGCTCCGCAACGGAGTCAACAAAAAGCTCCTGTGGACGGAATACCTGGAGGAATGCCGAATGTCCGGCGAAGAACCCCTCATGTATTCCCAGTTCTGCTATCACATCCAGCAGGATGAGCAGAAACGACATGCAACGATGCATATCCCCAGAAAACCCGGCGAACAGGTCGAGGTCGACTGGGCCGGTGACCCTGCCTACATCACGGATCCGGATACCGGTGAAATGATCCCCGCATGGTTGTTCGTAGGCGTGATGACCTACAGCATGTATCCGTATGTCGAAGCCTTTATCAATGAGAAGCAGCGCGCCTGGATCACGGCTCATGTACACATGTATGAGTACTTCGGAAGTGTGACCAGAATACTGGTTCCGGACAATACCAAAACGGCAGTGCTCCACACTGGCGACTGGTATACGCAGGAACTCAACACTGTTTATCATGAAATGGCCGAGCATTACAACACAGCGATCCTTCCTGCCCGCGTGCGGGCTCCGAAGGACAAACCGAACGCAGAGGGATCCGTTGGGGTCATCTCCACATGGATCACCGCAGCGCTCCGCAATGAACAGTTCTTCTCGCTGGCCGAACTGAATCGTGCTATCCGTGAAAAGCTCGAAGAATTCTCTCACCGGCCCTTCCAGAAAAAAGAGGGCAGCCGGTATGAGATCTTCGTGGCGGAAGAACTGCCGTTGATGGCTAAATTACCGGCTATCCGTTATGAACTGGCCGAATGGAAGTCAGCCACTGTTCAGTTCAATTATCACATATCTGTCGACGGAATGCTATACTCTGTTCCTCACGAGTACATCAAACGCAAAGTCGACGTACGGATAACTGATCAGGTAGTCGAAATATTCTTTAACCATAACCGAATCGCCTCTCATCGCCGCAGATACGGACGCAAGGGGCAGTACAGCACCATCACGGAACATATGCCGGAGGACCATCAGAAATATCTTGAATGGAACGGCGACCGTTTCCGCAAATGGGCTGAACGCATCGGAAGCAATACGTGCAAGGTCGTCAATGCGATCCTTGCCTCCACGAGAATCGAGCAGCAATCCTATCGCAGCTGTATGGGGTTTCTGAGGCTGGCAGAGAAATACTCTCCCCAACGACTGGAAGCCGCCTGTATCAAGGCACTGTCATACACTGCGAGCCCCAGCTACAAGTCTGTGAAAAACATTCTTGTCGCCGGAAAGGACAAACCAGAAAAGGTTGATCCTAAATCGGAATCTGCTAAATCCCGTAACTCTCATGCCATCACCAGAGGTGGTGACTACTACAGGAGGTAACTGACCATGACGAACCAAAGCACTATTGATAAATTGATCGAAATGCGCCTGACATCCATGTCTGATGCATTTCTCACACAGATGGATGACCCGAAGATGAAGGGTATCGCTTTTGAGGATCGTTTCGGGATGCTGGTCGATATCGAATACAGTAACCGAAAGGCCAACAGCCTCAAACGTCTCATACGCAATGCCGGTTTCGATCAGCCGGAGGCGTTCATTGCCGACATCAACTATACATCCGGGAGAAAACTCAACAGGAAACTGATCGAGCGACTCTCCACCTGTGAATATATTACGGAGCACCGGAATCTGTTCATCACCGGAGCGACCGGCAGCGGAAAGACCTACCTATCCTGCGCCTTTGGCATGGAAGCCTGCAAACAACGCTACCGGACGAAGTATGTTCGCCTTCCGGATATGCTCCTGGAACTTGAACTTGCACGATCCGATGGAATGTACAAGAAAGTCCTTGCCAAATACGCCAATCCGGTCGTACTGATTCTGGATGAATGGCTGCTGCTGAAGCCGACTGAGGCTGAGCAGCACGACATTCTGGAACTGCTCCACAGAAGGCGGAAGAAATCATCCACCATCTTCTGTTCGCAGTATGAACCGGATGGCTGGTACGATCAGCTGGGAGGCGATGACAGCCCTCTGGCTGAGGCTATCCTGGATCGTATCAAACATGATGCCTACAAGATCAATATCGTACCTTTGGATCCCACCAACTACCGCTCCATGAGAGAGGTATATGGATTGGATTCTGAACTAAGCGAGTAAACAGGCAGCGGTTTCCCCGTTCCGGAATGGTGGTTTCCACCGCCGGAACGGCGGTGCCGTTGAACCGGAATACACGTATTTATGATTTCCACCGGCCGGACTGGTGATTTCCAGTTCACCGGATTTGCGCTTTCAGCGCACCGGAATATTCAAACAACACACTTCTGTATAAACGGCTCATAGAAGATTTCGGCGATGAGATCGAAGTTCCGATCTCCACCTTCCATAGGTATATCAAGAATCTACGGGAACAGACCGGATATGTGAAACCACAGCGCAAGACCGGACTCAGGGAAGATCCTGCTCCCGGATATGAAGCCCAGGTGGATTACGGCCAGTACACCATGAAGTCCATGTACGGAAACAATGTCCGGGTGTACTTTTTCTGCGTGGTCCTGTCTTACAGCCGGATGAAGTTCGTGTACTTCTCACCGGAACCGTTCGATGCGGAGCGGACCATCGAAGCACATATGTACGCCTTCAAATACTTCGGCGGCAGAACGCAGATGATCGTCTATGACCAGGACCGCTGTCTTTGCATCGATGAGAACTTCGGAGAGATCGTATTCGTGAAGGAGTTTGAAGACTTTGTCCGGGAGACCGGATTCTCCATCTATCTCTGCCACAAACATGATCCGCAGACCAAAGGTCGGGTAGAGAATGCTGTCGGCACAGTCAAGAGAGATTTCCTGGACGGGCGGATCTATCACGGGATCGATGAACTCAACATGAGCTGCCTTGCATGGCTGGACGGTTTCGGGAACGGGCAGGTCAACGAGCGGACAAAGAAGATCCCGAGAGATATGTTCGCGGGCGAATATATGAAACTGCAGCATGTCTACGAACGGAAGAACGATGATGTAAAAGTGCTGACGCCGGACAAGAACATCATCGAGTTCAGGAAGAACTGGTTTGAACTCCCGCCAGGAAAAGTCCACGAAGGTGATAGGGTTAGAGCGGAGAAACATGGCAGGACACTTCTCATTTATCACGCACTGACGAATGACCTGATCTGCAAGCACACGATCCCGAACGGTGAAGGAAACTCCGTCACTCTCCCAAATACTGAAAAGGCTCTGTCCATCGAGGAAGAACTGCTGCTGGATTACAAGGACTATCCGGTCGCAAAGGAATTCTTCACGAAACTCCGGAAACGCTCGCCGCGTTACGTCTACCCGCAGTGCAACCGGATTCGAAGGATGCAAAAAGTTTACACCGCTGAACAGATCGTTGATGGTTTTGAGTTCTGCGTTGCAGAAGACATCTGCTCCGTGAAAGAACTGACCGCATATCTTCTTTGCCGTCACGGGGAGGAGATTGCACGGAAATTCGTCTCGACCTACTCGTATCGACATTACAAAGATCGTGCGGATGAGATCAGAGAGGAGGTGCTGAGATGGCAACGGTAGAGAAACTGCGAGAGATGGCAAAGACCCTCGACCTTTGGAACACGGCGATGGGCAGGATCGACATCACGGACGAGAATGTATCCAACATGGAGTATCTGTATCATATCTTCAACTCGGAGATCGAGATGCGAAAGGCCAAGAAGAAGGATACAATCCGGCATGAATCCCATCTGCCGGACAAAACCTTTGACCACAGCAAGATCACAAAAGGACTGCAGTGGCAGCTGCAACGAGCAGAACAGATCGATTTCAGGAACGCTACGGAGAACTTCGTGATCGTTGGGGACTGCGCGACAGGAAAGACATCCCTGGCATCTGAGATCGGCGGGTATGCTCTGGCGAAGATGGCAAAGGTCCAATACATCTCCCAGGAGGATCTGCTTCTTGCGATCCGAAACCAAAGTCCGAGATGGAAGAAGATCCTGAAGAGCGACATAATCATCATCGATGACGTGTTCCACATCGCTCCGACTGATGCGGAGCTTACGACATTCTATAAAGCAATCACATTTCTTTCCGAGACACACAGTCTTGTGATCGTAACGAACAGGAAACTTTCCGAGTGGAAAGACATGGGTGCAGACAGGCACCTGGCGGAGACGCTGCGCAAACGCCTGATGGCGAACGCTCAGCTGATCCATCTGAAATAACTAAGATTCGATTTTGTTGGCATATACGTGTCAACTCCTAATATTATCAAATGATTTTGAAAGCAAAAAATCTCAGAAAATGATGAACTATTCATCAATAGGTGAGATTTTTCATATAGAACCCCAGGGGGGATGTGCTTCTCTACGGGGTATCGGACCGAGTACGGTGCCGGCCCGACGTCTGCACAAAAGGCGAAATCAAAAGGGTGGCATCACTCGCACAGCAGGAATCCCAGTCCATGTCGCAGAATATCCGGCTCGGGATCCAGTACCGTTTTCAGCAGGGAAAGATGCAGGTGAACTTCAGCAGGTTTCTCGGGTATACCAGGGACGAGGAAGGCATGTGTGTCATCGTGCCGGAAGAAGCGAAGACTGTAAAGCGTATCTTCCGTGAGTACCTTGAGGGAGCAAGCCTGGTCGAGATCTGCAGAGGGCTTGAAGCAGACGGGATCCTTACCGGAGCGCACAAGGAAAAGTGGCGTCCGGAGACAGTGCAGAAGATGCTGAGAAATGAGAAGTACATGGGAGGTGCTCTTCTGCAGAAGACCTATACGACCGACTTCATCACCAAGAAGAAAGTTGTCAATAATGGCATCGCCCCACAGTACTACGTGGAAAACAGTCATGAGGCCATCAT
>OCTW011603535.1_pt1 | contig 10198 bp, 8 predicted proteins | sample 1539671 | NCBI WGS metagenome assembly OCTW01 (sample SAMN02144230, study PRJEB22623) | gut metagenome | biome: sheep rumen | host: Ovis aries | place: New Zealand
TCTCCTCCGCCTTTTCCGCCATCGGCAAGCGAGACCTCGAACTTGAACCAGTTTCTAAGCGTGCCCGACAGGGTCCTGAGCCAAATCACGGCCTCGCCATCATCGTTTACGAAAACCTCCTGCGGATAAAAATCGATCCGACCCGACGACTTGCTGAACACTCCCGTTTTCTGAAGCACGGGATCATATTCCACGATATACGCGCCCGGCCATTCCTCGGAGAAAGTGAAAACACCCCTTTCCACCGTTTTCCCGGCCGGAAGTCCTTTCAAAGTGATTTTTGCAATGGTCCCCACGCGGGCGAAACGCATGGATATGTTATCGGGCTGGGAAGAGCTGGTCACCACCTGCGAGACCAGCAAATCGGCATTGGGGTCGAAGGAAGTGGCCGTAGGACGCTGGAAAGTGGGCAATTCCACCAGCAGGACAGCGTGGTCTTCCATGGTGGTGTTGCCCCAGTGCTGCTCCCATTCGGCCCTGTTATTACCGGTCCACTGGACACCATACAAGCCAGTGGGAGGATATACGCCTATGTATGTGAAGTCATCCTCCCGGGGATTTTCCTCTGTCGAGGTCCGGTCCTGGAGGGTAACGCTGAATGTGGCCTGCTTCGTGTCGGCAGGAAGTTCCGTGGAATAGACCGTCTCACTGGCCGAAGGCCCGCCCTCAATGGTAAAATTGGCCTCGATGATTTCCGCAACGGCAATCTGATCACCCTTGGACCAGGTTACGCTATAGTCGCTTCCACTGACCTGCACCGCAGTACGGGTTGCCGGTTCCCCGGCATCAATGACCATGGTTTTGGTGCGGGATTTTTCCTCTGCGATCTCCTTTTCGCCGCGGCAGGCATTGACAATCCCAAGGAGGACAATTCCTGTGATAAAGAAAATACGTCTCATAGTTTTGCTCCTTTAAAAATCACCTTCGTTCACGACTCCTCCAATGGTCCCTGGACTGCCTTCCCCGCCAAAAACGCTGGAGTTAACATGGTCGCTGGCAGCCAAAATGGGCGCCGGGGAAAAGGCCACCGAGGCCGACTCCGGTGACTCATACTGGTTTTTTAATAGTGTCATCATCATCCGTTTTGTTTTTACAAATATACTCTTTTTTGTCGGATTCCCGAAATTAACGGGGGCGCTATGAATACTGAAATTTTTTCCTTACCTTTGAAACGATTAACCACAGCCAAGATGAAATCCGCAAAAGAACTCCTGCTGAGCATATGGGACTTCTACCGGGACGGCTTCAGGAACATGACCTGGGGACGGCCGCTCATTTGGCTCATTCTCCTTAAAATCTTCATCCTCTTCGCCATTCTCCGTCTGTTCTTCTTCAAACCGGCCATGCGCGGTCTCACAGACGAGCAAAAAAGCGAGCTGGTGGGTGCACATCTTACAGAAAAAACCTTACCAAATACAGATACACTAACCTTTAATTGATTTTACTATGGATGTAGTCATTTGGTCTCGCATCCAATTCGCCATGACCGCAGCCTATCACTGGCTGTTCGTCCCCCTTACCCTGGGCCTGGCGCTGGTAATGGCCGTGATGGAGACGCTCTACGTGGTCAAGAAGGACCCGTTTTGGAAGAAGACGGCACAGTTCTGGATAAAACTGTTCGCCATCAATTTTGCCGTGGGCATTGCCACCGGTATCATCCTGGAGTTTGAATTCGGCACCAACTGGAGCAACTACTCCTGGTTCGTGGGCGATATGTTCGGCGCTCCGCTGGCCATCGAGGGCATCCTGGCGTTCTTCATGGAAGCCACCTTCTTTGCCGTCATGTTCTTTGGCTGGGAAAAGGTCTCGCCCAAATTCCACCTGGCGTCCACCTGGCTCACCGGCATTGGCGCCACCATATCGGCCTATTGGATCCTGGTGGCCAACGGATGGATGCAAAACCCTGTGGGCACTACGTTCAATCCCGACACGGTACGCAGCGAGATGGCATCGGCAGCGGCCTTCTGGGAAGTGGTCACCAACCCCGTGGCCGTGAGCAAGTTCTTCCATTCCGTCACCAGCGGCTGGGTGACCGGCGGAGTCTTCGTCGTCGGTGTCAGCGCCTGGTATCTCCTGAAAGGACGGGAGAAGCACTTTGCGCTGAAGAGCATCCTCGTGGGTGGTCTCGTGGGCCTGGCAGGCAGCGCCGCCGTCATGCTTTCCGGCGATGCTTCCGGCATCCACGCCGCTGAATTCCAACCCATGAAGCTGGCCGCTGCAGAAGGGCTGGAAGACGGCGGAAAGGGCGCAGCCTTCACCATCGTCCCGGGCATCAAGGTGCCGCACATGCTGTCTCTGCTCGCCACCCATGACTGGAACGGCTATGTCCCGGGCATCAACGACATCCTCCGCGGTTACACCGACAATGACGGAAACGTGATTCCTTCCGTGGCCGATAAGATGGCTATGGGCCGCACCGCCCTGGACGCCCTGGCCACCTACAGGGCCAACCGGGACACCAATCCCGAGGTGGCGGCCGCTGCCAAAGCCGTACTGAACGCCAATGTACAATATATGGGCTACGGCCATCTGGAGAAGCCCGAGGATGTAATTCCGCCCGTGGGTGTGGTGTTCTGGGCCTTCCGCTTCATGGTGGGTCTGGGCATGCTGCTGGCCCTGGTGCTGCTGCTCACCGTCTGGTTTGCCTGGAAGGGCAAGCTGGAAGGGTACCGCTGGCTGCTGTGGACGGCCATCTGGTGCATTCCGCTGGTGTACATTTGCGGCCAGTCCGGCTGGATTGTGGCCGAAGTGGGCCGCCAGCCCTGGACCATCCAGGGCCTGCTGCCGGTGAACGTGGCCATCTCCAGCCTAAGCGCAGGAGCCGTAAAGACCACCTTCTTCGTGTTCCTGGCCGTGTTCGCCCTCTTCCTCGTGATTGAAATCCGGATCATGTTGCGTGCCATCCGGAAAGGACCTGAAGTTGAACCTGGTAATGCTTAGACTATGAGTTACGAATTCTTACAGAACTACTGGTGGTGCCTGGTAGCCCTGCTGGCAGGGTTGCTGGTGGCCCTGATGTTTGTACAGGGCGCCAACCTGCACCTAGGAAACCGCGCGCTGGACGAAACCCGTAAACGGATGATCCTGAATTCCACCGGGCGCAAGTGGGAACTTACCTTCACCACACTGGTCACCTTCGGCGGAGCGTTCTTCGCCTCCTTTCCGTTATTCTACAGCACCAGTTTCGGCGGTGCCTACTGGGTGTGGGTGCTGCTCCTGCTCACCTTCGTATTCCAGGCAGTGGCCTACGAGTTTCAGAACAAAAAGGGCAACCTGTTGGGCGTGAAGGGCTTCCGTATCGCCCTCATGATCAACGGCATCCTGGCCCCCTTCCTGGTGGGAACGGCCGTGGGAACCTTCTTCACCGGTTCGGATTTCACCGTGAACAAACTGGCCATCGCCAACCCGTCGGCCCCGGTCATCAGTACTTGGGGGAATGGCTGGCATGGCCTGGAGGCTCTGGGACAGTATCACGCCGTCCTTCTGGGCTGCACCCTGGTCTTTCTGGCAGCCATCCTGGGAGCCCTGTATGTCCTCAACAATGTAGATGATAAGAAAACTGAGGCCGAGATGCGCCGCTGCATCAAAATGGCAGCCGTCCCCTTCCTGCTGCTCTTCATAAGCTGGACGGGCATCCTGCTTTGCCGCCAAGGCTTCGCCGTTGATGCCCGGGGCGTGGTTTCCATGGAGCCTTACAAATACCTGCACAACCTGCTGGAGATGCCGGTGGTGCTGGTGATGCTGCTCGCAGGCGTCGTTCTTGTGCTCTGTAGTCTGTACCTGGGCGCCTTCAGCCAGTCCCGCAAGGGCATCTGGATGGCCATGCCCGGCACCGTGCTGGTGGTGATGAGCGTGTTCTTCCTGGCCGGTTTCAACGGAACGGCCTACTATCCGTCCTGCACAGACCTCCAGAGTTCCCTCACCCTGCAGAACAGTTCTTCCAGCCGGTTCACCCTCACCGTGATGTTCTGGGTATCCCTGCTCATCCCGTTTGTGCTGGCGTATATTGTCTATGCCTGGAGGGCGATGGACCGCAAATCCATCACGGCCGATGAAATAGAAAGCACCGACCACAAATATTGACGGCGGTCACACGTGCTCCACCTCGGGGTGCAGCGTGATACCGTATTTCTGCGCAATGGCCTGGATGACTTGGTTCTCCAGGCCAATAATGTCTTGGGGAGAAGCTGTGCCTGAGGCGTTTACTATCACCAGCGGCTGGTTCTGGTACACTTGTGCGCCGCCGTTCCGGGCGCCTTTGAACCCGCACTGCTCAATCATCCACGCGGCCGGGACTTTGATGCTGTCTCCCACCTCGAAGTGAGGGACGGCGTAGTCGGGGCCGTTGTCCTCGCGGGCGATGGCCACGATACGCTCGAAGTGCCCGCGGGAGATGACGGGATTGCAGAAAAAGCTGCCCGCGCTGCCCAGCTCTTCCACGGCCGGAAGTTTGGCCTGCCGGATGCCGATGATGGCCTCCCGGATGAGCTGCGGGGTGAGGGATTCTTCGCTGCGCTCAGAATGACTGGAGAGAGAAGCAGAATGACAGGAAAGGGCTTTGCGGACGCCGCCGTAGTCCAGCCTGGGCCGGGGTGTGCGGCTGAGGCGGTAGGTGACGGCGGTGATGATGAATCGGCCTTTCCACTCCGTCTTGAAACGGGAGGTGCGGTAGCCGTACCGGCAGTCGGCCGGGTCGATGTCCACGAACTGTCCGGTGGTGCGGTCATAGGCCCGGATGCCGGCGATGATGTCTTTGGCCTCCACGCCGTAGGCGCCGATGTTCTGCACGGCCGATGCCCCCACCTCGCCGGGAATGAGCGACAGGTTCTCCGGCCCCCAGAGGCCTTCCGACGCAGCCCAGGCGCAGAAGTCGTCGAAGACAACGCCTGCGCCGAGGGTGACAGATTCTTCGCTTCGCTCAGAATGACAGGAATGGGAGGAATGACAGATGGCCACATGAAGGACTGTGCCGGGGAAGTCTTTGGTAAAGAGGAGGTTGGAGCCGCCCCCCATCACCAGCACCGGCCGGGGCAGGGCGCTCCAGTCCAGGGCCGCCAGGTCGGCCTCTTCCGTCACTTCCACAAACAGGGCGCACTTCACCCGCATCCGGAAGGTGTTCCGGGCGCTAAGGTCAAAGTCTGTGTACTTCTTTATCATAAAGGTAGGCCGGCTCTATGTGCAGCAAGCCTTCAGGCTACTCCGGCTTTACATCCAGCTTTATCTGAAGCTCGTCCAGCTGGGTCTGGTCAATCTCGGACGGGGAGTCGATCATCACATCGCGGCCCTGGTTGTTCTTGGGGAAGGCGATGTAGTCGCGGATGGTGTCCTGCCCGCCCATGAGGGCGCACACGCGGTCGAAGCCGAAGGCCAGGCCCCCGTGCGGCGGAGCACCGAACTTGAAGGCGTTGATGATGAACCCGAACTTGTATTCCGCCTCTTCCGGGCCAATCCCCAGCACCTCGAACATACGCTTCTGCATGTCGGCGTTGTGGATACGGACGGAACCGCCGCCCAGCTCGTTGCCGTTCAGGACGAAGTCGTAGGCATTGGCGCAGACGCGCTCCAGGTCTTCTTTCTTGTCGCTGTAGAACCACTGCTCATGCTCCGGCTTGGGCGCGGTGAAGGGGTGGTGCATGGCGTAGAAGCGCCGGGTTTCGTCATCCCATTCCAGAAGCGGGAAGTCCACAATCCACAGCGGAGCAAACTCCTTGGGGTTGCGAAGGCCCAGGCGGCCGCCCATTTCCAGACGGAGGACGCCCAGCATGGTCTGCACTTTGCGCTTGGACGGGCCGCTCATCACCAGCATGAGGTCGCCGGGCCGGGCGCCGGCCTTTTCCGCCAGTTTGGCCAGGTCGTCGGCCCCGTAGAATTTGTCGATGGAGGATTTGTAGGTTCCGTCGGCATTGACTTTCACGTATATGAGGCCTTTGGCGCCCACCTGCGGGCGTTTCACCCATTCGGTGAGCTCGTCAATCTGCTTGCGGGTGTATTCGGCCGCGCCGGGGACGCAGATGGCGCCGATGTAGGCGGCATCGTCCAGGACGCTGAAGCCCTTGCCTTTGGCGGCCTCGGTGATTTCGTGGATGGTCATGCCGAAACGCACGTCCGGCTTGTCGGAGCCGTAGTTGTCCATGGCGTCGTACCAGCTCATGCGGGGCATGGGGTTGGGAATGTCCACGTCCAGCACGTTCTTGAAGATGGTGCGCATCATGCCTTCGAACATGCCCAGGACGTCTTCCTGCTCCACGAAGGACATTTCGCAGTCGATCTGGGTGAATTCGGGCTGACGGTCGGCGCGGAGGTCTTCGTCACGGAAGCAGCGGACAATCTGGAAGTAGCGGTCGTAACCGGCCACCATCAGCAGCTGCTTGAAGGTCTGGGGGCTCTGCGGCAGGGCGTAGAACTGACCGGGGTTCATGCGGGAAGGAACCACGAAGTCGCGGGCGCCTTCCGGGGTGGACTTAATCAGATAAGGGGTTTCGATTTCCATGAAGCCGTTGGCGTCCAGGTAGTTACGCACTTCATGGGCCACTTTGTGACGCAGGGCCAGGGCACGCTGCAGCGGGCCGCGTCGCAGGTCCAGGTAGCGGTATTTGGCGCGCAGGTCCTCGCCGCCGTCACTCTCCTCCTCGATGGTGAAGGGCGGGATTGCGCTCCTGTTCAGAATGTTGATGGCCGATACCCGGATCTCGATGTCGCCCGTGGGCATTTTGGCGTTCTTGGCCTGACGTTCCACGACCTCACCCTTGATCTGGATCACGAATTCACGGCCCAGGGAGGTGGCGGTTTCCACCAGGTCCGCAGGAGCATCGGCCTCCACGACCAGCTGGGTGATGCCGTAACGGTCGCGAAGGTCCACGAACGTCATACCGCCCAGTTTACGGGCTTTCTGAACCCATCCAGCCAGGGTCACCTGCTGTCCCTTGTTCTCAATGCGGAGCTCTCCGCAAGTGTGTGTTCTGTACATGATTTATGCTGTTTTTGTCTATTGCGTTGTAACAATCTACAAAAATAGCAAAAAAAGCCGAAATACGATGCTTTGCGCCCGGGGCGCGCCGGGAGATGCACCATTCCGGCCACTGCATCCGCTTCGGAACCGGACTTTTACCGGCATTTCAAGAAGGATAATTTATTATCTTTGCAGCATGAAACATTTTGCACCGATTGTTTGCATTGCGCTGGCGGTGGTGTCGTGCCGGGCCCCCAAAACCCTCATCGAAGGGTCCTGGGATCCGGCCGTACGGGAGTCGCTGAACACCCTCCTCGCCTCGGCGGAACCGGGCAGTTATGCCGTGTTTGACTTTGACAAGACCTCCATCGTCCACGACGTGACCCAGGCTCTCTGGGTCTATCAGATTGAGCATCTGCGTTATGCCGATGCCCCCAAGCACCATTTTCTGGACGGCATTCCGGACCCGTCCCGCCTCATTCCCGGAACAGAGGTTACGTTTGCCAAAATGGGCGAAATGCTTCAGATAGAATACAATTTGCTGCACAATTTCCTGGATCACGGGCAAAGCTGGAACCAGATTTACGAGATGGTCCTGTACCAGGATTTCCGCGCCCGCATGTTCTCCCTGCTGGTGGGCATGGATGAAGCCTTCGGCGAAGAAGTCTCCTACCTCTGGATGCCGGGCCTGCTGGCCGGTTATACGGAAAAGGAAGCCCGAGAAGTGGTGCACGATGCCATTGTAGAGCATCTGGGGGCCGATAAGCTGGCCGTCGAGGAGTGGCGCTCCAAGGACGGGAAATGGGGCGGCATGGTGGAACGCGGAATCTACTTCTCCCCGGAGATGAAAGACCTTTTCCATTGTTTGAAAGCCAACAAGATTGAGGCTTACGTATGCTCCGCTTCCCTGGAGCTCATCGTGGAAGTGCTGGCCTGCGATCCGGAAATCGGCGCAGGGCTTCTGCCGGAACAGGTTTTCGGCCTTCGCTTCGTTCCTTCGGAGCCGCTGGAAGCCCGGTATGACAGATCCTACGTGCAGCCCATCGGCGCGGGAAAAGTGACTTGTATCCAAACGTTTATGGCCCCTTCGCACGGGGGCCGCGGGCCTGTCCTCGTGGGCGGCGATTCCAACGGTGACGTTCCCATGCTCAGCGCTTTTGAAGACATGCAGCGCGGCCTCATCATCGATGTGGGCCGCCGGGCCGATTCCGCCATCGGCCAGCTTGTCCATTCCGGCGACGGCCGTTATCTGGTGCAGCCGGCTTTTGCCAAGGCCGACGCTGCCGTGGAAGGAGGAGGAATCTAGCATGGAAGTTCGCGCCAAAAAGGCCCTCGGCCAGCATTTTCTCACCGACCAGAAGGTGGCCCGCGCCATCGTCGATGCCTTGGAACCCTTCCCGACAAAGCCTTCGCTTCGCTCGAAGGCGCCCGAGGGCGCCCGGCCGTGCCCGGGTCCTTTGCAGAAAGACGGAAAGAGCCTTGAAGCCACAGGGGGGGCGGGTGAATCCTATTCCCCCGTATTGGAAGTCGGCCCCGGCATGGGGGTGCTTACGCAGTATCTGCTGGAGCGCAGCGACATCGACCTCCGCCTCGTGGAAATTGACTCGGAGAGCGTGGAATACCTTCTCACCCACTTCCAGGGCATGCAGGGCCGGCTCATGGAGGCCGATTTCCTCACGCTCCGCCTGGAGAAAATCTTCGACGGGGATTTCGCCGTCATCGGCAATTTCCCCTACAACATCTCCTCGCAGATCTTTTTCAAAGTGCTGGATTACAAGGACCGTATCCCCGTCGTGGTGGGCATGGTCCAAAAAGAGGTGGCCGAGCGCATCGCCTGTCCGCCCGGTTCCAAAACCTACGGCATCCTGAGTGTGCTGCTGCAAGCCTGGTACGATATCGAGTACCTGTTCACCGTGGGGTCCGGCTGCTTTGCCCCGCCGCCCAAGGTGGAGAGTGCCGTCATCCGTCTGCGGCGGAACGCTCGTGAGTCCCTGGGCTGTGACGAGGCTCTGTTCAAGACGGTGGTGAAAACGGCTTTCGGCCAGCGCCGGAAAATGATGCGGAACCCCCTGAAGCCCCTCGCCCGCGCCAAGGCCGACCGCCTGGGCTGGTCCGAGGATGAGCTGGCCGCCTTCCTGGCCCGGGACGTCTTCTCCCTTCGGCCGGAACGGCTCGGTGTGGAGGACTTCATCGCCCTCACCAATCTCCTGGCTTAACCCCGCGCTTTCTGGTTTTACCCAGCGCTTCCTGGTTTCATGATTTCCAGGCGTGCCTTGCCTGCCGGTTTCATGATCCACGGGTGCGCCGTGCCGGTTTCACCCACTGCCCCCTGGTCTCACCCAGCCTGCCGACCGTGCCATGCCTGTCGGTCTCATGATCCACGGGCGCGCCTTGCCGGTTTCACCCTCTGCCTCCTGGGCTCACCCAGCCTGCCGACCGTGCCTTGCCTGTCGGTCTCACCCCTTGCGTCCTGGTCTCACCCCCGTGCTTCCTGGTTTCATCCCTTGCCCCCGGTCTCATGATCCACGGGCGCTTTAAACTGCTTGGACGATGTCCAAGGTATCGGGGGGGGCAACGGCAGGCATTTACGGGCCCTTTCACGGAGCCCGAAAAATGCCTGTCCGTAGCCGACACGCCTGCTTATGCGTGGCGGCGGTGCCCGGCAGGCCGGGTGGCCGCCGGACTGCTTCCTTTTGGAAAAACCTCATCGGAAATTCCTAAGGCTGAACCTTCGGGACAGAAACGGAGCCATTACTCGCCGCAGGGTTCATAAGCTAGACCTTCAGAAAAAGGTAGTGGCACGTAATTCATTGTGTAGCAAGATTTTATGCATAATCCTCTGCGCAAAATGCGCAGAGGATTATTGACAAACGGTTGACTATCAGTTGCTTGGCTGCCACCCGTACCTCTTTTTATGGCAGCGGTGTGCACGTAAAAGGGCGTTTTGGTACAGGAGGGGCCGAAAAACGTGGCGGCGCAGACGGCGTGGTAACCTCGGAGGGCTGTATTGCGGCCGCGTTGACACCTGGAGGGGCGCCTGGGGTCGTTTTTCTGTCAACGTGGCAAGGCTTTTCGCTGAGTTGGGCTGTTATGTTGCCGCGTTGACACCTGGAGGGGCGCCGGGGGCCGTTTTTCCGTCAACGTGGCAAGGTTTCTCCCGAAATCGGGGTGTTTTGTTGCCGCGTTGATAATTTCGCGGCATTTTTATCACGGCACCGCCGCCGCTCGATAAGCAGGAGCGGCGGCTAC
>OCTW011613355.1_pt1 | contig 10198 bp, 11 predicted proteins | sample 1539671 | NCBI WGS metagenome assembly OCTW01 (sample SAMN02144230, study PRJEB22623) | gut metagenome | biome: sheep rumen | host: Ovis aries | place: New Zealand
GAAGGGTCAGGAGGATGCTTATAAGACCATCGTGACGGGTGCTGTTGGTGGTGCTGCTGGTGTCATCCATGCTGCTGAGTCTGCTCATACAGACTGTGAACCCAATGCCAATGTGGAAGCCATGCGCGTGGTCCTTGATCAGGCAAATATCGAGGCTCGTCCTGTATGGAAACCAATGCATTGCCAGCCCTGTTATAGGCATGGCAATGCGGTTCAAGGTTCAAGGTTCAAGGTTCAAGGTCGTGAAGCGCAGTGCATTTCTTATGATAACGCTGTGGCATATATCAATGGTGTGTCAGAAGCAATCTTCAAGGTCGGTATGTGTCTGCCTGCCGGGCCATACGTCACGGATGATGATGTGAGGTACATCGTTGATACCATCAAAGCAAACATTGTTGGTTAATGGTTCAAGGTTCTTGGACGAGCCAAGCGGCAAAGCCGAGCGCATGGTGAAGGGGTTTTTGAAGGCCATCTGGCAATTCTGTTCGTACTTGTTTGTTCCCCAATGGGGACGGAAGCGATGTAAGAGGGATAATGTTTGATGGAAGATATAGACAAGTCGGTCATGGAACTGTTGGTTCAAAAACAGCCAATAGGGACATGACCGATTGTCGGTTTTTAGAAATGGCATAAGGATGCAAGAGACGGCAAACAAGCAGAAGCGCATGGCCGATGAGATGGATATCAACCTGGAGGTGTTGAACCTCGAAACCAACTTTTTCGGTGACATGCACTGCAGTTCCCGCTTCACAGACATGCTCTGTGATGCCCAAACCCAATACGGGGATTATTCTGTGTTGGATGAGTGCCCCATGTGGGGGATGTGGCAGAAGGCTGATGGCTGATGGAAGATGGAAGATGGCTGAGGGATGATGGTGATGGGACATGATAATGCAATAAGAATCGTAAAAGTTTGGAGGTTTGGGAAAATAATCGTAAATTTGCACCCGAACTTTTAATGTTAGAGATAATATGGCAGCAGTTAGTTCATATCCACAGCAGGTGGAAACAAACATCTACTGGAATCTTCTGAAGGATCTCGATGAAGACCTGAAGATTCAGCTTGTTACCAGGCTTAAGAAATCACTTTCTGCCAAGGAAGTGGCTAAAGCCAGTGTGACTGATGAAGCTCAGAAAGCGTATGTTGTCATGCTCGATAAATTGAAAACATATCAAGCCTATCCTGTAGGATGGGACGGAGAGGATGCTGTTCCCCTGACTCCACAGGTGGTCATGAATTTCAATCACCTGCTTGAGGTTATCGATAAGCAACTGCTGGTAGGTCTGACGATTTTCCCAGAAACGAATGGCACATTGCTTATTGATTGTACTGACAAAGAGGCCGGCATCAGCTTAGGAAACGATAAGTTCTCCTATTATATCATCAAGGATGGCCAGGTCACGGGCGAAAACGGAATAGATTTTTCGGTACAGGCCATTACGCAGGTCATCAAGAAGATTGCAGCATGACGGAGCTTAGTGCATTAGAGAATGTAGTGAGGGTTATCTTTCCGGCTACGATGATGCAAAAAGGGGAGTTGCTGCCCGCAGCCTTCAAACTTCGGGTGCATGCAGGAGAGGCAGAGACCTACGTAAGTGTGTTTCGGCAATATGCTGATACGTTTGCTAAGGACATTACCACTTTTGACAAAGCAAGAAATCTTCCATGTGCTATCATGGGGGTGGGTGAGATTCACTCGTCTACACTGAAAGTCGGAGAGAATATGGTGAAATACCGTGTTCTGGCTTTTCCAACGAATACTTATGAGTCACATGCTGGCATCGTAATCAGTATTGCAGACATCCCTATTGAAGGGAGTGGACTGAAAGCGTTTACAGCTCTGGGAATCGGTGAATACTCTCAATTCCATATGTTGGCCATACGTAGGCAATTGGTTGAAATCGCCAAGAAACGAATGACAACCGTCTATGGTTTGATAACCAAATAAATGAACTATAGCGATTTGTCATCCAAACTAACGCAAGTCATAGAGCAGATTCCAAGGGATGTGCTTTATGACTTTTGTTGTTCTTATGCGGAGTCGCGAGAAGAGGGATGATGTTCGATGGTTGATGGCTGAAGGATGAGGGATTTTTTCAAGAAAATCGGGAGCAAAGATTGATAATCGTTTTTTTTTCGTAAATTTGCCCACAAAAATCAAAAGTGATGGAAATACGTAAAGTTGACAATAGGTATCTGCCTAGGGAGAGGGAAGATGAAGGAAGTAAGATGTATGATGCCTGATGTAGGAAGTTGGAGGTAAGAGGTATGGCAATAATAAGCAAGGAAGAACTAAGAGAAATACGCAGGCAGAAGTTTGCGGAAATGGAAGATAGACTGAAGGAATTGCATCCCAAAGAGGAGGATAGTATGTTCTACTATTATTCCTCTGAGGACAGGATTGTCCTGTCGCATGCCATGTTTTGGACAATGCTCAGCTAAAGTTCCTGAAGTGCAAGATTAGAAAGCAGAAGTTCTTCCTCCTGATTCGTCAATACCAGGAAGAAATGCTTGATGCTTTCCTTCAGGATGATGATTACTTCCTTGACCTGTTGCATTACTGCAACCTCATGTACGACATGCTACCCACTATCTTGATGTCGTCGTATCTAAGGACAGATAAGGATGCCCGCAGACTCGCTGCCATCGCTGTCGTAGCCGCTGGATATGGTGGGGACATGCCAGAAGAGTTGGCGAATGAACTCCTGGATGATATAGACTACCATTTCAATAAGGTGAAGTGTCGTAAGATAGAGCAAATGATGCCGAAGCTGATGGAGATGGTGGAGAGTGAGATGGAGGGGATGAGATAACTATATGTGCTAAACATCAAATGAAGATAATAGGGATACATATTTACGATGGTGATGGTCATCGTGCCAAAAGTCCAACAGAGGTGCTAAAGGGCTTAAAAGCAGGGTGGTTCCCATTTGGTGACTACCCAGAACCTCAGCATGTAGACGGTCGATGGACTATTGGTAGGGAATTCTACCAGAACACAATGTATAACTTGTTTGAGGATACACTTAAAGTTTATATTACTGGCATCGTGGGTAAAAATGGTAGCGGTAAATCTACCCTGATTGATTACTTGCTGATGATTATCAACAATGCTGCATATTATATGCTCGATGATCAATATGCTAGTGATGAACAAAAACCACAATATGCCTATGGTGTGTATGCGAAACTGTATGTTGAAACAAACGGAGTAATAAGAAGAATAAAGTGCATGAATCAAGATGTGTTTTATTCTGATGGACAACGTGAACAATATTTACCAAAGCTCGACTATCTTGACAAAAAATTAGTCATGTCGGACTTGTTCTTCGCTGTACTATGTAATTTCGGAGCATATAGTCTGAATTCAAGAGACTATTTAGCTAAAAGCAAACTACACGATTTTGTAAGTAAGGTTAATGGAGGATGGTTGGATGGTATTTTTGCTTTGGATCAGAATTACATTTTCCCAGTCATTGTCACTCCACAAAGGCACGGAGGTAACTTCGACGTGAACCAGATAAAGGAAGAATCCATGGAAAAACTGATAGCCCTGATGCTCTACTCACAGTTTCGTGGCTATTCGTTTATGCCGGGTTACACACCATCAAGAATCACGTATCAATATGATGAGAGTCTTGGTTCTTCCTTAACTGATAAGTTGCTTTTAGCAGCAAAAGGAAAAGAAGTTGATTATGAGCAACTTTGCGAGGTGAAATCAGCCATCATTTCTGGCTGGGCCAGATATTTGCAATGTGAACAGCTATATCTGCAGGATAGATTAGATAAAAACGAGGAGAAACCGCATGAGGTATTTATGATGCTGCTGGAGTATTGCGCCTGCCAAACAGTTCATCTATGCATCTACTATGATCGATTCAGACAAGTTTTTGATATTATAGACTATCTGAAGACGGCTATGAGGAACAAGGAGAATGTTAGTGCGGACAATATCTCTCATGTGGATGATAACATATTGTATCAGGCTATTGAGTATGACGGCTCAAATATGACATATGGTATAAGAAAATGTATTCTTACAATAAGAGAAACTTTACAAAGAGGACTTACCCACAATCCTTTTCTGAAGAAGAAAGGACGTTTGCAAGTGGCAAAGCTGGTTATGCCTGAGGATTCTGGATTAGAAAATGTATTGTCTTTACTGCCACCTCCACTATTTAAATTGGATGTGTTATTGAAAAAAGACAATTCGATACCAGACATAGAGAGATTTTCTATTGAGGACAAGGATGCTGAGGAAATATTTATATCGAAACTAAGCAGTGGAGAAAAACAATGGCTATACAGCTTGTCGACCACTCTGTTTCACATTAAATATGTGGAGGATACATTAGCCAGACCCAAAGGTTTGCGCTATAGCCATATACTGCTAGTGTTCGATGAAGCTGAGCTATATTATCATCCAGATTATCAAAGGAACTTTGTGTTTAACTTACTAAAGAATTTGTCATGGTTGAACTTGGTAGTTATAGAGTCTATTGAAATTGTTATAGCCACTCATTCACCCTTTATCCTCTCAGACATGATGAAAGAGAATATTCTATTTACTATTTATGAGGGATGGCATGGACTATAGAAGAACCATGACGAATAAGGAGGCAGAAGAGTTTCATAACTTTAATACCTTTGGTGCCAATTACTATGATCTGCTCAGAAATGGATTCTTCTTAGGTAATAATGCAATCGGGAAGTTTGCTACACAGGTGATTAACAATATCTCGGCAGAGATAGAACAGGGACTTATCAGTGACAGTTTTGACGTACGGATAGAGAAGATCGCAGACCCGCTGATAAAAGGCTATCTGATGTATGCATTAGATGAGAAAAAGAAACAACTGAATGTTCAAAATCAGCTATAATCATGTGCTGGCATGGCAGTATGCCAATGACATGGTCGATAAAGTGGATGCAGAGATTGCCAAGGTTCTTCAACCTGGGTTTAGTAAGGCTGTAACCCTAGGGAGGTCTCCCAACACATTCCAAGTGAATGTAATGGTAAACCCTCGTGGGTATACACACTGGTTTCTAAACGAATACCGTAAGCATAAGGACTTGAGGCTATTGCTAAGTGGGAGTACTGATTATCTGCGGTCAGTTTGTGACATGGTGAGGATGGATTCACCAGGGAACTTCATAAAACTGACAAAGAGAAAATATGATCGATGTTATGCTGGACAGAGTACGATAGATGATTTCCATACAATTATGACGCATGTCTTCGTAGAGTGCGGTTATGAGATTAAGGGATTTGTAGATCAAGAATCAATCATTAATGGCGTTGGACTGAAGGTGTGCCCTTATTGTGGGCAGACCTACATTGGAACTGTGAAATATCAGCGAGGATCAGGAAAACTGCATTTGGCCAAGGCCCAGATAGATCACTTCTTGCCAAAAGGGAAATATCCGTTCCTTGCATTGAGTTATGCAAATTTTATTCCCTCATGTCCATCATGTAACCTGTCGCATAAGCATATAGAGGATGTGATGGATGACCAGGGCAGGATGAAAATAATGTCGCCATACGATTTTGACGCTACGAAGTTTAAGTTTGAGTTCGGGTTGAAGAATGGCGGTTATATGAATGATGACAATATTGAGGTGAAAACCATTTTCGACGAAAGCACGATTCAAAACAGACTGCTGAAAGAAGGCTATAAGTCGATAATGGGTATCGATAAACTCTATGAATATCATAACGACGTTGTGATGGATATATTGATTAAGAAGGCTATAGGGCTAACCTCGCAACAACTCTATTATAATAAAGGGGTTGGCATTGATGATGCATTTCTTAAAAGATACATCACAGCTATTTATGGCTATGAGCCAGATCCTGGTCAGGACAAGAAACGTGTAATGTCGAAGTTCATAAGAGACATTGTAAAACAAGTTGATGAGATGGTTAAGAAAGCCAATGGATAAAATCTTTTTTGACTATAAGGAGGCTCCATATTTTCGTTCAAAGTGGATGCTGTACGTACTCATATTGATGGGGACTATTGCCCTCATTGCTGAGTTGGTATGGAATGTTACTGCATACAGCCTAGCCGTAACTGTTCCTTTGCTCTTGTTATATCTATATTTAGCAGTCAGGCATAAGGAAAAGAAAGACAGAGCAACGGAAAAGAAAATAGTTGGGAAGAAACTACAAGAAATCATCGAAAAGCTATGCAAAGACAAACATGTAAAAGAGACCTGGAGCGACTATTACATCATAGTACCTAAACAACAATATCTTCCAATTAAACGCTTTTTACTTGTCGGATTGTCAGATGGTAAAGTCTGCAAGTTTAGGGTCTCGCATACAAGTGACGACAGATTCGCAATTGATATAAATCCAGATTATGTGGAGAACGACATAAAGATGGCACCGCTAATCAAGAAGAAGAAAGGAAAAGACCCAAAGGTGAGAGCAGAGAGAATAGTTTCTTACATTGCGGCAATTTTCCTCATTATAGGTTTCACAATAATAGGCCTGACAATATGGCTCGGAAGCAGTAGGGAATGGATGCAAACTGCGGCATATATCCTTATAGGTGATTTTTTCTTGGCATTAATAGTTGTAACTTGTCTAAGCAGGTTTGAAAAAAGTAATAGGCTGATAGGCTTCATATATAAAACTGCTTTCTGGAATCTACAGATATTACGGATAATAATCATGCTATTGTTCCCTTCAATGCTACTCATAATGGGGTTGATGGTTGTTGTTCTATTTCCGTTTGCGATAATTATGATGGTTCTAAAGAGTCTGGCTACTATGGTAGCTATCAGTTCTCAAACGATTCTTTTTGTTTCGCTTACCCTTGGAGCCATAATTTCCGGACATTATTCAGGCCCGCTGTTTGGCTGGTTGTCACGAGCACTTACTGCCAATGGTCACAGATACGAAAAGTATTTTCAAGAATTAGTTGAGTACGTATATAAACCGTCGAACATACAATTTGTAGTGTATCTCCTATACGTGGTTTATTTGGCAGTCTCAACAATTTGTAAATTTGAGACAAACGGAACGGCCTTGATAGGGAACGACAAAGATTTGGCGGTCTTAGAATCTTTTCTCGTTTTTATCGCTTTTTCAAACATGAAGAGTAAAAGAACTTCTGCAGATTTCCGACTGGCAGAGATATTCAGAATAATGTTTGGCATGTGGACAACGCATGACAACATTGAGGAGGACTTAAAGAATGAAGGAGAATAAATTGAACAGAATAACTGAGTTTGCAGACCCAGAGTTCCTTTCCTTCCTGTATGCAGAAAGGGAGAGGGAGAATAGTCTGAACAAATATCAGGGATGGAACATCTGGGCGATTGTAGGTGCCTTGGTGACAGTTGTTTGTGCCAGCTATGGCATCCTAAAAGAAAACAGCTATCTGATTTGTAGTCGGCAAGTGGCTTATATGGTTAGCTGTATGTTAGCCTTTGTCTTGCTTGTCTATCCGTACATTCAAATATCCACTTTCTTCTTACGACCTCGACGCGGTATCGATGACAAGAAAATTAGAACGCTGAAGAATATTATACCATATTACTATATGGGGTTATCTACTGCTGTTGCAGGAAGTCTTTCCACAATCATACCATTGATGGATTCGGAGAGTCCGTGGAATGTCGTTTCTTGCTCATGGGCAATCCTCCTTGCATCGTATCTCTTTGCCTGGGTATCTGCTTTTATTAATAAGGACAAGATAGTGAACCCTCGCCTAAGCGACATGGCGTTTGTGGGTATCTGGATGCATTCAGCCATGATTGGCCTGTGGTGCGGTTTACTAAACGTTGTCGTGGTTTTCTCGTTCAAGCAAGTTGAGATGCCGATAATTGGGGATGCTAACTTTGAGATGGCCATTTGTATTTTCTCATTAACACTATTGGCTTTTCTGTTGCTCTTTGTGTATATGAAGGAAAGAAAATCCAACAACATGGACATACTCATTGACGAATACTTATACAAAGATGCTACTAAAGAAGATATATTCAGGACCCTAAGAGTAAGGAGAATGGGACATACGGCTCTTGAAAGTTGTGGAAAGGAACTCATGGGGTTGCGGCGTTCCCTTGATGCGTACGAAAAGAATATGGCCGTCATGGAGGACATAGACAAGGCAATCTCTAATAAGTCTCTTGACATAAGCAAAATGAATAAATATGTTGACGAAATTCAGGGTGTACTGTCGTATTTCAGCGGTTTTGATAAGCACTTCAGCAGGATGACAAAGAAGCTGGATCAAATTGGCAAACAAATTCCTGCGTTAAAACTAGATGACGAATATAGTAACTTGGTTGCCCTCGCAGGAATGATGGTGAAAAAAGAAAAGGAATTGTCAAACTATGCCAATGAGGTGTCTGATAAACTAAGAGGGTATGCAGACCCCTATCTCTGTCAGAAATATGGTGGTATATGCATGACAAAATGTGAACATCGGCACGACCAGCCACCATTGTTGCTTAAACTTGCGCAGAAATATATGGTGCTCGTTCATAAGATAAGGGCATTTTGCATGAAATATTGTTCAAAATGCGAGTGAGCGAACTTGGTACAAACCTATAGATGAATATGAAATACCGTTTTATAACAATTATCCACTACTTGAAATTGAACAAACCTGATTGCCGTATACCTTTGGCATCAGGTATGATTCCAAACAAGACAGATGTGCTGAAGGATGTTTTGAGTTATAAAAATTCGTTGTCGTTAAACACATTGGGTATGTTTAGCATAGATGAGTTTCAGGATAATACATTTTATGTGGTTGATGGAGACCTTGGGAATGTGACGAAAGAGGAAGTGGATGCATATGGTACTGCTTTGGCTTATGCCTTCTTGCGACAGATTCAGTGGCTTACCAATGAATTTTGGATGCTTCGTGACAATAGCATCTATCTGAGAGACAGTTTTCTGTTTGTATATGACAAAGATATAGAAAGAGGCTTTACCTATAAGGCAGATTTGTCTATGATCAACTCTAAAGCGTCAGCTAAAATAGAGCCAACCATTTATTCCAAAGAAGAGATTGTAGAACTTGCTAAAGACATGCATCAGATTTCGGTAGAAGAGGTCCGGGCTGGAGGAACCAATTACCGAGATGTCACACAGTTTCAGTATTTTAAAAGCGGGAAAATAGGGAGGAAGATGATGGCATGGGTCTATGTGTTCCATGCCAGGGGAATAAACGCTCTTACCATCAAGGTGCTGATGTATATAACGGCCATGGAGGCACTTGTATCGACTTCAACGGCAGAACTAAGTCATCAAGTGGCGGAAAGGGTGGCTATCCTCATTGGTGATAATGCAACAGAAAGGCAAACCATCTATCATGACATTAAAAGAGGATATAACATCCGTTCAAAGGCTGCTCATGGTGAACCTCTGAAAGGTACGGAGCAAGAGGTGGCAGCCTTACTTGTAATCCTTGATGAATACCTTCGTAGGATGATGAAACTTGATTCGCCGTATGATTTTGACGATAATAAACTGAACGAGTTCTTCATTAAGAAATTAATGGGGGAATAGGACGATGTTTTGTGTGATTACGTTAGGCTATGATGTCGATTCTTAGTTAAGTATAATGAGTGTTCTTATTGTTACCATACTTCTTTTGACATCTTTCTTCTTGTATCAAAACAAAAAGAAGAGGGAACGGGGGGGACGGGTACCTGTTTCACGAATAATAGGAGTCAGCAATAATCAATAGTTGAGAATGCCAAGGCAGGCGAGACAAGCATCAGGCACTGACGATGGCTGATGTTTGATGTCTGATGGAAGAAGGCTGATGTGTGAATTTCGGGAGTTTTTCATGGTGGTTTCATGAGAAATTTCTAAATTTGCAGCGGATAATATCAAAAACAGAAGAAGTATGGTCAAGCAATATCAAAGAAAAAGAACCAAAGAAGAGCTTATCTCTGGGTTCAAACAGGCTATTGCCAAGAAAAAAGAATGGCTGGAGGCTCATCATCTGGAAGAGTTAAAAATGACTGAAGCCTACAAATCCTTGTCTTGAAACGATTATTGCTGACTTCCGTTCTGCAATTGACGAACTGCAGAAACCTAACTAAAAGGTGGATGGTTTGTCCTATGGCTAGGTTCATGATTTCGGATTTGAAATAGTTTAGGGAATAATACAAAATATAGGTTACATCGAAAGATGTGACCCTTTTTGCGTTGCATAATAATCAAAGTAG